>Ga0180223_1001427_pt1 | contig 18512 bp, 31 predicted proteins | sample eDN5th30CKraftOP_FD_151337 | JGI IMG/M metagenome (GOLD analysis project Ga0180223, IMG submission 151337) | Enriched Organic Plus compost microbial communities from Emeryville, California, USA - eDNA 5th pass 30_C Kraft OP (version 2) (version 2) ...
CTCAGCAGGCAGGCTGCGACGGCGGTCAGGATGAAAGCTCTCACGGGATCGCGAGCATACAGACACGCCTGACCGATGGCCGCCTGTCGTCGCGGTCAGGCGTACGTGTCGGGGCTTCGGTCGCGGACGATCGTGGTGCGGGCGGTGCGGCGGCGGTCTGTGGCGCGCGCGTAGAAGAACATCGACAGTGCCAGTCCTGCGGCGCCGGCGATCATGAGGATCACGCCGATGGTGGCGACGGACACGCCGCTGATGTGCGCGTGCACCGCGAATTTGAGGATCGCGCCCAACGCGATGAGGAAGATGCTCGTTCCGAACGTCATGAAGGTGGTGCTACCGGGCCGGGCGCGGATGTAACCCGCAATCTGACGCCCGGATAACGTTGGCATGTGCGCGTTATCTCCCCGGTCATCGCACGGCGCCCCAACGACGAACGCGGCTAGCCCGGGTCAAATCCGCCGGAGCCAAACCCGTCGGAGTCAAACCCGCCGGAGCCGAACCCGTTGTAGGTGCAGGAGTCATAGCCCGGGTCGAACCCGTCACCGAACCCGCGGCTCTCGCGCCGGCAGGTTCGGATGATCGTGAAGGCATCGTGGTTGGCGCGCACCCGCACCCGGCTGATCCGGCGGTCGTTCGGGGTGCGGCACCACAGCTCGCGGCTGTCGCGGATCTGCCGGCAGCGGATGGGTCCGGTGACGTTCGCATGCGCGCGCACCCACTGCTCCGCGTCCCCCGTGGAGATCCCGTCTGCGCCGCAGCCTGCGGCGGCGACGCTCGCAGCCACCAGCAGGGTTGCGAGCGCCAGTCTCATGGGCGGAGCTTACCGGGACGGGTTTGCGCTGCTCGGTTGACGGTTTTCAGCTTGTCGGGCCACCTGCAGCGTTAGGTTCATATCGTGGCCACTTCACCTGAGATGATCTCCGATCTGGAAGACGCGTTCGGGCTGGGTAAGCCGTCGGTTCCGGTCAGCGGGCGTGACGGGGACAGGTCCCCGTCCGGGCAGGAAGCGGTCAGCTCCGGCGCGGGCCGCTACGACGATGAGCTGGCCGGCTACCTGATCGAGCTGGGTGAGATCCTCAAGGAGATCGGGGAGCGTAAGGAACGCTCGAAGTCGCCGATGGACTACTCGGAGCTGATGCTGTTCATCGCCGGTGTCAAACCGCGCGTGTCGGAGATGGTCGCCCGCGCCAAAGGCATCTACGCTCGCCAGTTCGGCGCCGCGTTCGACCAGCATTACAAGCCGGCCGCCCAAGGCGCCCCCAGGGGCAGCGGCGTGTCCGCGCAGACTGCGGAGACCCGCGCGAAAGCGGAAGCGGCGTTGGCCTATGAGGCGCTGGAACGTCTGGAACGTACCTGGCGGGATCTGCAGGATCTGACCTGGGCGGTGAAGGGGCACGCCGAGTTCGTGCTTGATGAGGAGCGCGCCGCCACCGGCCATGGCAGCCAGATCCGCGGTCAGGTGGGCCGTCCCGGAGCCAGCGGGCCCGGGGCTGGCAACTGATGCGCACACAGCACGCTCAGCACAACACAGCCGCCAAAGCTCGCAGCTGCACCGACCCCGCCCAGCTGGACTATCTCGTCCGAGACAGCAGCACCCGCATCCGCGCGATCGCCGCCGCCAGCCCGTCGTTGTCCTCTGACACGGTGATGCGCCTTGCGTTGCATGAGATCAACGCCGATGTCTGCGAGGCGCTGGCCGCCAACCCGGCGGCGGCCCCCTACGCCCTGGAATGCTTACAGCAGCGCCTCGTCGAGTTCGATCCCGGCCGGGCGCGGAGGATCGCCGGCAAGCTGCTCGGCAACCCGAACTTGGACGAAACCGCGGGGCGCGCCTGCTGCGAGCTGCTGCTGGAGGCCGCCGATGCGGTGCAGCCGGAGCTGACCCGCGCGATGCTGTTGTGGGCGCGACGAGCCGGCGCCCGTGACCTTCGAGAACGGCTGGATGAGCAGATCCGCCGGTTCCCGTCCCGGGCGATCGGGGTGCTGCGCGGCGCGGAGAAACATCCGCTGCCCGCGGATGTGCGCAAGCGGCTGGAGGCGATGATCGTCGCCGCCGCCGGCGAGCTGGGCTCATCGGAGCTGCTGATCGCCGCTGATCTGCCTTCCGCGGCTGTACGTGACGCGGTCGCGCCTCGGCTGATCGGCGAGCCGCCGGCCGTCGCGCGCTGACCGGGTTAGGTTGCGGTATGAGCCGACCACGGTTTCACCGGGCGTTCTCGGGCCCCGCCGCCCGCGGGATGTGGTTGAGCGCGGACCGGCGGGTGATGGCCCGCCGCATGCATCAGCGTTGCTGGATGCTGCTAGCCACTCCCCGCTTTCAGACGTCGCGGAGGAACATCACGACTCGCCGGCTGCTGGACGCCAGCGGGCTGACGTTGGCGGAGTTCCCGACCCGTGACGCCGCTCTGATCGCCTGGGAGGCCGCAGCCGCATTGGAGGGCCCTGATGAGTGACCGCGCGCGTGTGCGGTTGGGGCGCGGACGTCCGTTGTGGGGTGAGCCGCTGGTGGACAGCCGGCCGGAGACAGGCCGGATGAGCACCAGCGGGTACTGGCGGGTGGTCTGCGAGCAGCTGCCGGGCTTGTCGATCTACCGGGGTCGCTGGCCGACCCGCCAGCTGTGGTCGTATCTGGTCGTCACCGGCGACGACGACCCGGTCCCGTACGCGACCTACGCGTTCCTGAGCCGCCATCAGCTGACCGACGCCCGGTTTCCCACCCGCAGGGCCGCGGTCGCCGCTCTGGAAGTGGCGATGGACATGGACGGGCTGCTGCGATGAGCGGAGGCTCGCGGCCCCGGGTGCGTTTGCGGCGCGGGCTGCCGCTGAGGTCTGAGCGGCCGGTGAAGGTGTCCTCCAGCGGCTACTGGAAAGTCCGCTGCGAGCCGCTGCCCGGCCTGATCATCCACGGACACAAACGGGCGGGCAGCGCCCGCATCTGGAGGTTCCTGACGGTGGTCGGTGACGCCAACCCTCGTTGCGAGGTGACCTATGAGTTCCTCAGCCGCCATCAGCTGACCGACGCCCGCTTCCCCACCCGGCGCGCCGCGGTTGGCGCGCTGGAAGTCGCTTTGGACGTGGAAGGGCTGTTGCGGTGAAGCTACGCCGGCCCTGGGGGCAGAAGCCGTGGTTCCCGGGCGTCTGGATGACCGCTGACAAGCGGTTCATGCTCGCTCGCGAACACAGCGACGGTTGGAGTGTCCGGCCGGTGCTGTGGGATCGCGAGGTCGCGCAGGCCGAGCAGGACCGCGACTGGCTGCACGCGCGCGGCCTGACCGACGCCCGTTTCCCCACCCGCCGCGCCGCGGTCGCCGCGCTGGAAGTCGCGTTGGACGCGGATGGGCTGCTTTGACTGAGACGACGTAGGTTCGAGCATGCGTCCTTCCTCGCTTCTCGCGGCCGCCGCCGCCATTGTCACCCTGGCCGTCCCAGCCGTCGCCGGCGCCGCCGAGCCCGGTTCGCTGCAGACGCTTCCGCGTGTCGCCCAAGGCGAGGTCGGCGTCCATGAGCCTTCCAAGCAGGTCGACCGCTACAACGCGACCGCCGGCGCCCCGAAGGGATCCCCGTGGTCGGTGTCGTTCGTGGTGTGGGCGATGTGGCAGGCCGGCTACCCGACCGCCGACAACGTGACCTCCGGCCCGAGCCTGGCCGCCTGGGCGCGCAAGCTCGGGCAGCTGCGCCGCGGCCTGCCGTCCGCCGGTGATGTGCTGCTGGCCACCCCCGGCGCTCCCCGGGTGAAGGCGCTGGGCGCCGCGGTGGTGCTCGGCCGCCCCCGTTCCGGGACGGTCCGCGCGGTCGCCGGGAACGTCCGCGACGCAGTGCGCTACGTGACGTTGCCGGTCAGCGCCGCCAGCTCGTACATCTCACTGTGACGTAGCCGTCCGTCCCCGTCGGGGATCAGACGCCCGGTCAGCGGGAACGCGCTGAGCCCGTACTGGGCGGCGGTGAAATCGACGGTCAGCCAGCTGCCATCCGGCTGCGGCTGACCCCACACGGTGTGGGCGGTGTGCGCGCCCCATCCGGTGGGGCTGCTCATCGGGTAGCCGGCCGCGAACGCGTCGAACGTCACCGTCTCCCCCTGAACGCCGGCGGCGGCCGCGGTCTCGGCGAACAGGTTGCTGGCAGCCTGACAGGAACCCCACGCCTCGGCGGGATCGGCGAGCTGCGGATGCGCGGCGGCGAACCGCGTGATCATCTGCTCCAACCGGTCGCTCATGCTGGCACGTTATCCGCCCGAAGCTGATATGTTGCTGGTGTGGTTCCGGGCCGCAAACGCAGGCGGACCGGCTGCTGCCGCGTTGTGCGGCGTCTCATGTGACCTCGCCCCGATTGCGTTAGGCGCGAGGCCCGGAGCGCCGCCGACGCCCTTTACAGCTCGGCCCTGGCCGAGCTGGTATTGGTCTACGGGCCGTTGTCGTTCCGGCTGCGGGCGCGTATGGTGAGGTTATGCCCGACGTTGTCATGCACGTGTTCCTCGCCGATCCCAGCAAGCTGCAGGAGGCGGCGGAGGCGATCGCGTCGGCGTTCGCCGGCAACGGCGCGGTGATCAGGCCGGCAGCGAACGTCCGCACCGACGAGGACGACCCCGCCAATCGCTGGGTGACGGTGACCGCCGACTGGGATCCGCAGGCAGCTGAACGGATCGGCGATGACTTCGAGCTGGAACGTCTGTGTGATCTGGTGTCCGCTGAAGGGATCAACCGTCAGCTGTCAGCGGCCGGCTACGAGGTCGCTGAGATCATGGACGAGTCGTTCTGAGCCTGCGGCTCACGCCTCGTCGCGATCCTCATCCTCGTCCTCATCGTCATTGGCGTCGCTGGCGGCCTGCTGGGCTTGCTGTTCGGCTTCCCAGGCCTGGCGGGCTTGGGTGGCGGCGATGTAGCCCAGGAACGGGTTGTCCTTCTCTTTGAGCAGCAGGATCTGCGCGTCGCTGCCGTAGCATTCGGTGAGGGTCACCTCGACGCGGTCGACCAGCTCAGGCGGGCATTCGAGGATGTAGGACACCAGCGGGCTTTGGCCGACCTCGCGGCCTTTGCCCAGGTAGGTGAAATGGACGACGTTGGTGTTCTGCTGCACGGACTTCTCATCGTTGGGCAGCAGCCGTTCGAGGCGGTCGAAGAACCGGGTCATGCTCTGGTTGGTGTTGGTCGCCTCCACGGGCAGGCGGACCATCAGCTGCGCGAGCTTGGGCGGGTTCTGGCGCAGCGCCTGTTCCATGCGCCGGCGGCGCAGGAACTTCATCACTTGCATGCTCGCCCAGCCGGCGGCGAGCAGAACGACGATCAGCACGACCAGGGTCATCATCGGCTGAACAGCTCGCTTTCCAGCTCTTCGCGGTCGACCATCAGCACCCGTTCGCTGTGGGTGATCTCCGCGACCCCGCATTCGGGGCGCAGGCAGTCGGTGCTCATCAGCAGCCGTTGCAGGAACGGGTTGTCATCGGCGCCGGCGCCGGGGACGACGCTGGGGTTACGGCGGACCTCCTCGGCGAGCGCGGCGGCGGGCAGCTGCGCGCGGAACACGTGCGCTCCGCAGGTGCGGATCTGCTGGCCGTCGCGGCCGGCGGCGGTTTGCAGGAACCGGCATCCTGACAGCACGCAGCAGCGGGCGTCGATGACCCGTTCGGTCCGTTGCTGCAGTTGCGTGCGGGGCACGCTGAATGCGCTCTTTCGTGACGCCATGACAGAAGGTGTGAGGAGACTGCGCCCTCTCCCTGCAACCGTACCTTCCAGCAGGGGGTTCTCAAGCTGCTTTCGCGTAGCGGCCATGCGGATCGGAAGTGCCGTCGTCCTCGCGCGCTGCCGGGTAAGTTGAAGTTATGCCGTCCTTCACTCGTCTGTTGGCTCGTCTGGAGCGCTACGACACCCTCCCCGCCGAGGATGCGCTGACCGCCGCTTTGGAGGATGTGATGGGCGCCCCGCCCCCGACGACCGGCGACCCCGCTCGCGATCAGACGCTGCTGGCCGCTCATCAGGCCGCCTCGCAGGCCGGGGTCGCGCTGTGGGATCAGTGGCGTCAGGCCCCTGAGGGCGCCGCCGCCTGGCAGGGGCTGGTCGCCTGGGCTGAGGACCGGCTGTCCTCCTGGCATTCGATCAAGGTAAACGCGGTCCGTTCGGCCTGGGAGGCTGACCCGACCGCGCAGGATCTCGAAGCGATGCGTCTGCGGGTGCTGATCAACTTGCGCCAGGGCCTGTCGGAGCATCCGGACATGGTCGCTGACGGGCATTTCCTGCAGGCGCTGGCAAACGGCGGCCATCAGTTCACCTGGACCCAGGCGGTCCGTGAGCTGCAATCCGACGGGGTGCAGCTGCCCGCGGACATGGCCTTGCTGCAGCGCTACTGCGCGCTGGCGACCAACGCGCTGCGGTTCCTGGTCGCCTAGCTCACCGCCGGGTTACGCCGGTGCTGTGTTGTCTTGCAGGCGGGACAGTTCCCAGGCGATCTGCCGCAGCGTGGTGACGTCTGAGAAGGCGGGGGTGTAGCCGAGCGTGTCGGTGACCTGCCGGGCGTCATCGCTGCGCGGCAGCGTCCGATAGCGGCCATGGCGCAGTTGGATCTCCCAGTGCCCGTCGTTGGTGTGCCAGCAGCCGGGTCTGCGAGTCGCGCGGACCGCGGGGACAGGCAGCGGGCGGATCGGATCATCGGTCAGGAGCGCGCTGAGGGTGCGCTGCGCGGCGTGGCGGGTCTCGAAGGTCTGCTCGGCCAGGCCGTCGTGGCAGGCGACCCATCGGCGGGCGGCGCGGGTGTCAGCTCTCACCTTCCACCCGGCGGGGTTGCGACGGACGAGCAGGCCGCTGTCGCCCAAAGCCCACACTGCGGCCGTCCCGCCGGCCAGTAGGGGCAGCTGACGCCGGCGCCAGCTCAGGTCAGGTTGGACGGTTGTCACAGCCGTGCCATCGCTTCCAGGCGGGCGAGATCCCAGGCGACGTAGCGCAGGGTGGTGCCGTCCGGGTAGCGGCGCAGGGCCTTGAACCCCGTCTCGGTGAGGACGTGGCGGGCCCGTTCGGTGCGCGGGCAGGCGACGCGCAGACCGGCGAGACCGCGGATCTCCCAGTTCCCGCAGCTGGTCCGCCACACCCCGGCGTCCACCTTGCGGACCTCCGCCACAGCCAGCGGCTGGACAGGGTCGACGCTCAGGGCGGCTTGAACTGCCCGCAGCGCCGCGGTGCGAGTCGGGAACGCCTCCCGGCCCAGCTGCCGGTGAGCCGCCAGCCAGGCGGAGTGAGCGCCAGTGTCGGCGCTGACGCCCCACGTGCCGACGTGGTGACGGGTCAGGAACAGGCCGGTGTCAGAGATGCGCCAGGTGGCGCCGGCGGGGTCAGCGGAGAGGGTGCGGCGGTGCAGCGTCAGGTTTGTCGTGCCCACACAAGCACGTTATCCGCCGCGGGCTACTTGCTGATGGACGGCGCCGATCGCGGCGCCGAGCGCAGCCCCGGCGTTCTGAGTGGCGCCGACCTGCTCGCCCCCCCCCGCGCCGGTGCCTGCCGCGGCCGTTCGCGGCTGGATGGCCGCGCCGATCTGCTGGCCGACGGCCGCGCCCGGGCTGTCCGTCTCATCGGCGGCTGCGGCGATGGCCGCGCCGGCGGCGGCCAGAGCGGCGGTGACGGCCAGAGCGGTCAGGGCGACGGGAGCGCGCATGAGCGCGATCCTATCCAGCGCCTACCGCGCGGTCAACGCGGTCTGATCGATGACGGCGGCCGGGACGTTCAGAGGGCCTGCTGGCCTGTGAGCGCCAGCTCGCGGGCGACCGCCAGACGGCTGGTGCTGGCAGGGAACACCCGGCGCTGCATCGGGTTCAGGGTCCCGTCGGCCCGGCGGCGGTAGGCGCGGTACTGGCGGGAGTTCTCATGGACGAGCCAGCGGCCGTCCGCGGTCGTCCAGGTGCCGTCGTCGCGCAGACGCGGTGCGCGCACTTCGAGCTGGTTCAGCGGGTCCTGTTCCATGACGGCAGCGATCGCCCGCAGCGCATCGCGGCGGGTGTCGAAGCGAGCGTCGGTGAGGTCGCGCTGCTGCAGCCATTGGTGGGTGTGGTTGTTGTCGCCGCGCAGCTTCGACTGCCCGGCCTGGGGGCCGGCGGGGATCCGTTGGGCGAGGACCCCGGTCTGGCCGATCAGCCAGCCCTTGTGATGGTGATGGCGATGCAACGTCTGACGGTCAGACCTCATACGCGCACGTTATCCGCAGGTGGTGCGGCGCGGTACGTTCAGAGATGCTCGCTGATGTTGCGCATGTCGCCGGTGCGGTCGTGTCGCATCTGACCCCGGTCGCGGCGGTTCAGACCGCCGTTGATCTTCTCCTGCTCGCCGCCGGCAGCCTGCCGACAGTGATCATCGAAACGGTCGTGATCGCGTGAGCGCGGTAAGCACCAAGCGGCCCACGGTCGCGGTGCGGCGTAAGCGCAGGGTGGCGCCGCCGTCGGTGCGGGCGCTGCTGGCCAGCACGGTTCAGCGCGCAGCGGCCGAGCAGATGATCCTGGTGCAGCATGTCGCGAAGTCCTTTGAGGCGGGCAGCGGACCGCGCCGGGCGCTGCGTGACGTGTCGTTCTCAGTGACCGCCGGCGAGTTCGTCTTCATCACCGGGAAGACCGGCGCGGGCAAGACGACCATGTTGCGGCTGCTGCGCAGCGACGCCCGCCCGGATTCGGGTCGGATCCTGCTCGGCGGGCAGGACATCAGCGATCTGGATCAGAAGCAGTTTCGTCGCAAGGTCGGGTTCGTCGCCCAGGACTTCGACGTGCTGGACCGTCTCACCGTCGCGGAGAACATCGCCTACCCGCTGGAGACGCTGCGCGAGCATCCGCGTCGGATCCAGGCCCGGGTGCGCGAGCTGCTGGAGATCTTCGATCTCACCCATTCCAAGGACCGTCTCGCGGCGGCGAACCTGTCCGGCGGGGAGCGTCAGCGTCTTGCGATCGCCCGCGCGATCGCCCATCGTCCCGATCTGCTGCTGTGCGATGAGCCGACCGGGAACCTGGACGCCCGCACCACCTTCTCGGTGATGCGGATGCTCAACCGGGTCAGCATGCAGGGCACCACGGTGCTATGCGTCACCCATGACGAGCATCTCGCGGCGATGATGGGCAAGCGGGTGCTGGTGATCGGCGACGGCGTGATCGCCTCCGACACCATCGGCCTGGCCTAGTGGTCGTCCAGGCCCAGCGCGGCGGTCAGCGGCTCCTCGCTGTCGCGGATCTGCGGGTGGGAGCCGATCAGCTCTCGCAGCGCAACCAGATCCTCGGGGGTCTCGGTCAGGTTCGCCAGCCACGGCTCCCGGAGGGTGATGCCGACCTTGGCGAGCATCCCCTGGATCTGCTCGGCCTCCCACTTGCGCTGCTCAGCGTCCGCGCGCGCGCTCTGGTTCGCCTCGCGGATGTCCTTCTTTCGCTGCTGCTCCTCAGCCCAGGTGCGCGGCAGCACCACGGGGAACTTGACGGTGACTTCCCTCCCGTCGACGAACACGCCTTTGACCTCCCCGGACCCCAGCCGTTCGGTGGCGGTCCACTTGCGCCCGTAGCCACGGTGGAAGTAGCTTTCCCCCAGCTTGATGTCGGTGAGCGCGCGCATCAGACGGCCGCCTCGTCGATCCCCAGCGCGGCCGCGAGCGGATCTAGCTCATCGGCGACCGCCGGGTGCGATTCCACGAACGCGCGCAGCGCGTCGAGCTGATCGGCGGCGAACGTGAACGTCACGCTGCCATTGTCGGCCGAGTAGTAGATGTCAGCGCCGACGCTCTTGACGGGGACGCCGGCGGCGCTCAGCAGGCTTCGGATCAGATCACCCTGGTCGCGCAGCCGCATGCGGCGGTCCGTGCGATCCTCGGCCTCCTGCTTCTCGCGCTTGATCCGGGCGATGCGTTCATCCCACCGCTCGGTCAGCCAGCCCGTGTAGGTCTCGACGCGGCTCCCTCGGCCGTTTGCGCCGATCACCCGCTTGGAGGTGCCAGGGGTCGGGATGATCTCCTCGACGGTGACCTTGCACTTGCTGTTGGAGCAGTAGTAGGACTCCCCGACCTTCACCTCGACCGCCATCAGTTGATCCCCAGCGCGCCGCTGAGCGCGTCCTGCGGCTCCTCGTCGCCGGTGAGCAATTCGAGGAGCCGGTCGGCGTCAGCGGTCAGCAGGCGCAGGCTGATCTCGCGTCCTCCCGCCCAGCCTCCGACGGTGATGCCCGCCTTGGCGAGCGCGTCGGTGATCATGGCCAGCCGGGTGGCGTTCTGGCGGGTGCTGTCATCCCACTCCTGCGCGGACGCTTTGCGGTCCGCCTGGCCCTGCTTGTGATCCTTCCAGGTGCAGCGCAGATCGCCGACGCGAGCTTCGACCTTCCTGCCTCGATGCATATGCCCGAGGATCGTCCCGTCGCTGCCGACACTGTCGACGGTGAACTTGCCGCGCCACGGCTCGTTGTAGTAAGCCTCTCCGACCTTCACATCAGCCAGTCTCATACATGCATTTTATCCGTCTGAGCAGCGTAAACGCGGTTGTTATCGGACGTAGCGCCACGGCGGCGGGTCCGGCTCGGGGAGGGCGCGGCGGACCCCGCCGGTCGGCGCGGGGCGCAGCAAGGTCACGTTCGCGGCCGGGTAGACGCCCAGCTCCCAGAAGCTGTCAGCGGGCGCTTGGCGGTCTTCCAGCGGGCTGCCGCCGTCGGCCAGCCAGCGGTCGTAGGGGATCTGCGCCCAGGACAGCTGCGGCCGGTCAGGGTGGTCAGGGTCGGCTTCCCCGCAGCGCAGATGCACGAGGTTCAGCTCGCGGGATTGGACGATGCAGGCCATCCATCGCGACAGGCTGGCGCCGTCATGTTCGCTGGGGAGAACGGCGGGTGTCTGCCACCAGCGGGTGCCCAGACGTTCCCAGCCGACGACCGGCCCGTCCCTGGCTTCCTGCCATTTGCGCAGCTCCGCCAGCAGCGCGCCGGCCGGCTCGCTGTGGGGGGCGCAGAGAGCGAGGGTGCGGGCGGCCTCGTCGAGCTGGCCGGCGTACAGAAGGCAGTTGGCGGACGGCGCCAGGTAGGCGCTGGTGAGCCGGGCCGGGTCGCTGGTGTTGGCGACGATCAGGTCGGTGAGAGTGTCGCGAGGTGGGCGGGGAGCGCCGCTGTAGAGCAGATGGTTGAACGTGCGGGCCGCCAGCGGCAGGTTCGCCGGGTCGGCGCGGACGGCGGCCAGCAGCGTTTCGCGGATGCGGGCGCGCTGAGCGGTCTGTCCGGCGCGGTCGGCGAGCAGTGCCTGTGTGACGCTCAGCGGCGGGGCGGGCATCCGCCGGCGAGCCTACCGGCGGTCAGAGCGAACGGCCTTGCAGGTAGCGGTTGCGGGCGGGCCATGCGGCGGGCATGGCCCGGGTGATCCCCGGGTTGGGGGCCATGCGGACGATGGTGATGTCCTCGCCGTAGACGCCCAGCTCGAAGAACCGGTCGTCGCGCAGCTCCCCGTAGGGCGGGTCGCCTTCCGGCAGCTGCTGCCCGCCCATCGACAGCCAGTCGGCGTAGGACGGCGTCAGCGAGTAGTACTCCAGCCGTTGCGGGTTGTCGGGGTCGGCGCCGGCGGCTTCGGCGACCAGCTCATCGCCTTCGCGGACGGTCACGTTCCCGGCCAGCCACTGGCTCAGCGGCCGGCCTTCGTGAGTGGCCGGAAGCACGGTCGGCGGCATCGTCCACCAGTCGCTTGCGAGGCGGTCCCAGCTGACGGGGGCGCTGCGATGGTCGAGGATCAGGCAGAACCGCTTGTGTTCGAGCGCGAGCGCCTCCCACAGCGGCCCGCGGAGGCTTTCGGGGACCCGGCCGAGCAGTTCCCAGGCTTCCCACCAGCTGGCGGCTTCCAGCAGGATGCTGACCGACGGAAGGATGAACTGCTCGCACAGGTGCTCGGTGAGCGGGTTGGCGGCGAGCAGCTCGTCGATGAGCGCGGTCACATCGGCGCGCGGGCCGCCGGTGAACGCGAGGTGATTGACCGCTCGCAGCGCCAGCGGAAGATCCTGCGGGGTGTCGCGAGCGGCGGCGAGGATCACCTCGCGGGCGTCATGCATCAGGGTCCTGTCACCGGCGGCGTCCGCCGCGAGCGCCCGTTCGAGGGTGAGGGTCACGCCGCGCCTGCGCGGACGTTGGCGTAGCGGAACGGGTGCGGGTCCGGAGTGGGCAGGGTCCGGGTGAGCGTGCTGGGTACAGGGACGATGAGCGAGCCAGGGCCGCCGTACTTGCCGATCTCCCACACGCTGGTTGTCTGGCAGGGCCCATCCGGGATCTCCTGTCCGGTGCGGGCCAGCCAGATGTCATGGTCGATACTGGTGGCGCCGGGGGTGATACCGGGCGGGTCGTCGTTGACGATCGCGACGTGCAGGCAGACCTTGTCGTCCCATCGACCTTCGAGTCGGCCGCTCATCCAACGGCGCAGCGGCCGGCCGCGATCCTCGGCGGGCAGGACGGCGGGCCCGTCAAGCCACCAGTCGGTGCCCAGCCGCTGCCAGCTGGTGAAGGCCTCATGGTTCTCCACTTGCTGCCAGCGGCGGATCTCGGTGTAGAGATCGCGGGTCGTCTGGTCCTGGTTGGACGGCGGGATGCGGCCGAGGGTCTCCCACGCCTTGTGGGTCTCCCCCGCCCAGATCAGATGGTTGGCGATCTGATGGGTGAGGTCACGACGGGCTGGCGCTGGGGCGGCTTCAAGCGCGGCGGCGGCGAGCGCGAGGAACTCCGCCACGCTACCGCGCACCCAGATCGTGCAGCTGAGCGCGCGCAGCAGCAGGTCGCTGTCGCGCAGGTCCGATCGGGCGGCGGCGATGATCACGTCCGCGGCATGCAACGCGCGGCCGGTGTCCGGGTCGCCGGAGGCGTCCACGGCGAGCGCCTGATCGAGGGTGAGATCAGAGGTTGAGGTCGTCACCGATGCTGGGGCGGTCGAACTTGGCTGCGTCGGTCTTGGCGGAGAACCGCCAGTGCTTGAGGCGGTGATCGCCGTCGGGGACGCCGACGAGCGCCTCTTCGAGGACGCGGCTGCTGACGCTGGCGGGAACCTGCGCGATCAGGCGGATCGCGGTGAGGAAGTCGGTGGGGAAGGATCCGTCGGCGCGCTTTGGGAATCCGGCGGCGGCGTACTCGCGCAGGTACTCCACGGCGCGCCAGTAGCGGGTGCGCTCCCGCAGCTTCTCGATGCTGTCAGGGTCGGGCGGGCCGGGCTGGTAGCCGAAGTTCATCTGCCCGATCGCGCTGAGAGTGACGATCTGCGCGCATCCGCCATCGCGGCTGTCGGCGGCCTGCTCTTGGGCTTGGGCTGCTTCCTGGACGGTGTCGTAGAACCCGATCAGGTCCCAGCCGTCGCTGCCGTTGCTCTTCCAGATGACAGCAAGCTCAGGCGTGACGGCAGGCGCAGGCAAGTCCATGCATGCATCTTATCCGCGTTTCGTTGGGTGGCGGCCCGGGTGCGCAGAGATGAGGGTTCCAAGCTCGTCTGCGCTGCCCGGGCCGCGATGCGAGCTGTCCTGTTCGCGAAGGGCAGCTGCGACGTTGGGAACGTTAGCGCGCGCCCGGTGTCCCGGCACGGCCGCGAACGCGAAAAGCACCCAAAATGCGGGTAAAACGTCGCCGGATGCGCCCCGCGGTTGCGTTGGCGGGCTGGGTGTTGCCGGCTGCTGGGTGGGTGGCCGCGAACACGCTGAGCGAGGGAGTTCCAGGTTCGCTCGCGTGTCCGGGCCGCCGCGCCGGCGTTCCCGTGTCTGGGGTCAGGAACGCGGCGGAGGGGGCGTTAGCGCGCAACGGTTTGCTAGAGGGAATTTCAACTTTGACATGAATCCCTTGTGATTTGCTTGCAGGCGCTTCTCCCCGGATTTGGCGCGTTGCCGCTCTCCGCGGCCGGCCGGATGCGGTGTTGCAGCCGCCGTTGGAGGTCGCGATCCGCGTACGGGACCCGCGACGTGCATGCACACCCAGGTCGCGCGCCCAGCGGGGCTTGCCTGTCGCTCGGGCGCTCCATCGGTGGCCTGCTCGAACCATTGCGCGTTTATGAGACCGACACCGACGACGCCGGTGAGGTCAATCTGGCTGGCTGCCTTATCGGCGGCATGTTTGGCCCTGGCGTCCGAACTGGCCGAAAGGTACACGCCGGCTGCCGCGGGCGCGGCCATTGCGCACAGGATCACCGCGACGGCGACTCTTCCCTTTCCGCGCCAGAACACCCGGACGCTGCACGCACCGATCACTGCCGCGATCAGCAGCATCAAGGAAGCCGGGAAGAACCAGATCATGCCTGAACGTAAAGCCGCAGCTGCGAGCCAGGTCAGCTGTCCTGCCCGGCGCTCGCAGGGTCGAGCTGGGTCAGTCCGGGCCGGTCACCCGTTGAGACATCAGCCCCCGCCTCCCCGCGGGAGGACTGCTGGCGCAGCAGCCGTTCCAGCAGCCGGCGCCCGACGATCCGCTGCAGCAGTTCTTCGCAGGCTGTCTCCGGAGAGCATCGCCGCATGTGGCCGCGATCGACGATGAAGTCCTCGGTGACGCTGACGCCGAAGCGGGACTGCTCGGCGCGGATCGCGTACAGGTCAGGCATGACACGACGCGCTTGAGCGCCGTCGCTCGCGCCGGCGAACCACTCGCGATCCGGAAGTCCCGCGCCTTGTGCCTGGCTGAGGTCCAAGCTCTTGACATCTCGCGCGACGGCGTCCGAAGCCGCCCAGTTGCCAGCGTCCACCCAGATAAACATGCCGGCGAGACCCAACGCCGCGACGGAAACGAGCGTCCCGGCGATCCAACGCTGCAGCAACGGTCGGCGCTTGGCCTCGATCACTTTCATGAGCAGGAGCGCTCCGAGAGCGAGCAGAAGCAACGGCGTCACGAACGTGGTGACCACGTGATGGCCGAGAGTCGAGGATGCGAACAGGATGCCGACGCCGTTCATACTCATGATGTACTCGCTTCAGCTTGTGTCCGGTTCACTTCTTAAGTGGTTGCCAGGTTGTGGCGGCGTAGCTGGTCGGTGTGGAGATGGTCGGATGCGCATCCTGCGCAACGCTGAGCGCAAGTCTCGCAAGCGCCAGGCAGCTCATCTCCGTTCGCCCTCCTCCGGATGCCGGTCAAGGGCCTCTTCGGCGACGTTCCGCGCTTCGCTGCGGCGATCAGCATCCCACCTCGCTTAGCTCTTCTCCGCGGTGGCCGGCGTCGTCGCGGTGTCCTGCTCGGCTGCCCGGACGCGCTCTTTGAGCCTGTGTTCAGGAACGAGGCTCTCGATCATGCGCACGCACTCGCTCTTCCAGGAGAAGGTGAGCAGGCCGCGGCATCGGGTCATGTCGCCGTCGCTGACGACGAAACCGCGGGATTCCTGGTGGCCGCCGTCGGAGACTCGCACTCGGATCGCGTAGAGGCCATCGGCGACCTTCGCCGCCTGGGCGCCCACCGGCCCCTCCTCAAACCAGTCGCGGTTGATGTTGTCGGCGGTCGGAGCGTTCTCGAAGGAGACGGCGTACGCGAGCTTCTCGGCTTTGTCGTCGATGCCGGCGTCGCGGTAGCCGGTGATGGCGGTGCGGACCGCAGCATACGCGAAGCCACCGCTGACGGCCAAGCAGGCGACGGGGATTAGCAAACGCTCTTTGATCCCGGTGCCGCCGAGCATCGCGAGGATCGAGGCAGCAGCGGTGAGGGCCGCGAACGCGGCCGCGCAACAGGAGATGAAGATCAGCATCGTGTTCCTTTCAATGTGATGTCAGATGAGGTTGGTCGGCGCCGGAGCGCCGGTGCGGTTGGGTTCCTGCCGGCCCGCAGATATGGGCTGGAAGGAACCTGCGTCCAGTGGATTTCAAGCTGATGTCCCGGGTGCGGAAGTGGGCGTGTTGGTGCGATGGGACGGACGACGGTCATCCACCTGCCCGTCCCGCGGCGGAGACGGACGTCCTGGCCGGCTCGGCCTTCTCCTCGCTGATCTGCCGGGCGATATCCCGATCGACCTGCTGCTTGATCTGCCGGTCCAGCGCCGTTCGCTTCGCGACGGCTTCGAGGATCGCCGCGCAGGAGGCGTTGCCGTGGATGTCGCACAGCTGGATATGCCCGTCCACGCGGATCAGACCGCGGGTGGCGGTGGAGGAACCGTCCTTCATCCGCACGCGGATCGCGTAGGCGCCGTCGGTCACCTTGACCGCCTGCGCGCCGACCGGCCCGTCCTCGAACCAGCTGGCGTCGACCAGCCCATGAGTGGGCAGATCATCGTAGGAGAGGCTGCCCGCCTGACCGAGCGCGTCATGGTTCAGAACCGACCGGTCGAAGCCGACCTTGAAACAGATCCCGCCTGCGACGAGACCGGCGACGCAGCCGGCGACAGCGAGCAACGCGCCGATGCGTAGGTCATCGTGCTTGGCCCGCACGGAGAAGTAGATGGCGCTGCAGGCAACGACGCAGACGATGGAGGCGAGGAAGACGATATCGACGAGAGTCATATGTGTGAGATGGTGGTAGAGGTTGTGATGCGATGAACGTAGGTTGGTGTTATCGGCCCTGAGACGCGGCTGGACGTCCGATCTAGGAATCCGTCAATCACCAGTCTCCATGCGGGTTTGCGGGCGTCCGCAGGCCGGTCGGGGTTCATGTCGTTCAGCGTCGGTTCGCGCAGGCGCCGGCTGCGGATCGCCTGCTCCAGCCGGCCCGCGCAGGTTGCGCTGAAACCGCCGCTGTGTCTGCCCGGGGCTCACGTTCGGCCGGCATTCCCTCCAGCCGTCGCCAGTGTCGATCAACGTCAGGTTGCGCGAGAACAGCGCAAACGTGCTGCGGGCGCGCGCCGCGTACATGCCGTCGGCGACCTGCACCGTCTGCACCCCGGCCGGCGGGGTTCTGAACCAGTCGTTGGAGACCAGGCCGACCATCGGCGCGTCGCCGATGTCCACCTTCCCGGGCGCCTTCGCGTTGCGGATGCCGGTGATCAGCATCCCCGCGCAACCGAACAGCAGCAGCGGCACCACGCATGCGCGAGCGACCGAGCCGGCCGCGACGCGCCACGCAGCGACCTCGCGGACCTTCCATCCGCCCAGCAACGGCACGGCGATCAGACAGGGAACGAAAAGGGAGAGGAGGATCCATACGAGGGGATGCATGGCAGCAACCTAAGTTCGGCTTCCACGACCGATTCCGCGGGTGCCGTTCTTGGCGGGTTCGTACGGGGCACCGCGACGTGCACTTGTCCGCGCGCTGACATCCCCCGAAGGCGTAGGCCACCGGGATGCTCCGCACCGGTCAGCCGCCGTCAGGTCGGTGCGATGTGTCACCGTTCGGGCGCGGTAGGTTCATGCGTGTTCGACGGCTCCAAGGGCTACTACACCCGCCTGTACTTCATCCAGGGGATGCGGCTTCTACGCCGCAACAGCTTCTGGTCGCTGATCACCGCGATCGTGATCGCGCTGCTGCTGTTCGTCGTCTACGTGATGGTCGCCGCCGCCGCGCACACCCGTCAGGCCGCTCACAAGATCGACGATCAGCTGGTCGTCACCGCGATCGTCACCCAGGACAAGGAGACCTACAAGTCGGTGATCCCCGCGTCGGTGATCGCGCAGCAGGTCAAGCAGATCCCCGACGTCACCGGGGTGCATGTCGTCACCGAGCAGGAGACCCGCGACCGGTTCGTCAAGAACCTCAAAGATCTCAAGTCGGTGCCCGCCGCCTGGGTGTTCCAGGAAGCGCTGGAGATCAGCGTCGATGACCCCGATCATCTCGGCGAGGTCCGAGACGCGGTCACCAAACTCAACGGGGTTGAGCAGGCCACCTACCTGGAAGCGCTCGTCAAGAAGCTCACCGCCGTCTCCGGATACCTGCGCCAGCTCGCGCTCGGCGGCGCGCTCGTTCTCGGCCTGATCGCCGTGCTGATCGTCATGGCCGTCGTGCGCACCGCCGTGCATGCGGAACGCCGGTCGGTGGCGACGATGTCCTCGGTCGGCGGGTCGCTGTGGACGATCACCGCACCGATGCTCGTGCATCTGCTGACCGTCACCTTGGCCGCGACCGCGGTCGCCTGCGTCGCCGGCTGGTGGGTGGACCCGCGGATCGCCGGCAACCTCGGCGGCAGTATCAGCGACCTGCCCGAATGGCTTCGCACCGGCCGCGCCTACGGCCTTGGGGTGCTGTTCCTGCCGTTCGCCGCCGGCGCCTGCGCCGCCGTGTCGCTGATCGTCTGCTGGGGCACCTGGCGTTACGCCCGCCCCAAGCGGTAGCCGGCCCGCCGCCGGGACGGTAGGATCCGCCGCGTCGGGATCTCCGCAACGTCCCTGCTCGCGGCCACGCCAACGGCCTACGGGGAACGCACGCAGCTTGAAGGACCGTCCGACGGGAGCCGGCGAGTCCGCTCCCAGGACACCGCGATGAAAGCGGTCCCTTCCCACAAGGAGACCCCCCGACACCTCCCGGGCGGTTGCCGCTCACCGCCGCACCCGACATGATCGCGCCCTCATGACCCTCAGACGTCTGCTGGCCGCCGCAACGCTCTCTGCCGCCCTGGGCGCCGCCGCGGCTGTCCCGTCCGCGCAGGCCGCCAAGCAGTGCGCTCCGGTGACCGGGAAATCAGAGCTG
>Ga0180223_1001428_pt1 | contig 18511 bp, 12 predicted proteins | sample eDN5th30CKraftOP_FD_151337 | JGI IMG/M metagenome (GOLD analysis project Ga0180223, IMG submission 151337) | Enriched Organic Plus compost microbial communities from Emeryville, California, USA - eDNA 5th pass 30_C Kraft OP (version 2) (version 2) ...
GTGACACACGCGCTGCATCCCGCCGTTCGCACGCTGACCTCCGTGTCGCGCACGGCCGTGGCCATGGGACTTGCCGCCTTCTCGGTGGCGGTTGTCGTCGGCGCCTGGCTCGTCTTTTACTTCTGGGTGCTGGCCGTCCCGGGTGCCACGATCACCGCAGCACAGCCGGAGCCAACATCGTCCAAGCAGTTCTACGATCGTATCGCACCGGCTTTCTTCGTCGCCGAGCCGCCGGCGGCCGCTGCCGCGCCGATGCAGAACACCACGTCGGACGGGGTGCCGATCAAGGACACGCCGCCAGCCGACAGCGGCTCCAGCGCGCAAGCCTCCGCCGCCGGCGCGCCCGAGGCGGAGATGCCAACCGGCACTGTGCGTGAGGCGGTACCGGCTCCGGTCGTGCCGAAGGCCCAGCATCACAAGCCTGGCCGCGCGGCGGCCCGCGGCCCGGGCAAGAGCAAACGCCGGGCGCGCTAGCGCAGCCCGCGCCCGGAACATATGGTGTCGGCCATGCGCCTCCTCCTTGCTGTCGCTGCCGTCCATGGCGCCGTGCTCGGCATGAGTATCGCCACGCCGGCGCAAGCGCTCGACCTGAATGCGCTCCGCGCGCAGCACAAGCTGCCGCCTTTGTCCTATTCCGCGACGCTGGCCGGCGCGGCCTATGAGCACGCACGCGATCTGGCGCGGCGCGGCCGTCTCGATCACGACGGCTTCCGCCAGCGCGTCGGTGCATTGGTGGCCGGCACGGCGGCGGAGAACGTCTCTTACGGCTGCGATGACCAGCCTTGCGCGATCCAGCAATGGGCGAAATCATCGGGGCATCGCCGCAACATGCTGCTCAAGGGCATCACGGCTTACGGCATCGCCTCGGCCCGCGCCGATAACGGGCGGCGTTACTGGGTGATGGTGCTGGGGAATTGAGCCTCGGCCTCATCCTGAGGTGCGAGCCGCGAGAGCCGCGAGCCTCGAAGGATGATCACAGGGTCCGCCAGCGTGGTGGGGAACGATGGCATGAAAGTGCGGCGGGATGTGACACGATCCGCAATTCAGATTACTAATAACGGCCCACAAGCTCAGGTTGAAGGGGGCTCACGTTCATGAGCGAAGACGGCATTCCCATACGCCTATCCGGCAAAACATTTAAAGTCGATTTTCGTGAACTTTTTATCTCTGCGCTTTCTGGCCTAGCAAAGACTTTTCTTGCAGTTAAGTCGCAAGGCGCGTCGCTCGCAATAACCCCGAATATTTTGAGCGACTTTGTCGGGGTCCTCCGCGCATTCAAACGAGACACTCCGCTGGAGTATCGAGCATGGCTACTCATTTCTGGAGCAGCGCTGTTCGCCTTAGAGAAACTAATATCAGAAACGAAACTGAAAACTTCGCCATCGCAAGTGGACTTGGCCCGCTTAGCCGACGACATTGCAACGCGGGTGGAAACGCGAACTTATACTTTGGAGCCGGACTTCTTCTCCCATCCCAATGGCCTACGACTTCTTGACGATATTGCACATGAAGCGTCAAGCTGGATAGCTAAGTTTGGCGCAGAGCTTTCGCCAGCTGCCGCTACCGCAATCTTCCATAAGTATTTTCCAAGTGGACTGCATCGAGTCTGGCTAAAGGACGCAGCATTATTCAAGGAACTCGAAACTGCACTCAGCTCGCCATTCGTACCGTTCTTAAAAATTTCGGCCGAGCGCGACGCATATCTTCAGTACATTGAAGATGATTTCACTAGCATTCGCCTCATTGGCCAAGAAGAAGATGACCCCACCGCAGTTCGCCTAGCACAGGTTTTCGTGCCGCTTAGAGCCTTTTTTGAAGAAGCCGAAGAGCGAAAGAACAAACGTAACGTGCGCCGCCCTGATAGCGAAGAAGCACGCACCCGACGACACGTCGTGGAATTGTTCGACGAACTGAACAACTGGATAAATAGAAGCGATAGACGCGATCCGCTCAGAATCATTAGCGGAGGACCCGGCATTGGAAAATCTAGTTCGATGCGCGCTTTCGCTGCCTATGTCGCCCGTGACGAATCCGCATATCCCTTGTTTATTCCCCTCCAGAAGCTAGGAAACTCAGATCGAGCTCTGAAATTCCGACTGGATAGCTACCTAACCGAATCCAAGGCTTTCAGCTTCGGAAAATCGCCACTTGACATTCATGAAGTTCCCCTGTCTTCCGGCCCAATTCTACTTATTTTCGATGGCCTTGATGAATTAGTTCGCCCCGGAAAAGACGCAGATGAGATCGCGCGAGAGTTCATATTCGAGCTGCAACGCCTGCTTGAGACTGAAAATTACGGCCTAAAGGACAACCAGCCGCCGCGTGTAATAGCAATTGTCGCGGGCCGGATTGCCGCTGCCGGAAGCGCAGCAAAGGCCCTTAAACAGAGCGGAAGGCAAGTGCTGCACTTACTCCGTTATGTCGAAGATAGAAAGTACAACACCTTCTTTGATCCGAACCGACTCCTAAAGACGGATCAACGCAAAACTTGGTGGAATTTGTGGCAAAACGCCGCCACCTCGGTCCCGCACAAGATTCCGAAACAGTTACTTGCGCAAAATCTTTTTGAGATAACTGTCGAACCAATGCTCCTCTATTTTATAGCTTTCGTTCGCCCGTGGGAGCACGCGCAAAAGGGACTAGATCGTAACGCATTATACAATACTCTGTTGCGACATTTCTACATGAGAGAATGCTCCAAAGGCGACCGTAATTTTGCGACCGAATTCCAAACTTTCGAAGAATACGAACTTGTACTTCAAGCGATGGCGATGGCAGCTTGGTACGACGGCTCTACACGGAACGCCACGATTGAGTCTGTGATATCTTTGCTGACGAACTGGAACCTCCATCTAGCAAACGCCTTAAAAAATGTTATCGGCAGTAGCAAACCGGCGGTCGGTGCAGCGCTAGCCTTTTATATGAGGCCAGGGGAGCAACCCAATTCGTTTGAATTCATTCATAAAACATTTGCCGAATATCTTGTCGCCAGACGTGTTGTTGCGGCCGTGAGGTCCATGGCGGCGACACTACCCGAGGCCCATGACACACATAGGCCACTAGATGATAAATTTGATACCGAGCACCAACTCCTTATTTGGCTTAAACTTTTGGGCCCTCGGGCTTTTGACCATGATCTCGTTAGATTTGTTAGGGATGAAGTTGATAGCTACGCTTCGAAAAATGACAAATCGCCGATACCACTTTGGCGCAGAGCAATACTCAGATGCATTCGGTCAGCAATTGAAATTGGCATGCCCGCTCATCAGCTCTTCGTGTTGTCGGCGAAAGACACGCCTTTGCGTCCACAGAATTTTAGAGACGCTACTGATCAAGCCAAAAACTCTGAAGAGGCCCTTTGGGTTATTTTAAATGCAACAATTCTACCGTTCTTGTTCGATTCAGATTATGAGCTCGTAGAGGTTACGACGCCACCTGCGAAAGGAATTGACGACACGGTTAATAGGCTGCGGCCGTCGTTAGGGAACAGTGGCATTCACTTAGAACTGTTTGATGGACTAAACTTGGAAGGGGCGCTGCTGGGCCTTCAAAATCTTTTTGGCATGAGAGCCTTTAAGACTAATTTATCTCGTGCAGACATGGTATTTTCGAACCTAGGCGAATGCGACTTTCGTCACGCTAAGTTCGTCGATGCAGACTTGTTCGGTTGCATAGCATTCGGCTCTGACTTTAGTGACGCTGACTTCACAGGAGCGCAGCTTTCCGAGTCACGATTCCAAGATTGCGCTCTTGTGAGCGCAAATTTCAGCTCGGCAGGTCTCGAGGACGCTGTCCTTGTAGGCAACGATCTATCAAATGCGATATTTTTGGAATCGGACTTGCGAGGCGCTAATCTTTCCCGGGCAGTTCTGAAGAACGCAGACTTTAGAGGCGCGAACTTAGAAAAGGCGAATCTAACAGGCGCTGATCTGTCGAATGCCAATTTAGCTGGGGCGAAGCTTGACGGAGCAGTTCTAGGAGGAGCAAAGGGCATCGAACACAATAAATCCCTGCAAGCGAAAGCCCAAACTCCCTCCAAACAGAAGTAAAGGGTCATGCGCAGTCACGACGGCTTACGGCATCGCCTCGGCGCGCGCCGATGACGGCCGGCCCTACTGGGTGATGGTGCTGGGGAATTAGAGACCGTCATTCCGGGGCGCGCCATCATAAGCGCGTTTACGCGCGCCTTTGACGCGCTATGGCGCGAGCCCGGAATCCATAGGCCCGGTCTCAACGGCATGAATTGCGGACATACCGGGGTTATGGATTCCGGGCTCGCGAGCTTCGCTCGCGCCCCGGAATGACGGCGGGTCACGGAGCGCGCCTGACAATGAGCCTCTCACGCCTCTCCGCGCACGCCCTTCTTCAGCACGTCGAACGACGACTCCTGTCCACATTCGGCACAGCTGTAGGTGTTGCGCATGCGATCCGGCCGCGTCGGGATCGGCGCCACGGCGCTGATGCGGGCAACGCCGCCGCAGGCGCAGGCGATGGCGGCATCGGTGCGGGTCGGAATGGAAGGCAGGGACATGAGGCGGGTGCGAAACGTCGTGCGTTGAGGCACACCAATGCACCAGCGCCGCGCGGGTTCCGCCTGCGGCGCATGCGCGCCATGACGGCGCGGGCGTGGCGAATTGTCCGCTCACGCTTAGTTGAGTCCATGCGCGCGCCGCATTGCGCCACAATGCCGCCGCGCTGCCTTTTCATTGTTGCCGCCTCGGTCAAGTGACCTGAGCCCGGGCCTGGAGTTCAACAGTTCAATGCGTATCCGTCCTGCATCATGGCTCGCCGCGCTGCTCGCCGGCGTCGCCATGTCCGTGATCTTGTCCGCCGCCTTCACCGCCCCCGCGCGCGCCGATCTTCTCATCACGGTCGACAAGTCGGCGCAGCAGATGACGGTCGAGAAGGACGGCGAGGCGCTGTTCGTCTGGCCGGTGTCGACCGGCGCCGCCGGCTACGACACGCCGTCCGGCAGCTTCAAGCCGTTCCGCATGGAGAAGGACCACTTCTCGCGCGAGTGGGACGACGCGCCGATGCCGCACTCCATCTTCTTCACCATGAAGGGCCACGCCATTCATGGCTCGACGCACAAGAGCATCGGCCGCCCGGCCTCGCATGGCTGCGTGCGGCTCGAGCCGAAGAACGCCGCGCTGCTGTTCGATCTCGTCAAGCAGGAGACCATGGCGAAGACGCGCATCGTGCTCACCGGCGAAGCGCCCGGCGTCACCGCGCCGGCGGTGGCGAAACGCAATGCGCCCGCGCGCGCCGCGGCCGGCTTTGAACAGGGCTTTGTTGACGACGAGGTCACGGCGTCGGTCGAGCCGCGCATGGTGCCGCCGGCCGACATTCCGCGCGGCTATTATGCGCCGCCGGCCTATGCGCCGCCGGCCTATGCGCCGCGGGCCTATGCGCCGCCCGGTTATGCGCCGCCGCGCCAAGAATATCGCCAAGACTATCGGGGCGAGCGCCGCGCCATTATCGGCTATCGCGATACGCGCACGGGGCAGGTCTATTACTACGACCGGCCGCGCTATGAGTATGCGCCGCCGCGCTATTATTACGGCGAACGCTGATCCGCCGCGCGAGCGGCCTCTCCGATCATTCCCGCGCGTTTCCTCCCGTCATTCCCGCGAAAGCGGGAATCCAGCGCTTTCGTCGTTTGATGAAGCAGCGCTGGGTCCTCCGCCTTCGCGGAGGACGACGGGTTCTGAGAGGCCGTTGCCAAGTTCCGGCCGCCGCGCAATTGTCGGCCGCATGAGCGATTCCACCACCGTTGCCCGCCTCGTCTGCGCCGACAAGAACACGGCGCGGCGCATCGCCGACGTGCTCGACGAGATGCTGGAGGCGGAGGATGTCGCCTGCGCCTCGTTCGAGGCCGATGACGGCACCTGGCAGGTGGCGCTGCATTTCGGCCATGTCCCGGACGAGGCCGCCTTGCGCGCGCTGGTGGCGGACGCCGCCGGCGCCGCGGCGGCCGACGCGCTGACCATCGACACGGTGGCGGCGCGCGACTGGGTGGCGGAGAGTCTGGCCGGACTGACTCCTGTCCGAGCCGGGCGCTTCGTCGTCCACGGCTCGCACGACCGCGACCGGCTCAAGGGCAACGACCTCAATATCGAGATCGAGGCGGCGCTCGCCTTCGGCACCGGCCATCACGGCACGACGCGCGGCTGCCTCATGGCGCTGGCGGCTTTGGCCAGGCGCAAGCGGCGCTTTCATGTGCTGGATATCGGCACCGGCACCGGCGTGCTGGCGATCGCCGCGGCCAAGGCGTTCCATACGCGGGTGGTGGCGACCGATATCGACCGCGTCGCGGTGGCCGCCGCTCGCGACAATGCCCGGCTCAACCGCGTCGGGCCGCTGGTGACGCCGGTGCATGCGCCGGGGACCCGGGCGCCCGACATTCAAAAAGGCGCGCCCTACGACCTGGTCTTCGCCAATATCCTGCTCGGCCCGCTGACGCGGCTGGCGGTGCCGATCGCGCGGCTGGTCGCGCCGCATGGCCGCGTCGTGCTGTCGGGGCTGCTGACCAGCCACGCCCATGCGGCGCGCTCGATCTACGGAGCGCAGGGCCTCATCCTCGAGCACGCCGAACACCTCGAAGGCTGGACCACCCTCACCCTCAAGCGCGGCCGCTGATCACCAGGACTGCACAAATGAAAACCGCTCCGGGCGGGGGACCGGAGCGGCTCAATTCAACAACGCGCGTCTGAAGTCGGCTGACTGGTCGGCTTATTGGCCGGCCTTGTCGTCATTGGCGCTGATGAGCGGCGTGACCAGCCGGCCATAGAGGCGGATCTCGCGCTGCGCCTGCTTCATGCGGGCTTCCATCATGGCGTCGAGGAAGCGGGCGAAGAAGCCCTTGGCCGGGGCCTTCATCTCGGTCGCGGCCACGGTCTTCGCGGCGGTCGGGGCATTTCCGTAAGTCAGGGCAACCATCTGTCTCTCCATCAAACCGATCGATCCCGGTATTGCGTCGCAACATAATCTATTTCGCAGATGCGAACACCCCATGACAATGCATGGAAGCCCTGACAAATCAGCGGTTAAGCCCTTGTTAACCGGCGACTTTCGAGGCATTCCGTTGTCAAATAGTGTGCATCGCACAATTGCTGCCGGAAGTCGCCCCACCACGCATGAAAGTTTCATGCCCGCGGCCTATCCCGTCCGACTAGAGTGCCGCCATGTTCGAAGCCCGTTTCCAGACTTTCGACGACGCCAGCGAAGGTACGCAGAGTGCGACCCGGGTGGCGGCTTTGCGGACTGATCTCAAGCGCCGCGGCCTCGCCGGCTTTCTGGTGCCGCGCGCCGACCGCCAGCAGAATGAGTACCTGCCGGCGAGCGAGGAGCGCCTGGCCTGGCTGACCGGCTTTACTGGCTCGGCCGGCGCCGCCATCGTGCTCGCCGACCGCGCCGCCTTGTTCGTCGACGGCCGCTATACGCTGCAGGTGAAGTCCCAAACCGACACCGCGGTGTTCGCCATCGAGCATTTCGTCGACAACCCGCCGCCGGTCTGGCTGGAGCAGCACATCAAGGCCGGCGACCGCATCGGCTACGATCCCTGGCTGCACACCGCCGACCAGGTCGAGCGCTTCGCGCGCGCCTGCGCCAAGGTGGGCGCGACCCTGGTGCCACTCGACGACAACCCGATCGACGCGCTGTGGACCACCCGCCCGGCACCGCCGAGCGGTCCGGTGACGCTACGCCCGCTGGCGCTCGCCGGCGAGAGCACCGCCGACAAGCTTGTCCGCATCCGCGATGAACTCACCAAGCTGCGCGCCGACGCGCTGATCGTGTCGGACCCGCAGAACGTCGACTGGACCTTCAACATCCGCGGCTCGGACGTCGCGCATACGCCGCTGGCGCTCGGCTTCGCCGCGATCCCGCGCGAGGGCCGCCCTCGTCTCTACATCGACCCGGCCAAGCTCTCCAACGAAGTGCGCCACGCGCTGGAGGAATTCGCCGACGTTCACGCCACCGACGATCTCGCGCGCGATCTTGCCGGCTATGACGGCCAGTCCGTGCTGCTCGATCAGGGCAGCGCCGCCGACGCGCTGACGCGGATCGTATCTGACCATGGCGGCAAGCCGACCCGCACCGCCGATCCGATCACGCTGATGAAGGCGGTCAAGAACAATGCCGAGATCGCCGGCACCCGCGCCGCGCATTTGCGCGACGGCGCGGCGATGACGCGCTTTCTGTGCTGGCTCGATCACGAAATGCCATCGGGCAAGCTGACCGAAATCGACACGGTCAAGGCGCTGGAGTCGTTCCGCCGCGACACGGGCTTGCTGAAAGACGTGTCGTTCCCGTCGATCTCCGGCGCGGGGCCGAACGGCGCGATCGTGCATTACCGCGTCACCTCGGCGACCAACCGCGTCATCGGCCCGGACGAGATGTTCCTGATCGATTCCGGTGCGCAATACGAAGACGGCACCACCGACATCACCCGCACCGTGATCAATGGCACGCCGACCGACGACATGCGCGACCGCTTCACGCGCGTGCTCAAGGGTCATATCGCCATTGCGGAAGCGGTGTTTCCGGTCGGCACCACCGGCGCGCAGCTCGATCCCTTTGCGCGCGCGGCGCTGTGGCAGGCCGGCATCGATTTCGATCACGGCACCGGCCACGGCGTCGGCTCATATTTGTCGGTGCATGAAGGCCCAGCGCGCATTTCAAAGCTCGGCCATACGCCGCTGAAGCCCGGCATGATCCTGTCGAACGAGCCCGGCTATTACAAAGCCGAAGCCTATGGCATTCGCATCGAGAACCTGGTGCTGGTGGTCGCCGCGCCCTCGCCCGACGGCGCCGAGAAGCCGCTCAATGCGTTCGAGACCTTGAGCTTTGCGCCAATCGACCGCCGGCTGGTCGATCCGCGCCTGCTCACCGCGCAGGAACTGCACTGGCTGAACAACTATCATGCGCGTGTGCGTGAGGCGGTGTCGCCGCTGGTCGATCCGGCGACGCGGAGCTGGCTCGAGCAGGCGACGAGGGCTTTGTAGTCATTCCGGACGCCGCGTAGCGGCGATCCGGAATCCAGATACATTCTCGTGCGTCGCTGGATTCCGGGTTCGCGCTTTCAGCGCGCCCCGGAATGACGGGTGTGATTCAATTTTCAAACAGCGGGCATGATTCATCGCCCGCGTTCTTTGGTCGGCCCCGGGCAGGCCGCATTCCCGAACCTTCATTCCATCGCCCTTCGAATAACGAGGGCGCGCGGAACGCCGGGGCTCAAGCAGCCCCGCAGCCTCGTGTGATGTGTGAGTTAGAATTCACACGAGTTAGTCACCACGGAATTGCCGAGCCTTTGGCGTTCCGCGCGCGGTGTTTTGAAGGTTTGCTCGGCCCGGCCCCCGGTGGGCAGACATTTCAGGCGGCTCATCTTGGCGACCAGCCGCCTAACCACCGCTGTGGGGCCTCGATGCATGCGGCTTGTACCGTGACCAGTCGTCACCGCGCGCATCGTCACGAGCCCCGGCGAGGCACGCCGATGTGCCTCGGGACCGAGCGGTTTGGACCTGCCGGGAGGGGAAACTGCGCCGCATCTCCGACGCCCCTAGCCCGGCCACCGCTCCCCGCCCCAGCATCTGGAGACGCTGATCAGACACCCCTCGTAACGAGGGCGGGATGGATGGGAATATAGAGCTAGGCGAGAGGCAGAGTCAATAGTCCTAGGAATATTATTTTCGACACTTCAGCCAGGCCACCCCGCCCTCATCCTGAGGAGCACGCCAACGGCGTGCGTCCCGAAGGATAGGGCGGCCTCGTCCTTCGAGACGCGCACTTCGTGCGCTCCTCAGGAAGAGGCGGGTTGATGCTGCGGCTTATGGATTCCGGATTCGCTCGCTCACGCCAGCGCCCGGAATAACGGAAAGGGACGTGCACGGGACGGCCGTCACTCAATCAACGCCAGCCACTCGTCCCCGCTGAGCACCATCACGCCGTGCTTCTGCGCCTCGGCAAGCTTGGAGCCGGCGCCGCATAGCTAGCTCAACCAGGCGACAAGAGCGGTCTAGGCGAAACTAGTCGCGAAGAATCTTACGCGCGGCGCGCATAATCTTTTCTCGACCTTCGCTTGGACTATTTGCCTTTGCGGCCGCAGTAAGCGCGTCTTTTGCTTCTTGACGGGTCGTATCCGAAACCTGCTTCTGCAACTGCTTTACGGCGTAGTTGAATTCGTACCTCTGCTTGAAACTAATCAAGTTACGATCTGGGCTGCCTCGGTTTTGTTTGTCGTCAGCCATAGGAGCTACTCCCAATACCGTTAACAAAGCAATTTATAGTTGCATGTTACGAAATCAGACTCAACCAATCATCCTCGCTAAGCACTGGAATATTAAGTTCACGGGCTTTCGTTAAGTTGGAGCCGGCGCCGGGGCCGGCGACGACATAGTCGGTTTTCTTCGACACCGATCCCGACACCTTGGCGCCAAGACGTTCGGCGGTGGCCTTGGCCTCGTCGCGGGTGAATTTCTCCAGCGAGCCGGTGAACACCACGGTCTTGCCGGCGACCTTCGAATCCGTCTTCGGCTTTTCGGCGTCGAGCACCTTGACCTGCTTCACCAGCCGCTCAACCGCGGCAAGGTTGCGCTTTTCCTTGAAGTAGTCGGTCACGGCCTCGATGACCGTATCGCCGATCTGGTCCAGCGCGTCCATGTCGGCAATGGCTTCGGCGTCGCCCTTGGCCACCTTCAGCGCGGCGTCGTGAAATGCAGCCCATGAGCCGTAACCGCGCGCCAGCGCCAGCGCCGTTGTCTCGCCGACATGGCGAATGCCCAGCGCATAGATGACGCGGTCGAGCGCGATCTCGCGGCGCGCATCGATGGCCGCGAACAAATTGCGCACCGAGGTCTCGCCATAGCCCTCTTCTTCCAGCAGCTCCTTACGGTGCTTGCGCTCCAGCGAGAAGATATCGGCCGGCTCCTTGAGCCAGCCCTTCTCGTGGAACAGTTCGATCTGCTTTTCGCCGAGGCCGTCGATATCGAAGGCGCGGCGCGAGGCGAACAATTTGAGATGCTCGACCGCCTGCGCCTTGCAGATGAAGCCGCCGGTGCAGCGCCGCACCGCATCGAGCCGGCCGGTTTCTGCATCGTGCTCGCGCACGGCGGCGCTGCCGCAGACCGGACACTCGGTCGGAAACGCATAGGGCTTGGCATTCTTCGGCCGCTTGTCGAGGACGACATCGACCACCTGCGGAATGACGTCACCGGCGCGTTGGATGATCACGGTGTCGCCGATGCGGATATCGCGGCCATCGCGCAAAGGCTCGCCCTTGCCGTCGATGCCCTTGATGTAATCCTCATTGTGCAACGTCACGTTCTGCACGATGACGCCGCCGACGCCGACCGGCTCCAGCTTGCCGACGGGCGTGAGCGCGCCGGTGCGGCCGACCTGGATGTCGATGCCGATGAGCGTCGTCGTCGCCTGCTCGGCCGGGAATTTGTGCGCGATGGCCCAGCGCGGCGTGCGCGAGACGAAGCCGAGCCGCTCCTGCCAGTCGATGCGATCGACCTTGTAGACGACGCCGTCGATATCGTAGTCGAGACTGGCGCGCTGCTCGCCGATCTTGCGGTGGAAGGCGATCAGCTCCTCCACCGAGCGGCACATCTTCGTCAGGGGATTGGTGGTGAAGCCGCGATGCTCGAACCACCTGATCATGCCGGATTGCGTATCCTCCGGCCTTTCGCTGATCTCGCCCCAGCCATAGGCGAAGAAGCCGAGCGGCCGCGACGCGGTGATCGACGGGTCCTTCTGGCGCAGCGAGCCGGCGGCGGAGTTGCGCGGATTGGCGAAGATCTGGCTGCCTGATTCCCTCTGCCGCTCGTTGAGCTTCAGAAAATCGGCCTTGGTCATGTAGACCTCGCCGCGCACCTCGACGACCGGCGGCAGGTTCCCCTTCAGTGTCTGCGGCACTTCCTTGATGGTGCGGATGTTGGCGGTGACGTCCTCGCCCTCCTGGCCGTCGCCGCGCGTCGCGGCGGTGATGAGTTCGCCGTTCTCGTAGCGCAGCGACATCGACAGGCCGTCGATCTTCGGCTCCGCGGAGAAGGCGATCGGCTCGTCCTCGGACAGCCGCAGGAAGCGGCGGATGCGGCCGACGAAATCGACGACGTCCTCTTCGGCAAAGGCATTGTCGAGCGACAGCATCGGCACGGCATGGCGCACCTTGGCGAAGCCGCGCGCCGGCGCCGCGCCAACTTTCAGCGACAGCGAGTCGAGTGTTCTCAATTCCGGAAAGCGCGCCTCAATGACGTTGTAGCGCTTGCGCAGCTCGTCATACTCGGCATCCGAAATGGTCGGCGCGTCATGCTGATAGTAGCGCTTGTCGTGGCCGGCAATCTCCTGCCCCAGCCGCGCATGCTCGGCATCGGCCTGCTTGCGGGTGAGCAGCTCGACGGGCGTCTTGTCGGTGCGGACTTTGGTGGATTTCTTGGCCATATTCTTTGAACCCGTCGTTCAGGGGCGCGGTTCACTCGTTGTGTCATTGCCCGCGCAAGCGGGCAATCCAGTACACACAGACGGTGCGGTGAGTACTGGATGCCCCGCTTTCGCGGGGCATGACAAAGGCAGCTCAGCCCGCCTTCAGCAGCCGTTCCGCCGCCGCGCGTGCCTCATTGGTGATCTCGGCACCGGCCAGCATGCGCGCGATTTCCTCGCGGCGGTGATCGGCTGCAACTTCCGTGACACGCGTCGCGACCCGCTTGCCCTTGTCGAGCGCGTCCTTGGAGATGACATAATGGCGGTCGGCGCGCGCCGCCACCTGCGGCGCGTGCGTCACGGCAAGCACCTGCACGTTCTTCCCCAAGCGCGCCAGCCGCATGCCAATGGCGTCGGCCACCGCGCCACCGACGCCGGTGTCGATTTCGTCGAAGACGAGCGTCGGCGCCGAGCCGCGATCGGCCAGCACCACCTTGAGCGCCAGCAGGAAACGCGCGAGTTCGCCGCCCGACGCGATCTTCATCATCGGCCCCGGCTTGGTGCCCGGATTGGTCTGCACCCAGAACTCGACGCGGTCGATGCCGTTCGGCCCGGCGGCATTGGCATCGGTGTCGATCTGTGTCGAGAACTTGGCACGCTCCAGCTTGAGCGGCGGCAGTTCGGCGTTGACGGCCTTGTCGAGCTTGGCGGCGGCTTTGACGCGCGCCTTGGACAATGCATCGGCGCTCTTGTGGAAAAGAGCGTCGGCCTGCGCCGCGGCAGCCTCGAGCTGCTTGAGCTTTTCTTCGCCGGCCTCGATGAGGCCGATGTCGTCGCGGTACTTGGCGGCGAGCGCGGCGAGATCATCGACCGGCACATTGTATTTGCGCGCGGCGGCGCGCAGCGCGAACAGCCGCTCCTCGTTGCGCTCCAGTTCGGCCGGGTCGAAATCGGCGGCGCGCAAGGCGGCTTCGAGATGCGCGCGGGTTTCCTCCAGCGCGTTGAGCGCGACGTCGAACGACTTGACCGACGGCTCGACCAGTGACGGTGCCTGCGTCGCGCGGCGCTCGAGACGGCGCACCGCGGCGGCCAGCGCCGGCACGGCCGAGTTCGAGCCGGCAATGGCGTCGAAGGCATCGCGCAGATCCTGCGCCACCTTCTCCGATTGCATCATCACCGTGCGGCGTTCCGCCAGCGATGTTTCCTCGCCCGGTTGCGGCGCCAGCTTGTCGAGTTCGGCGGCGGCATGGCGCAGCCAGTCGCTCTCGCGGCGGGCGCGCTCGATGTCGGCCTTGTGCGCAGCGAGCGCATCGCTCGCCTCGCGCCGCGCTTCCCACAGCGCCGAAACTTTCGCGGCGTCGGCATCGAGGCCGCCGAAGGCATCGAGCAGGCTGCGGTGGGTGGCGGCATCGACCAGCGCGCGGTCGTCATGCTGGCCGTGGATCTCGACCAGCACCGAACCAAGCTGCCTGAGCACCTGCACGCTCACCGGCTGATCATTGACGAAAGCGCGGGTGCGGCCGTCGGCGAGCTGCACGCGGCGCAGAATCAAGGTGTCCTCGTCGGCGATATCGTTGGCGGCGAGAATGGCGCGCGCCGGGTGCCTGGACCCGACCTCGAACGCCGCCGTCACCTGCCCCTGCTCGGCGCCCTGCCGCACCAGGGACTGGTCACCGCGGCCGCCCAAAGCCAAGGCAAAGGAGTCGAGCAGGATCGACTTGCCGGCGCCGGTCTCGCCGGTGAGCACGGCGAGGTGCCCGGCGAAATCGATGTCGAGCCGGTCGATCAGGACAATGTCGCGGATCGAGAGACGGGAGAGCATGGCGGGACTGGTCCACCGGCGTCGTCATGCCCGGGCATAGCCCGTCGAAAGACGGGCGTAAGCGCCCTTATGTCCCGAGCATCCACGCCTAATCGATTCGGACGTATCTTTAAGGACGCCGCGAATGGGTACAAGAGGGGAACGAAAGTTCAGCCCAGACCGACCTTCTTGAAGGCGCGGCTGATCCAGGAACCCCGGTTCTCGTTGGGCTCGAGGCCGGCACCCTTCACGCGCTCATAGGCGTGCTTGTACCAGGGGCTGTCCGGAAAATTGTGGCCAAGCACGGCGGCCGCTGTCTGCGCCTCGTGGGTAATGCCGAGCGCCATGTAGGCCTCGGTCAGGCGCATCAGCGCCTCTTCGACCTGTCGCGTGGTCTGATACTGGGTCACCACCACTTTGAAGCGGTTGATGGCGCCGGTGTAGTCTTTCTTTTCCAGGTAATAACGGCCGATCTGCATTTCCTTGCCGGCGAGCTGATCGCGAGCAACCTCGACCTTCTGCTTGGCGCTGACGGCGTATTCGCTGGTCGGATATTTGCGGATCACCTCGTCGAGCGCCGCGAGCGCCTTTTCGGTGCGGTCCTGGTCGCGGGTGATGTCCGGAATCTCATCGAAATAGGACGAGGCAATCAGGAACTGCGCATAGGCGGCGTCCGGGCTGCCGGGATGCAGCGCGATATAGCGTTTGGCCGAGGTTACGCATTCGTCGTAGTTGCCGGCCTGGTACTGGGCATACGCCGTCATGATCAGCGACTTGCGCGCCCATTCCGAATAGGGGTGCTGACGGTCGACTTCCTCGAATTTGGTGACGGCCTTCTTGAGGTCCTTCTTGTTGTTAAGAAGGAACAGACCTTCATTGTAGAGCCGGTCTGCGGGCTCGTCGGGCGGTGTGTCGTCCTTGCTGCCGAAGATGTTGAGGCTGGAGCAGGCGCCAAGGCTGACGGCCAGCAGCACCAGCGCCGCCATCCGCGCGGCACGCCGGGCAAAACCGGGCCGGAAAGCGTCTGGCCGGGATGTTTCAGTCGCACGCAAGGTCATTCCGGCTCGATCCGTCGACACAACCAATGTGGAAACTCTAGTTCCTCGGCCGTCCATTGTAGGAGGCTCGTGTCCCCATATCCTTAACGGACAGGCCGGCCTGCGCCAACCGGTTCGGCTGACGGCCAAAAGTCCGGCTGGATCAGCGATTAGGGGTACAATCAGCCGGGATTAAGGCGACCTTTTGGTCACCCCCGGCGCGCCCGGTTCAGGAAACCTCGGGACCGAATGCCGCAGCCGGCACGCCGGCGGCGAGATCGGCACGGCCACGCGGGCGCACCGCGCGCTCGACCGGGGCCTCGACCACCCGCCAAGCGGCGGTGTTGTTCATCAGCGCGGTCAGCACCGCATTGTTGAGCTTGTGGCCGCCGCGGACCGTCTTGTAGGCGCCGATCAGCGGCAGGCCGGCCAGCGCCAGATCGCCAATGGCGTCCAGCGCCTTGTGGCGCACGAACTCGTCGGCGAAACGCAAGCCTTCCGGGTTGAGCACCCGGTCTTCCGAGATCACCAGCGTATTGTCGATGGAAGCGCCGAGCGCGTAGCCGGCGCTCCACAGCTTCGAGACGTCCTTCATGAAGCCGAAGGTGCGGGCACGGGCGATCTCGTTGCGGAAGGTGTCCGGCGTCAGATCGACGTCGAGAGTCTGCTTGCCGATCAGCGGATGATCGAACTCGATTTCAGCTTCGACGCGGAAACCATGCTCATAGGGGCGCAATTCGCCGAAGGACTTGTCCTTGACGACCTGCACCGGCTTGATGACTTCGATGAAGCGGCGCGGCAGCGCGCGGTCGGTGAGACCGGCCTGATCGAGCGCCTCGACGAACGGCATGGCGCTGCCGTCCATGATCGGCACTTCCGGGCCATCGATTTCGACGATGACATTGTCGACCTGAAGACCGCGCAGCGCGGCAAGAAGATGTTCGGCAGTCGAGCACAGCGGGCCCGAGGCGTCGCCCAGAACGGTGGCGAATTCGGTGGCGGTCACGGCGCGGACGTCGGCGCGGACCTGACGCTCAATCTTACCCTCGGCGTCGACGCGGCGGAAAACAATGCCGGCATCATCGTCGGCCGGCAGCAGCGCCAGCGTGACGCTGCGCCCGGAATGCACACCGACACCGGTGACGGTCACTTCGTCACGAAGAGTGGTTTGCTTAGCGCCCTTCATCGACCCCTGTTCCGCGAAACCGCCGGCGTCCTGCGACCCTCTGGCGATCCCACTTCAGTCCTACGCGAGGCCACATTTTCGCCTGCGCTTGAAATGTCGTGCAGACGTGGCCGATCCCCCCGAAGACCGGAAAAGCCCCTTCCGCGCCCGAAACTTAGGCCCCTGGCCGGGACGGTCCAAGACACGGTTTCTTACGGACTGTTACTCTTTTTCGCCGCAATTTACGAATGGGCGCCGGTGGTGATGTCTTATTTACCCTACCAGACGGGTTGAGCGGACGCGGGCCCGACGCCGCGGCACGGAAAAACTTAATTAATACAGCAGCTTAATGAAATAAGGCAGCAATCAAGCCGACCGGCTGCCCCGCCACAAGTCATTGGCGGGGCAACCGAATTGTTAATTCGCCTGACGGCGCAGGAAGGCCGGAATGTCCAGTTGGTCGTCCGGCGCCGAATTATGCACAGGCGCGGTGCGACCGTGCGGGTCGAGACCCTGCGGCGCCGCCCGGCGGGCGTATTCTGAGACCGGATCGGCCGGCCGCGATTCGGGATGGCGACCTTCCGGGTTACGGGCGGTCGGACGAACCGGGGGCTGTTCGAACTGCGGCATCGGGTGCGCGGCGCGCGGGGCAGCAGGTTCCCCCTCGTCCCGCTTGCCAAGGCCGACCGAGGCCAGACGCTGCATCAGCGACATGCGCTGCTTCTGCGGGTGGTCGTCGCCCAGTTCGGCACGCGCGGCCATCTGGTTCTGGGCCGGCATCGGCAACTCGTCGACGCGCGGCATGCGCGGCGGACGCTTCACGGTTTCCGGCATCGGCGGCACGAAAGCGGCCGGCATCGGCGCTTCGGCAGCAGGGGCTTCCATCGGCGCCGGTTCGAACAGCGACGGCTTGATCGGCATCGGCCGGATCGAAACGTCTTCGATCGACGTGGCCTGCTGCGGCAGGATGGCGGCAGCCACCGCCGCGTGAGCGGCGTCGAGCGCAGCGGTCGGAGCCAGCGGCGCCCTCTGCATCGGCGCGGGAGCCGGTGCAACACGATCGGCCATGCGCTTGGTGTCCTGGCGCATCTTGCCCGCCAGTTCCTTCAGTGCGTTCTCGGCCGGCAGCGGCTGATTCATGATGCCCGTCTTGTCGATGCCGGTCGCAACCACCGATACGCGGATGGTGCCCTCGAGGGATTCGTCGAAGGTGGCACCCACGATGATGTTGGCGTCGACATCGACTTCCTCGCGGATGCGGGTCGCTGCTTCATCGACTTCGTACAAGGTGAGGTCCTTGCCGCCGGTGATGGAGATGAGGAGGCCGCGAGCGCCCTTCATCGAGGCGTCGTCGATCAGCGGGTTGTTGATGGCGGCTTCGGCGGCGGTCAGCGCGCGCTTCTCGCCGGTCGCCTCGCCGGTGCCCATCATCGCCTTGCCCATCTCGCGCATGACGGCGCGGACGTCGGCGAAGTCGAGGTTGATGAGGCCTTCCTTGACCATCAGATCAGTGATGCAGGCAACGCCCGAATAGAGCACCTGGTCCGCCATGGCGAAGGCGTCGGCAAAGGTCGTCTTCTCGTTGGCTACCCGGAACAGGTTCTGGTTCGGAATAATGAGCAGGGTGTCGACCACCTTGTGCAGCTCAGTAATGCCGGCTTCGGCGAAGCGCATGCGGCGCTGGCCTTCGAAGTGGAACGGCTTGGTGACGACGCCGACGGTGAGGATGCCCATCTCGCGCGCGGTCTTGGCGATAACGGGGGCTGCGCCGGTGCCGGTGCCGCCGCCCATGCCGGCGGTGACGAACACCATGTGCGCGCCGGAGAGATGGTCGCGGATCTCGTCGATCACCTCTTCCGCCGCGGCGCGGCCGACTTCCGGCTGCGAGCCGGCGCCCAAGCCTTCGGTAACCTGCGTGCCCATCTGGATGATGCGCTCGGCCTTCGACAGCGTCAGCGCCTGCGCGTCGGTGTTGGCGACGACGAAATCGACGCCCTGGAGGCCGGCGGCGATCATGTTGTTGACCGCGTTGCCGCCGGCGCCGCCGACGCCGAACACGGTGATGCGCGGCTTCATCTCGTGAATGTC
>Ga0180223_1001430_pt1 | contig 18478 bp, 17 predicted proteins | sample eDN5th30CKraftOP_FD_151337 | JGI IMG/M metagenome (GOLD analysis project Ga0180223, IMG submission 151337) | Enriched Organic Plus compost microbial communities from Emeryville, California, USA - eDNA 5th pass 30_C Kraft OP (version 2) (version 2) ...
CTGGAATGGGTCTCGTGGTTCAACCACCAACGCCTGCTCGAATCCATCGGCGACATTCCGCCCGCTGAGGCCGAAGCGCGATACTATCGGCAACTTGCAGCGCCGACTGTGGAACCTGTTTTACTTTAACCAAAAAGCCTCCGCGATCCCCGGTGCGATTCAAAGCCGAGTATTCGTAAGCAATGCATGGCATTGTGAGTTGACGCAGTGCCGGCGTTTTCTTGTTTGTTTGAAGCGTATCGGCGCGTAGCGTGATTAAACAGAGTCTCCATCAACGTCCTCTCTCTTTGTGAGTGAATAGGTTTTCTTTTTGGGACTGCTCCTGCAAACTTTTCTTTTAGGACTGCTCTTGCAAACTACAGGACGTTCGAGATGGAGGCAACTATATTTGGATCTCAATGGACTGCTTAGCTTTGCACCGCTACAGGCGATATCGTTTCTTTCAGCCAGCCCGCGATCGCACACAATTTGGCGTCCTCATGTTGCTGTCCAATGATTTGAACGCCTAAGGGCAAGCCGTCGACTGCCATGATGGGAATACTGATAGCGGGCGCGCCGAGCAGGGACGCAGGGACATTGAAGGAGGAGTCACCGGTGGGCGTCGGATTCAACGGCTGCCCGGGTGTATCGCCTGACCATCTCGGGGCGGGCCCTCGCGATGAAAGCGTCAACACCACATCGGCGACCGCTGCAAGCTGCGCGTGCTGCGCTCTCGCTGCCGCCCGCCGCTTCAGCAAATCTCTATACTCATCGTGCGAAATATTTTTCGCCTTTTCGAAGCGGACACGCAGGCGTTCGCTAAACTTGTCCGATTGTCTCTCGAATAGATGTCGCACACTGCGCCACAGTTCGTACGAGTTAATTTGATCGGTGATCTCTTTTGCGTCCGCCATGCAGGCCTCGAAGGCCTCGACTCGCTGATCATCCCCCCAGCGGATGACCTCAATGTCATGCGCGGCTAACTGTTTGACGACACGCTCAAATGCCATGCTGCTGGCGGTGTCTAAGCGGCGCCATGCTGGCGTTTCGAGCACGACAACACGCTGTGGCTTAAGGGGCGCCGGCGGCTCCACCTCTCCATATAGCCCGGGATATCCAGGGTCTCCGCCGGTCCGTGATGCAATTTCTGCCGCGACCTTCCACATATCTTCAAGGCAGCCCGCATGTACGCCATAGACCTCTTGGCTGAGCCCCAACGTGCTTTCCCGATTCAACGCGCCCAAGGTCGGCTTAAAGCCGAAAGTGGCGCAAAAACTGGACGGCCGAATGATGGAGCCGCCCACTTGCGTGCCCAGCGCGGCGGGCACCATCCCGGCGCCCACGGCCGCCGCAGAGCCGCTCGACGAACCGCCAGGTGTGTGGGAATAGTTGAAAGGATTGACCGTCGGGCCAGGCTCATTCATACCGAGCTCTGCCGTCACAGTTTTGCCCAAGATGATGGCTCCGGCTTCACGCAGCGCGCGTACCACTGGCGCATCGCGGTCGGGACGATAGCCCGTGAAGGCCTGACAACCCATCTCGGTCGCCATTGTCTTTGTCGCGATCAAATCTTTAACGCCTATGGGCATTCCATCAATGCGCGACAGTGGCCGGCCCGCGCGATAACGAAGTGTCGCGAGTCTTGCCGCTTCACGGGCGCCGATTACATCCAGTACAACCCAAGCTCGAACGGCCGGCTCGCGCTCAGTGATCGTGTGCAGGCATCGTTCCAAGAACGCCGAAGGCGTATCCGATTCAGTAAAGAAGGCAGGACGCGCCATGGAGAAACTGACTCCGACAGCGCGCGCAGGATGATAAGGCGACGGCGGAACGATGGCTTCACGTTCCGCAGCGCTTGTCTGTGTAGCCATGGATACACCGGGCTCAGCATTCATCATTTAACTCGCCTAAGCAATCAAAACCGACACACTTACCGAGACAACACTGGTCGAGACAGCCCTAGTTCTTTCGCGACAACCCAATCTGGTCCAGGACGGTTTTCCATGTTTGGAACTCAGCGATTTGTCGCTTGTTCAGCGCGTCCGGACCATCGTCCATGATGAACATCCCAAGCTGACTAAACCGCTCTTGCACTTGGGGATCGCGCTTGGCATCGGCCACCGCCGCGTTGATTTTTTCAACTACGTCTGGCGGCGTTCCCGCGGGCGCGTAGAGCGCTACCCACATATCGTTCGAGAAGTCTGAAACGTATTCATTTAACGCCGGTACGTCGGGAAGCGACGGCAGCCGGTTCTCGCTCACCACCGCAAGGAGGCGCAACTTGCCCGCCTCAACCTGCGGATAAATCGCAGGTAGCGCACCAAACACAATTGGGACGCGGTTGCTGATGACATCCGACAGGGCGGCACTGATCCCCTTATATGGAACATGCTCCATCTTGGTGTTAAGCCGCTGAGCGAGCATTTCCGGTACAAGATGATTGAGCGTGCCAACGCCGGCAGACACATACTGGTACTTACCAGAGTTGTTCTCAACCTGTTTTAAAAACTCGGGCAACGTTTTGGCCGGGAAGTCAGGATGGACGGCAAGGATATAAGGAACTCGGGCCAGGCCAGCGATGGGGACGTAGTTCTTGATCGGGTCGAAATTCGCGTCGTCCAACATTTGCGGCACGATCAATTGATTGTTGTTCGCCGAGACAAAGAGACTGTATCCGTCGTTGGCTTCCCGCTGCATGGCCTGGTTTCCAATCAGACCGCCCGCCCCCGGCTTGTTAATGACTGCGATCGATTGGCCCAGCGTCTTGGCGAGTTGTTCGGCATATACCCGTGCCACCATATCCGTCCCGCCTCCGGCCGCCGTAGGTGTCGTGATAACGATCGGTCTTTCGGGATATGTGGACTCCGCGGAGACGGCATGCGGCGCGCTGATAAATGCCGCTAATAGAGACGCAAGAAGAATTTGACGGCGGCGACACATAAGGCTGATCTCCTCATCCTTGTGGTAGTAGCTTGCAATACTGCCTTTATCGCCCCTCGTCATCTATCAGGAATTACCACTACTTTGCGGCGCGGACTGATGCTTCGCTTTTACTGTTTCACCGGCGTGCCGTTCCGTGCTCCACCATAGAGCACTCAGTACACAACCCCGTTGCGCCACACACTGCTCCCCGACCACCGTTGCCGCTGGTTACTTTCTCGCGATTGTTTATGCCTTGTCCTCCCACCTAATTGCCGATAGACTTTCACAAAACAAAAGGTAGTATTAAACGCTACCCCCACATAAGCCTACAAGGAGACAAGCAATGAAACGACTTATTGGGCTGTTCCTCAGTGCAGCGCTGCTTGCAACAGCGGCCACAGTCAGCCACGCACAGGACACTATCCGGCTCGGCCTGCAGGCGGTGCCGACTGACGAGCTCTATCAGGCCAAGGATTGGGCAGCGCCCTACGACCTCAACACAGAAATCTCGACCTACAGCTCTGCGGGCGATTCGCTGAAAGCATTTTTGGCAGGACGTGTTGACGTGGTGTCCGGTGGCGCCGCGCGATTGGTGACGATGGCTGCTAAGCAGCCCGACGTATTTCATATCGTCGCGGCCAACCAGTACGGTGGAGATCGCTACGGCGTCATGGTGGGGCCGGACGCCGAGTACAAGTCTATTAAGGACTTAAAAGGCAAGAAGATCGGGATGGTCAGTGGATCGGGGGCGCATGGCACCTTGATGCTTTACCTGGAACGTAACGGCATGAGCCCGAAGGACTTTCAGTTCGTGAACATGAAAGTTGAAGACATTGCGGCGGCGGTCAACCGCGGCGTTGTCGATGCAGGCCTAGCCTGGGAGCCTCACGTGGCCTTGGCGGAAGTAAACGGGACGGTCAAACGCATCCAATCCATGAAGGGGGTGAACGAAAGCCCCAACTTCATTTTGGTGAATCGAGACTACGCCAAAAACAACCCTGAAGCCGTCGCGAAATACATCGCGTCCATGATGGATGTGTCGGCGCTCATCAGTGAGGATCCCAAAAAAGCGGGCGAAATGATTGCCGAGCAGTTGGGCAAATCCGGCGTGAACATACCGCCCAAGGCGATGGAGTTGGCCGTGTCACGTATCGTGGTCGACCCCAAAATTGAAGATCGCCTGCTGGCGGAGCTGCCGTCCATTGCAGAGTCCATGATCGCGGCGGGCCGCATCGATTCAATGCCCGATTTCGAGAAGCTCGTCGATACGCAGTACTACGACCGTGCCGTCGAACTTCACAAATCCAAGCAGTAAGCAGCGACGGGAGGTGATGATGAAGCAGGCCAGTGCGTCCGCTCAAACCGGTATCATCGCGCCTACTTCCCGCCCGGCATGGGGCGGGGGGCAAGCGCTAGTCCAGCTCGGACGTTTCCTTGTGCCGATTGCGGCCCTACTTTTGATATGGGAAGTGGCAGTCAGGGGAGGATGGATCGCAGCCAATATCTTTCCGGCGCCGTCCATGGTGTTCGCACGGGCCTCGGAACTGATATTTTCAACCGGGCCCGACCGCGGCATGTTGCTCACGCATATTGCCGCCAGCCTTTATCGGGCCATTGTTGCGTTTGGTCTTAGCGTCTTGATCGCCATCCCGCTCGGCTTTTTACTGGGGCTGCTGCCCCGGGTGTACAAATGGCTCAGCCCCATCCTGAGCCTGATGCTCCCCCTACCCGCAGTGGCATGGACACCCATTTTGCTGGTGGCCTTCGGCCAAGGCGATCGCACCATCATCACGGTCTGCTTCCTGGGTGCATTTTTTCCGGTGCTCTACAGCACGATACAGGGCGTGCGCTCGGTCAGCCGGCAGTCGATATGGGTCATACAGAGCATGGGCGGCACGCGGCGTCACGTTCTACTAAATGTTTTGCTGCCCGGCAGTTTGCCCGCACTGATTTCAGGCTTGAAGCTAGGCATGGCGCACTCTTGGCGCACACTGGTCGCGGCCGAAATGCTCGCTGCGTTAAGTGCCGGCCTGGGTTACATGATTTTCGCGGCGCGTAGCTATATGGACGTGTCGACCATGTTTGTCGGCATCGCACTATTGGCGCTCATCGGGATGGCAATCGAATACGGCATCTTTGGCGTACTCGAGCAGAATACCATCAGGAAATGGCATGGCAGCTCACGCATCGGAGGCGCCGCATGAGTGCAATCTCCCTACCCAAAGACGGGGCCGTCGATACCTTCGACCGGTTTATCGTTCCCCTGATTTCGATCGGCCTGCCGCTCGTCCTCTGGGAAATGCTGGCCCGTTCGGGCGCAATTAACAACTTTCTTTTCCCTGCCCCCTCGGAAATATTCGGCACCTTGTGGGCCAAGACGGGGACAGATATAGACGCGGGTGTCATGTACAGCCACGTCTACTACAGCATGTTCCGCTTGCTCGCCGGCTTAGGGTTGGCCACGGTACTAGGCACGCTCATCGGCATCCTTATCGGCTTAACGAAATGGGGCCGCTTTATTTTCAAGCCCTTGCTCAGCCTGTTTATGCCTGTCCCGACATTGGCATGGACGCCTATCCTGTTGCTGTTGATGGGGGTGGACAACAAAACCACGATATTCATCGTTTTCATCGCCGCAAGCTTTGAAGTGATATTGAACGTCATTGCCGGCATAGAGAACATGAACGTGAAAGTGTTTTGGGTGGCCCGCTCAATGGGGGCTTCCCGGCTGCAAATATTCTTCAAAGTGATTATTCCCGGCATCCTGCCCTATCTGATTACTGGCGTGAAACTAGGCAGCGGCTATGCATGGCGCGCCCTCATTGCAGCCGAAATGCTGGCAGCCAGTTCATATGGGCTGGGTTTCATGATCTACGAAGCCTCTGAGTTTATGGACATGACGACCATTTACGGCGGCCTCATCACGATCGCGCTGCTGGGTTACATCATTGAGAACGTCCTGATGGGCGCCTTAGAAAAACGCACCGTCGCCAAGTGGGGCGTACAGGTCGAACGGTGATGACGATAAGCAAGGAGACAGCATGTCGGTAGACAAAATCGTGGCGCAAAACGTCAGCATGCGGTTCGGCGATGTCCTCGCCATACGGGACGCCACCTGCACAATACGCGAGCGCGAGTTCGTGGCGATCATCGGGCCCAGCGGCTGTGGCAAGTCCACCTTTCTATACCTGATCGCGGGCTTTGAAGAAATCACAGGGGGCACGATCAAGGTGAATGACAAGCCTGTGACCGGCCCCGGCCCGGATCGGGGGATTGTCTTTCAGGAATTCGTGTTATTTCCTTGGCGCACGGTCATGGAGAACGTCACCCTGGGTCTCGACATACAGAAGGTGCCGGCCGAGGAAGCGCGTCGCCGGGCTCAGAAATGGATCACCCTGGCTGGCTTAGGCGGATTTGAGGACGCCTACCCTTCGACCTTGTCCGGCGGGATGAAGCAACGTGTGGCGATTGCCCGAGCGCTAACCTACGACCCGGAAGTCATTCTTCTTGATGAACCTTTCGGTGCGCTCGATGTGCAGACCAAGAACTATATGATTCGCGATCTGCAAAGCCTGTGGACCGAAGCCAACAAGACCATCGTCATGGTGACACATAGCGTGTCCGAAGCGGTGTTGTTAGCCGACAGAGTGCTGATTTTTGGTGCGCGGCCCTCGTCCATCATCGCGGACATCCACATCGATTTGCCGCATCCACGTAGCGCGGAAGACACCAGCGTGAAGGCGTACGAGCAAGAAGTTACCCGTATCCTGTCCGCTGAAGTCGACAAGTCTATGAGTATGGAACGCCGCGCAGCGGCTTAAGACATAGTCGCGGTCCGCTCACGGGCCGCGGCCACCTCCTCGAAATATGCCAATGCGGCCGTCATATTGATGACTTCGCCGTATTTTTGATGCATATCGAATAGGTTCATGGCGTGAGCCGCCTGAGTGCGATCAAAGCAGCACTCCTCCACAATGCCGACTTTTAGACGATTAGAGACCGCGTCCACCACCGCTGCACGCACGCAGCCGCTGGTCGTTTCTCCACACACAATGACCGTGTCGGCACGGATCATCTGCAGATATTGCAAAAGCGGCGTACCGGAAAACGCGCTGGGCGCAGCCTTGCCCAGCACCAGGTCACCGGGCTCAGGCGCAATTTCCTTGACGATCTCATTGCTTAGCTTACGGATGTCTGCTGGCAAACTGTCCTCTGCAGCGCCGGTGGCCCGCTGCCCACGTTCCGCCACGCGCGAAGCATCAGTGGGAAACCCCGGCAACGCTTTGATGTACACCACCGGGATGCCTGCACGCCGCGCCGCAGGGAGCAGCTGTTGCATGTGATCGATCGCCACCCAGCCGTCCTCACCACAGCTCATTGGCCATTGCTGAATGGACTCCAATAAAGGCTTGCGCTCATGGCCGACGGCTGAGTAATAAACGTCGATGACGAGCACAACGGGGCGCTGCCCCAGCGGATCGGACTGGCGCTTACCCCAATGCCTTAGATGCTCGCGATCGCGATCGGTCAAAAACTGATCCCATACTGGCACAGCGTCCTCCTTAACTTTGCACCATAACGTCGGCTGCATCGATTACCTTTTTCATGGTGGCGGTGCTCTTTTGCAAATGCTCGACGAAGGTCTGTTGGGATCCCCCGACGATCACATTACCGAGTTCCTCTAGCCGCTCCCGAACAGCAGGCTTTTCCAAGGCGGTATTCATCGCTTGGTTCAACCGGTCCAGCACATTGGCCGGCGTGCCCTTGGGTGCAAACAGCCCCACCCATGGCCCGGCATCATCGAAGCCTTGATAGCCCAGTTCCGCCATCGTGGGCGCATCGGGAAACTGATCCAGGCCCGAGGATGGGCCCACTGCCAACACCCGTAGACGCTTTCCTGCCACTTGTTCGGCTATACCGACGCTGGGATAAAACATAAAGCTGACGCGACCCGCTATCACTTCTGCGAGCGCCGGCGCGTTGCCCCGAAAAGGCACATGCATCATGTCTACATCGGCGCTCAAACCCAGTAGCTCAGCCGCCAGATGTGCCGAGCCACCATTGCCGGCAGAACCGAAACTAATCGTCCCGGGTTCCTTTTTTGCGGCCTCGATTAATGATTGCATGGAATCGTACGGTGAGTCGTAAGCGGTGACCACGACCAGCGGCTGAATGGCGACCAAGGTCACGGGTTCAAAGTCTGTCACAGGGTCATAATTCGCCTGCTCGGGCAGGATAAGCGGATTCACGTTGTGCCCAAGCGATGCGAACAGCAGCTTGTATCCATCCGGCGCGGACTGCAGTATCTCTTTGGTTGCGATCAGTGACGCGCCGCCGGTCTTATTGGAAACCACGACGGACTGCCCGAGGTCTTTACTCAGCTCGGTCGCTAACACCCGAGCCGTTACATCGGTCGGCCCGCCCGCGCTATAACCGACCACCATTTCAATGGGCTTCGTCGGGTAATCGCTCGCGGCCAACACGAGGGGAGCGGCTGAAGCGAGCAACACAGTTGCGCTAAGCCTGCTTATGAGCTTATTGATCATAATGTGCCTCCATATGGTTTGAAGTGCAGCTACTACCTTCCTTAAAAACCTGACGGACCGCCTTCGGGTCGGCATCGTTCTGCAACGCAAGCGCGAGCAAAATGCGCGACTTCCAGGCATCCAAGGCGCCGCTTAAAATCGCCCCCGCCTGTTCCAGCTGACGGGAAGACCCGATAAATCCGTAGCCAGCCCGCGTGCCACCCTGGGGGATGCGGGTCGAGACTACGACTACCGTCCCCGCGCCGATGATGTCCGCAACTGCACCGTAGATTGCCGGATTCACATGTCCCGCGCCCACGGCTTGCACGACAATGCCTTCGGCCCACTGTGCCGCCGCACGCAGCAAGCGATCGCTCGCACCGGCATACATAGGCACGATTTCCACTGCCGGGAGATCTCGCCCCCGTAACGGGAGGTGCAACCGTTGTCCGCCATCCCGATAGAAAGTGACACCTTCCGGAGGCGTGTGGCCCATGAAGCCACGTTCGCCCGACTGGAAGGTTTCAACATTGAAGCTGTGGGTCTTGGTGACCTCACGTGCCGCAATAATACGTTGATTGAACACCACCAATACGCCCCGCTGACGGGCGTTCGGTGAGACAGCGACCCTCACTGCATCACGCACGTTTCTCGGTCCGTCGGTATCAGGCTCCGAGGCATTGCGCTGCGCGCCCGTCAAGACCACGGGCTTATCCGTGCACAAGGTCAAATCCAGGAACCAGGCAGTTTCTTCCAACACAGCTGTGCCGTGCGTAATGACGACGCCCGTAACATCGGGACGGCTGACCGCATTGGAAACAGCTGTGTGCAGTTGCAGCCATTCTTCCGCGCCAACATGAGGTGACGGGACACAGGCGCAATCGACGGTTTCTATCCATGCGAACTGCTCCAGACCCCTTGCCGCCTGCACCAACTCCGCACTGCCCACCTCCGGTCGGGCCACGCCCAGTGCATCGTAGCGAGAAGCAATTGTTCCTCCCGTTGAAATCACGACACACACGGGCTGTTGTGAGACCACGGCGGCGCCCCCTCATTTGATAGTTTCAAAAGATACTAATGGCGTGCACCACAGACCAGGTATAGGCAATTACCCGCATGCGGTGTATGTGTCGGACGGCCGTTTCTTTGGAACATTAGCTGCCGTTGACACTACCTATATAGAGTAGTAGTATTTGATACTCCTACACACGACTGTGAACACCGAGGTGACTGAGATGAGCATGAACGAGGAGACCGCTGCCAAGCTTGAGGGGCTGACCCGCCGCTATGCCAAGCTGGTGCATGAAATGAAATACGATGAGCTGCCTGAAGAAGTCATTCAAAAGGCTAAGCTCATCATCCGTGATGGCCTAGGCAATCAAATCGCGGCTTCTGCGATCAGCGAACCCGCCCGCCGTGTTGTGGAAATCGTTCGCGAATGGGGCGGTAAGCCCGAAGCCAGCGTCGTGGGCTACGGCTTTAAAGTGCCGGCGCCGCTGGCCGCCATGTGTAACGCCATGATGGGCCACGGCGTAGAGCTTGATGACGCGCATGGCTCCGGGCTCATCAAAGGCGGCTCCGTCATGATTCCCTCTATCATGGCGTTGGCAGAAGCCCATGGAAAGTCCGGCAAGGACGTTATCACTGCTATCGTGGCCGGATACGAGGTCGCGGTCCGCATTGCCAAGGCGATCAACCCCGGCCACCGTCAGCGCGGGTTCCACACAACGGGCACAGTGTCGGTCATCGGTGCCGCCGCAGGCGGCGCCAAACTATTAGGCTGCGATGCAGAGGGGATTGCCGCTGCCATTGGCCTGGCCGCCATGCAGTCCGCAGGCATTCAGTCTTACCTGGATGATCCCTGCATGGCCAAGCCCTTCAGCCCAGGTAAATCCGCGTTTAACGGCACCATGGCCGCAGTCATGGTTAGCAAAGGATTCGCCGGGCCGCGCAAAGCATTGGAATGCAACGAAGGCTTCTTCAATGCGTACTGCGAAGACATCCGCGTATCCGATTTGCTGGATGGGCTGGGCGAACGTTACGTCATCATGGAGGTCGGCTTCAAGCCACATGCCGCGTGCCGCTATGCGCACGGACCCATCGACTTGGCTCAATCCTTCTACGAAGATGGCGTGCGACTCGAAGACATCGAGCATATCGATGTACGCATGTGCGAACTATCGATTCGACAAGCATCCAAGCCTAAGGCACCCAACCTCAATGCGGCGATGGGCAGCACCGAGTTCGGCGTATCGCTGGCGCTGGCAACCGGACGCAATGGTCTACGCGAATACTGGGATGGATTTAACAACCAGGACGTGCACGAAGCGGCGGCCAACCGTACCCGCTTGATCATGGAGCCGGCTTACGGTGTCACGGGACGCCAAGCCGCCATCGAGATCAAGCTGAAAGACGGCCGGACTTTACAACGCAGCCAACCGGAACCTAAGGGCGAGCCGACCAACCCATTGACTGAGCAAGAGCTAGCAGACAAGTTCAGCGGCTTGGTCGACATGGTCGAGACCACGCCTGGATTGGGTGCTCAGTTGTCGGAGCGCTTGTTGAACCTGGAAAATGAAACCTCCGTGGCGGCCCTCATCGGTCTGCTCAAGGCGGCCGATAAAACGCCTAAGCTTCGAGCAGCCTGAGCACAGTCGCATCTCGCAAGGCTTATTGATAGGGTCCGGGCGCGGTACGGTGATTTGGTCTCCGTACCGCGCCTCCATCCACGCAATCGGCTGAGCGGTCGCGCTTGCACGGGGCGAGTACGGAAGCTAAAACCCGTGCAGCAATCAAAAGGGCACGCCTAGCGTGCCCTTGCTCTTTTCCGCCCGACTTATCCCCGGCCCCGCGCCCGGTCGATGAATTCAGGCTGCTTGCCTGCGACCGGCGCTGGCGTAGGCGGCGGCGTTCCCGCCTGCGATGCGACCGAATGCGGTGCCTATCGCCATACCAATGCCGCCGGTGTAACCCTGACCCAAGATGTTGCCTGCCATCATCTCCCCTGCTACGTATAAATTGGGGCTGGGACGGTCATCGAAGCGCACGGCAGCGGTGTCGTCCGTTTTCAAGCCGAGATAGGTAAAGGTGACCCCCGGCTTCAAGGGAAATCCGTAAAACGGCGGTTCCACTATCGGTGTCGCCCAGTGAGACTTACCCGGTGTTAAGCCGACGGTTCGGCAGTCATCCAAAATGGTGTGGTCGAATGTACCCTCGGCACAGGCGGCGTTATATTGCCGCACGGTGGCCAGGGTTTGCTCGATCGGCAATCCCAGGCGCTGGGCAAGTTCTCCAATACTATTGGCCTTCTCGCCCGGAAAGACCGGCGGCATAAAACGGCCAATAGACTTGCGATCAATGATGGACCAGGCGATCTGGCCGCGCTGCTGCGCGACCAACCGGCCCCATATGGCATATCGCTTTGGCCAAAAGTCCTCGCCTTCATCGTAAAACCGCTTACCCTCTCGGTTGACCACAATGCCGAGCGGCACACAGTCAATACGGGTGCAGATACCGCCATCGTATAGCGGCGAGCGCGCATCAATGGCAACCATATGGGCCTGGGTGGGGTCTCCAACCGCGTCCGCACCACTGTCCAGCATATGACGCAATAAGACCCCTTGGTTGAACCGGGTGCCGCGGATTAAAAATTCGCGCGCCGGACGTTCTCCATTCTCGTTTTCGCCCCACACCTCATCCAGCCATTCACGATTCGACTCGAATCCGCCGGCGGCAAGCACACAAGCCGCGGCTTCAATGCGACGGCCGTCTTCTAAGATGGCGGCGATGAAGCGGTCCCCGTCCCGCTCAATGGAGGCGACGGGGCTGTTGTAATGGATATCCACGCCCAGCGCTTCAGCGCTGTTGTAGTACGCATTCACCAGCGCCTTGCCGCCCCCCATAAAGAAGGCATTCGTTCTGGCCAGATGCAGGGTTCCGGATAATGAATGCTGGAAACGCACGCCGTACTTGCGCATCCACGGGCGACACGTGCCAGATCGCCGTATCACCAATCTGGCCAAGTGCTCATTGGTGATGCCGCCGGTTACCTTCAAGAGATCTTGCCAATATTCTTCTTCCGGATAGCTTCCAACCAACACGTCTTGCGGCTCATCGTGCATGCACCGCAAGTTGCGAGTGTGTTGAGAATTGCCGCCGCGCCACTCACGTGGCGAAGCTTCCAGCAACGCCACACTTGCGCCCGCTTCACGGGCAGACAGTGCAGCACACAATGCGGCATTGCCACCGCCAATGACGAGTACGTCTACCATGGTTATCTCTGGTTTGGGCTTGTTATTGTGAATCGGCCTAGGGCTCTCGAAGCGATCAGTCCGCCCCAAGGTTCAGATTATTTGGTGTGCGCTTCTCAAGCGCGTATTTCAGCAGCGCCGCAGACCGATAGATGCCGTGCGCAAATTTTCCGTAAGGCATCGTGGCAAAAAACGCCATGACAAAGCCAAGGTGTACGGCCAGTAGCACCGCCATCGCGCTGGTGTCACGGAACGCAAGCAAGGCGAGGCCCGTCAAGCTGACGAGAAATAGCTGGGCGAGGAAGGCCCTATCCATCGGCCGCTGCCGGGTATCACCGTGATCAGGATGTCGTCTGACATTCAACACCCATAAACCGGCAGGCCCGATCAACAGCCCGATCCCACCTAGCGTACCGAGGATGACGGGGAGGCTGAAGAACGGATAAGGCGCTGGCCAACTCAGTAGATAGTGATAAAACGTGCCGACCACCGTCGCCGCAAAGCACAGCATGAATCCATAAAAGGTCAGATGGTGAAAGCGCCGCCGCCAGAGCGTGAACCGCGAATCGGACTCATTGCAACCTTCCCCATGCCCCCCGTCGAGATACTTGAGCGTCAGCACATCGGCAGTGGCTTCACCGACTGCCCCCGCCGGCACCGCGCCGCTTTCCTCAACGCTAGCAGTCACCTTCCAGAAACGCGCGACGCCTATGCCCAGCGCGACGATGGCAAAGAGAAACACGGCTCCAAACATCGCCACCATCGTGTTGTGTGGAAAGATTGCGTAGAAGTCACCGGCCAGTGGTTGGTGCCATAGCGTTCCGTTAAGGAACAGCGCCAACATCAGGAACAGCGCAAGGCTGATGGCGATCGCCAAGGCCACCACTACCCCGTTCCTTGCATAGAGCGCGCCGAAAGCCGGGGGCCACGCGTAATCCGCGTAGGTCTGGGAGCGGACCTGCGCCATGGTACGCGGCACATTCACATCGAATTCGTGCGGGGCCGCGTACTGGCAAGCATGCAGACATGCTCCGCAGTTATGGCAGAGGTTGGCCAAATAGTGGATATCGTTCTTTAGAAACTCCAAGCGCCGTGTCATCGCGGGAAACACTGCGCAGAATCCTTCGCAGTATCGGCATGAATTGCATATGGTCAATATCCGCTGCGCTTCGGCCTCGTATTGCGCGAAGGTCGCGACGATATCGGTCTTAACGGTGTCCGCCGCGACAACGGCTTCGCGCTCTACAAACGGTGTACTCATCCAATCTCTCCGCATCGGCTGGGCTGCTGTCTTCTTATAGTGACGGGGCATTCATGGGATCCATGAGGGCGCGGATTTTGTGACGAGGCACAAATAGTTGCCCCGCCATGATCAGCCTAGCCGTGCGATTGACCGCCGCTTTGCGTATCTTTAAACCCTCTGGTGTGGTTTCAACCTCGGAATCGACCGACAGCACGCCGGAAGGATGGCCTAAACGAATATCTTGTTCGGTGGAGCCTCGCAACTGAGCGGCGACGACCGTGCCAGGGATGCGACAAGCGATGGAGGTGCACACCGCGCCTGTCACAGCCAAGGCCTTGTGCGGCTTTTGCATCGCCAGTTGCCGCACGCAGAGATTGACCTCATCGGCGCGTATGGCGGTTTCTCCCGCGAGATAGTCACGCGGGTCCGACACCATGATGACGCGCGGCACGTTGGGGGTGACTTCTTTGGCCTTGGCCGGATCATCGACCATACCCAGCACCATTGCTGCCCACCCGCGCACCTGTTCGAGACGCTCCATCAGAGCCAGATCGGCCTGAATCGCATCCGGGCTGGCGCCTGCATCCCCCTTGATGTCGTCAGCAACGACATAGACAAAAGGCGTCGCGGCATCAACCAAGGAGACATGAACTTCGCGACTATCTATCGTGATGACGTCAGCGGCATTTCCAGTCGGCAATAGCTTGCCGGAGACTGAGCCAGCACAATCGCCAAAGTCGATCGCCACCGTCGCGCCACTGCCCGGCACCCCCGGCACAAGCGTCGGCCCCTCCACCGTAGGCACACCGCCCTTCACGGTAAAGCTGACCTCCACCACTTGTTTCGTATTGGTCGTGTAAATACGGACCCGGTTTTCGCCCTCCTGCGTATCGATGAGACCGCGCCACACCGCGAAGGGTGCCACAGCCGCCAGCATATTGCCGCAATTGCCGCCAGTGGAAACCTTGGCGCGAGACAAATCGACCTGGCAAAACGTGTATTCCAGATCGGCGTCCGGGCGAGCCGAGCGCGCCACAATGGCGGCCTTGCTGGTTAGCGGATCTGCTCCACCTATTCCATCAATCTGGCGCATATCCGGCGAACCATAAGCGGCCAAAAGCAAAGCGTCGCGCTCCGTCGGATCGCCAGGCAGTTCGGACTCCAGGAAGAAGCCCCCTTTACTTGACCCGCCGCGCATAAACAAACACGGCAAGACAACTTGCTCCGGATCATGAGGCTGTACCAATAAAGGCGCGCTCTTCAATGCGGGGGTGGGCGACGACGGCAATGTGGCAATGTCCACGCGATGTCTCCTAACAAGCCAGGGGCCGCTAAACAGGCCGCAGCTTTACTTTGATTTGAAAGTAGTTAACAATACTACTACTCTCAACTTGTATGTCAAGGCGTGCAAATGGACATGGCAACCAACCCTGGTGAACGTTTACTGGCTCCGCTGAGCTTCAACGAAGACCATCGTTCCCAAAAACCGCGGCAAAAAGGGCTGACGTCCATCATTGACTTCGGGCCGGATAATTTCGGCTGGACCAGTCCGGCCAACTTGCGTGATTACCTGCGCTGCGTTGCCGACTACATCGACTACGCAAAAATCTATGCGATGAATGCTTTGCTCTTGCCGGAAGCAATCGTCAAAGAAACGGTCCACATCTACGAAGACGTCGGCATCAAGCCCTACGCAGGCGGCATATTGTTTGAGTACGCCTATCTGAAAAACGAGCTAGACGGCTACGTCCGGCACCTGAAAAAGCTTGGCATGCCGCGCTTGGAGGTCTCCGAAAATTATCTGGACTTTAGCGATGCGGAACGCCAACAACACATCGCCACCATGCAAGCGCACGGGTTCGAAGTGATCTACGAATTCGGGAGAAAGAACCCCACTGAACCATTTTCACTCGAACAGCTGGAGGCCATTATTCGGGCAAATCTCGATATGGGCGTGCACCACACCATCATCGAACAGTCCGAGATCGACTACGTCGCCGCAAACAATCCGGCTATACTGAAATCAATCATCGACCGGGACTGGTTCAGCAATATCTTTATCGAAGCTGACCCCTACACATTCCCGAAGGGGCATACTGCCCTGCTAGAGAAGTTCGGCACAGGCGTGAATCTGGCCAACATCACTCCCGATCAGGTGCTGCGATTACAAGGCTTTCGCCATGGAGTAGGACGCGCGGTCAACTACTCCATCCTTACGCACATCTGATCTTTTCGGCCATGGCCGCCGCGGGCGGCAGTTGACTATGAATAACACCCGATCGGCATACGAAAAAATAATCAAGGACCTGCAAGGCGTCGGCTTCAGTGATTACGAAGCGAAGACCTATCTTGCCTTATTACTGACACCGAACGCGACGGCCTACGAAATCAGCAAAGAGGCCGGCATTCCTAAAGCCAATTGCTACTCCGTGCTGGAAAACCTGCGCAAGAACGGCGCGGTACAAGCTGTGTCGGAAAGCCCGGTCAAGTACGTCGCGGTCGATCCGAATCGGTTCTTCAACCAAATGGTAGAACGCACGCAGCTGCGCTGCGATGAACTCAAAGAGAGCCTGAATAACCTAGGGCACCTGCCGCAGGAAGATATCGTTTGGTCCCTGAACGATACGGATGGGGTTGCCCTGCATATCGAAAAGATGATCGCATCCGCCAAAGACACACTGCGCGTCAAGGCGGCCGACACCACCCTTGCCCCCTATATTCCCAACTTACGCAAGGCGGCCAAGCGAGGCGTCAAAGTATTAATCGTATTGTTCGGGGCAGATACCAAGCCTTTCGAGCTGGGGCCCAACTGCACCGTATTTCTACACGAAGGCAACGGTATCGCGGTCGGTATTTCGCACCGTCTTATCATCATGACGCGCGACTACAAAGAGGCCTTGGTCGCAGAGGTCGGCCCGGACGCGTATGGGTCTTACACCGAAAATAAACCTATCGTGACCTTGGCTGATTCACTGCTCCGCCACGAAGTGTATTTCGCCGAAATTTTCAGCCGCTTTGGAAGCGAAATCCAGCAAGAATTCGGCCCGGCACTCGTGAAGCTGCGCGACGCCTATCTGCCAAGCGAACAAGCGCGGGCGCTGCGTGAACTGTTGAAGACGGAACCGCTTGCTTCCATGGCTCGGGCGCCGATATCTGCTTGAGGCGTAATGGGATGGTCTGGGTGAATCGCACCGGGGATCGCGGAGGCTGTTTGGTTAAAGTAAAACAGGTTCCACAGTCTGCGCTGCAAGTTGCCGATAGTATCGCGCTTCGGCCTCAGCGGGCGGAATGTCGCCGATGGATTCGAGCAGGCGTTGGTGGTTGAACCACGAGCCCCATTCCAGTGTCGCCAACTCCACGGCAGCCTTGGTTTTCCAGGGCGCGCGCCGATGAATCACTTCCGTTTTGTACAGGCCGTTGATCGTTTCGGCCAGCGCATTGTCATAGGCGCTTCCGGTGCTGCCGACTGATGGATTGATTCCGGCCTCGCTCAATCGGTCGGAGTAGCGAATGGACACGTATTGGGATCCCCTATCGGAATGATGGACGAGCCTATCGGACTGCGTCGGTCTTCGGTCATAGACAGCCTGCTCCAGGGCATCCAAGACAAAGTCTGTCGTCATGCTACTGGAGGCTCGCCAGCCGACGATACGCTTGGCATAGGCATCAATGACAAACGCCACGTATAACCATCCCTGCCAGGTTGAGACGTAGGTGAAATCTGCGACCCACAGTCGATTGGGCCGGTCGGCTTCGAAGCGCCGCTTCACCAGATCTCGTGGACAGGCAGCTGCGCTATCAGGGATCGTGGTGCGAACCCGTTTGCCGCGCCTGATCCCCTCGATGCCAAGGTGTCGCATCAGACGCTCCACGGTGCACCGCGCCACCATCACCCCTTCTCGATTCAACTGCTTCCAGACCTTGCGGGCTCCATAGACCCGAAAGTTCTGTTCCCACACACGCTGGATATTCACCATGAGTTGTTCATCCCTCTTGGCTCGCAGGCTTCGCAGTTCCGGATTCCGGCATCGGGCGGCATATCGCCGGTAGGCTGACGGGGCGACCTGCAACACCTTGCAGATCGGCTCGACCCCATACAGGCCCCGGTGCTGGTCGATGTAGGCGTTTATTTCTTCAGTTCGCGGTCGAGCGCCGCCTGAGCGAAAAAAGCACTTGCCGACTTCAGGATTTCATTGGCCCGGCGCAGCTCTTTGACCTCACGCTCGAGCGCTTTGATGCGTTCTTGCTCTGCCTGAGGGACACCAGGCCGCGTGCCAGCCTCCACCTCTTGAAGCTGCACCCACTTCAACAGCGTGTGGCCTGAGCAGCCGATCTTGGGCGCAATGGACTGCACCGCCGCCCATTGCGACGGATACTCACCGCGATGCTCTTGCACCAATCGAACGGCACGCTCACGGACTTCAGGCCGTAGGGTAATCCCCCCATTTTTAGCGCTTGCCAGAAGTAGGAACGCTACGCGGCCATAGCCAGCCGCTGTTTCGGGGTAAATCCGCCCAGAGCCATATTCGGGCGCTCATGATTGTATGACCACATCCACT
>Ga0180223_1001431_pt1 | contig 18473 bp, 19 predicted proteins | sample eDN5th30CKraftOP_FD_151337 | JGI IMG/M metagenome (GOLD analysis project Ga0180223, IMG submission 151337) | Enriched Organic Plus compost microbial communities from Emeryville, California, USA - eDNA 5th pass 30_C Kraft OP (version 2) (version 2) ...
TTGACCGGATGGAGTCTGAAGTCCGTGGCTACGTCCGGTCGTTCCCCGTGATATTCAACCAGGCGCGCGGTTCCGTGCTGAAAGACGAAACCGGCCGCGAATATATCGACTTCTTCAGCGGCGCCGGCACCCTGAACTATGGGCACAACAACCCCATCCTCAAGGAAAAGCTGATCCAGTACCTGGACACGGATGGCCTGGTGCACGGCCTGGACATGGCCACCACCGCCAAGAAATATTTCATGGAAGCCGTGGACCGCGTGCTGCTCAAGCCTCGCGGCTGGGAGTACAAGCTGCAGTTCACCGGCCCCACCGGCACCAACGCGGTCGAGGCGGCGCTGAAGCTTGCCCGGCAAGTCAAGGGCCGCCACAACATCATTTCGTTCACGCATGGCTTCCACGGCGTCAGCGGCGGTTCGCTGGCCGTCACCGCCAACGCCAAGTTCCGCGATGCCGCGGGCGTGCAGCTGGCCAATACGTCTTTCATGCCCTATGACGGCTATTTCGGTCCCGACGTGAACACCATCAGCTTCCTGGAGCGCATGCTCGAGGATCCCAGCAGCGGCATGGACCGCCCCGCCGCGGTCATCGTCGAGACGGTGCAGGGCGAGGGCGGCGTCAACGTCGCGACGTGGCGCTGGCTGAAAGACCTGGAAAAGCTGTGCCGCCAGCACGACATGCTGCTCATCGTGGACGACATCCAGGTGGGTTGCGGGCGCACCGGCAATTTCTTCAGCTTCGAGTCCGCTGGCATCAGTCCCGACATCATCACGCTGTCCAAGTCCTTGTCGGGCTTTGGCCTGCCCATGTCGCTGGTGCTGTTCAAGCCCGAGCTGGACATATGGAAGCCCGGTGCGCACAGCGGTACGTTCCGCGGCAACAACCTGGCATTCGTCACCGCCGCGCAGGCATTGGATAGTTACTGGGCAGACGCAAGCTTTTCCGGCGACGTGCAGCGCAAGGAAGGCATTGTGCGCGACTGGCTCGAGAACCTGGTTCATAGCTATCCCATGGCTGACCTCAGTGTGCGGGGCCGGGGCCTGATCCAGGGCCTGGTCACCCCGGTGGGAGAGGACCTGGCCAACCAGATCGCGCGCAAGTCGTTCGAGCAGGGTCTGGTCATCGAGACCTCGGGCGCCAACGACGAAGTGCTGAAAGTATTGCCCGCGCTGACCATCCCCGACGAGCAGTTGAAGCAGGGGCTGGAAATCATCGAGCGCAGCGTGGCGCAGATTTTGTCTGAAAAGGGCGTCAGCGCAAGCGCCCATGTATTGAAATTTGGAGGTAAGCGTCGATGATAGTCAAGAACGTCAAGGATGTGATCGGTACCGAACACGAAGTGAAGACCGAAACCTGGCTCAGCCGCCGGGTGCTGCTGCAGAAGGACGGCATGGGGTTTTCGTTTCACGAGACCGTGATCTTTCCGGGCACTGAAACCCACATCCATTACCAGCATCACCTGGAGGCGGTGTGGTGCATCGAGGGCGATGGCGAGGTCGAGACCATTGCCGACGGCAAGAAGTACGCGCTGGGCCCCGGCGTCGTCTATGCCCTGAACGAGCATGACGAGCATTGGCTGCGCGGCGGCAAGGAGCCGCTGCGCGTGATCTGCGTGTTCAATCCGCCTCTAACGGGCTTCGAGGTGCATGACGAGAAAGGCGTCTATCCCGCCGCCGTCTCGGACGCCGCCTGAGTCCCAAACACAGACAGGGCCCAGGCAAGGCCGGCCGCGCCCCTCGCAGCCGCGCCGCGCCAGGGCCCGAAAGGAGTAAAGATGACGATTTCCATGAGTGATTTGTATGTTTCGCGCACCGACAGGGGCGCGGCCATCATCGCACGTCAGGATCCTGTCGTGTACGAGGGCGGCGCCTATGCCGACGCGCTCGATGCCGAGCAGGTGTCGCGCTACAACAGCGACGGCTTCATCCTGCTGGAAAACCTGTTCAGCGAGCAAGAGGTCGAGGGCCTGCTGGACGAGGTCAAGCGCATGAGCGTGGATCCCGCCATCAGCAGCAAGGACGAAGCCATCCGCGAGCCGGGCAGCGATGCCGTGCGCTCGATATTCCGCGTGCATCAGCTTAGCGAGCGCATCGCCGAACTGGCGCGCGATCCGCGCCTGCTGCATGTGGCCCGCCAGATCCTGGGCTCCGAGGTCTATATCCACCAGTCCCGGGCAAATATGAAGCCGGGCTTCAAGGGCAAAGAATTCTACTGGCATTCCGATTTCGAGACCTGGCACGTCGAAGACGGCATGCCGGCCATGCGAGCCCTGAGCTGCTCGGTGCTGCTGACCGACAACAATGCCTGCAACGGCCCCCTGATGCTGATTCCGGGCTCGCACATGCAGTTCATTTCGTGCCAGGGACGCACCCCGGACGAAAACTACAAGAAATCGCTCAAGCAGCAAGAGTACGGCGTGCCCGATCCCCTGAGCCTGCAGCTGCTGGTCGAGCAGGGCGGCATCCGCCAGATCACCGGCAAGGCCGGCTCGGTAGTGTTCTTCGATTGCAACGCCATGCACGGTTCCACGGGCAATATCTCGCCGTGGCCGCGCGCCAATGTCTTCATGGTCTACAACAGCGTCGAAAACACGCTGAACCCGCCCAAGTACGGGCTGGCGCCCAGGCCCGAATACATTGCCGCGCGCAAGGACTTCTCGCCGCTGGAGCCGTCCGAGGCGGCCAACGCCGTATAAGCCAGCCCCGAGCAGGAGAGGCGCTGCCGGCCCCTCACCTTATCGCGGCGGAACGCAGCAAAAGCCCCCGGGCAGAGATGCCCCCGGGGGCTTTTTTCGTCGTCAGGCCGGCGCGGCAAGGTCTGCCTATTCTTCAGGCCGGATTCAGGAAGGCGTTCAGAAACTCGCGGGTACGGGCCTCTTTGGGCTGGCTGAACAACTGCTCGGGCGGGCCTTCTTCCAGCACGCGCCCCTTGTCGAAGAAGCAGATGCGGTCGGATATTTGCTTGGCGAACTGCATTTCGTGCGTGACCAGCAGCATGGTCAAGTCGTGTTCCTGCGCCAGGCGCTGGATGACGTTGAGCACTTCGCCGACCAGTTCGGGATCGAGCGCAGAGGTGGGCTCGTCGAACAGCATGATGCCGGGGCGCATGGCCAGCGCCCGCGCGATGGCCACGCGCTGCTGCTGGCCGCCGGACAGCTGGCCGGGGAATTTGTCGGCATGTTCGCGCAGGCCCACCAGCTCCAGGTATTCGTCCGCCCGCTGGCGCGCCTCTTTCCGGGACAGGCCCAGCACGTGCACCGGCGCCTCGGTGATGTTGCGCCGCACGGTCATGTGGGGAAACAGGTTGAACTGCTGGAACACCATGCCCATTTCTTTGCGCATGCGCCGCAGGTGCGCCTCGCCGGCGGGCACCAGCCTGCCGTTGCGGCTTTCGTGCCACAGGGGGTGGCCGGCGACGTGGATGACGCCTTCGTCTATGCCCTCCAGCGTCATGAGGATGCGCAGCACCGTGGACTTGCCCGAACCCGAGGGGCCGATGATGGTGACCTTCTCGCCCTTGTCGACGTGAAAGTCCAGCTCGTCCAGCACGGTGACGTCGCCGAAGCGTTTCACCACGCGTTCAAATTGGATGATGGGTTGTTCGTTCATCGCAGCGGCAGTCCTCGTTTGGGCAGGCGGGTGTCCAGGTAGCGCACGCCGGCCGAGGCGATCAGCGTCAGCACCAGGTACAGGCCGCCCACCATGGATAGCGGAATCACGTAATGGAAGCTGCGGTCGCTGACGATCTGGGCGACGTTCAGCATTTCCAGCACTGACACGACCGACAGCACGGGCACGTCCTTCATGATGGAGACCAGGTAGTTGCCCAGCGCGGGTATGATGCGGGGCACGGCCTGGGGCAGGACGATGACCCCGAAGGTGCGCAGGGCGGACAAGTCCAGCGCCCTGGCCGCCTCGACCTGGCCCCTGGCGATCGATTCCAGCCCCGCCCGGTACACCTCGGACATATAGGCGCTGTACTGTACGCCCAGCGCCAGCGCGCCGGTCACGAAGGCGGGCAGGACGATGCCGTATTCGGGCAGGACGTAATACAAAAAGAACAGTTGCACCAGCAGGGGGGTGTCACGCAGGAATTCGGTCAGCACGCGCGCCGGCCAGGCGATCAGGCGCGAACGCGCGGACTTCAGTACCGCCAGCGCCAGCCCCAGCACGGCGGCCACCAGAAAGCCCAGGACCGTGGCCTGTATGGTCACCGCCAGGCCGCGCAGCAGGATGGGAAAAATGGACACGGCGAACAGCCAGTCATTGGTGGTGTCCCATTCGATGCCGAAAAGCATGTCCTAAGTTCTCCCCGCGCGCCAGCGCCCGACCGAGCGCTCGAGCAGCTTCATGATGGCGGTCAGCACCAGCGCCATGCCGAAATACATCAGCAGCAGTATGGAATAGATCCTCGTGCTGTCCTGGGTGAAGTTGCGTATCTGTTCGGCCTTGAACGCCAGGTCGCCCAGGCTGATCAGCGAAACCAGGGCCGTGTCCTTCAGGTTCTGGATGGCCAGGTTGCCGAAGCTGGGCATCATTTCGGGGATGGCCTGCGGCAGGCTGATGCGCCACAGGGTCTGGCGAGGCGTGAAATCCAGCGCCTTGGCGGCCTCGTGCTGGTCTCGCGGCACGGCTTGCAGGGCGCCGCGCACCACCTCCGCGCCGTAGGCGCCGATGTTCAGGCTGAGCGCCAGCGCGCCCGCCGCCACCGGCGGCAGCCGCAGATTGATGCCCAGCGCTTCGCCGATCAGGGGCAGGGCGAAATACAGCCAGAACAGCTGCACCAGCAGCGAGGTGCCGCGGAACAGCTCTATGAAGCCTATGGACGCATAGCGCGCCGCGCGGTTGGGCGACAGCCGGCCGACGCCGAACACAAAAGACAGCAGGGCTCCGCCCAGGGTGGAGAAGAACGTCAGCTTGACGGTGACCCAGGCGCCCTCCAGCAGCGGCAGGCTGTAGTTCATCCAGTCCATGGCGGCCTCCTATGCACGAGGACTCTGGCGCAGCGGACGGGACGGCCCGGTTTCCCGGCCATGCGCGCGGCGCCGTTCATTTGGCGGCGCACAGCTGCTCGCGGGTCCGGGCGAACGACTCATGGGCGTCGGCCTCGGTGAACCCGTGCCGCGCCAATATCCTGCGCCAGGCCTCGGATTTCTTGAACTTGGCCAGTTCGGCATCGACGGCCCGGACGAGGTCTTCCGAGCCCAGGTCGAAGGTGAAGGCCCCCCAGCTGCGCACCGGCTCGCCGCCGATGACGGGGTCGGTGAATGCGTGCGCCGCCTCCACCCTGCCGTCCTTGTCCGCCAATTGATGGACCGTGGCGCTGGTGGCGGCATAGGCGCTGGCCCGGCCGGTGGCCACGGTGGAGATGGCATCGGAATTGCTGGCGATGGTGACCATACGGCTTTGCGGCACGCCCAGGGCCTGCAGCATTTCCAGTTGGTCCGCGCCGGCCATGATGGCCACCTTGTGTCCGGACTGGGCGAAATGCTCGAATGAATGGACGTTGTCGGGGTTGCCCTTGGCCACCAGCAGGCCTTCGCCGTACGAGCTGTTGGGCTGGGAAAACAGCACCTGCCCGCAGCGCTGGGGCAGAATGGCCATTTCGGCGGCCACCATGTCGAAACGCTTGGCGCGCAGGCCGGGGATCAGGCCGCTGAAAGTCGTGCTTATCCACTGGACTTTACCGATGCCCAGCTGCCGGGCGATGTGCTGGGCCACTTCGGGCCCCACGCCGCGGGGCTTGCCGCGCAAGTCCATGTAGCCGTAGGGGATTTCATTGGCGACGGCGATGCGCAGACGGCCGTCTTTGCGGATCTGCTGCAGGCTGGCGGCTTGCGCGGAGCCCGCCGCGCCCGCAAGCAGCGATGCGAGCATGAATACCGTTATGTATCGTCTGGTCATGTATTGGGCAATCGCGCCGCGAGGGGGTGACGGTGAAAAGGATGGCGGTGACAAACTTATTCTTGTGAAAATGATACCGTATAAAATCATTTCTATTCAAATCAATCGTCGGCCCAAATGGCGGCGGAAGCGCCCAGCGGGCTCTCCTGGCGGGTGGCGTGGGCCGGTCCTGCGTCCCGGCGGGCCAGGACCATTTGGCTGCGGGCAGGCCATGTTGCCCCGGTTTGTGCACAAACCGGCACGGCGGCGCATTTTTTCTTGGCAAAGTCAATAGTTCGTGCTAGGATAAGCCCCTATGTACCGCGCTGAATATTTTTTCTTTTATTTTGCTTTTCCAACGCCGCTGGTGGAGGAAGGGAAGCGCTGTACGCAATAGAAGCACCAAATTCCCAAAAAGCCGCCAGCTTAGCTAGGCGGCTTTTTTTGTACCGCTTTGTACCGCCTGGCAGTTGGCAAATTACTGGAGCAGCTTGTGTCACACAATACCGACGACTTACGTATCCGCGAAATCAAAGAGCTCAGTCCTCCGTCGCACGTCATGCGCGAATTTGCCAGCACCAGGGAAGTCTCCGAAACCGTCTATGCGGCGCGCCGGGCCGTGCACGACACGCTGCATGGGGCCGACGACCGGCTGGTGGTGGTAATAGGGCCTTGTTCCATCCACAGCACCGAGGCCGCGCTGGAGTACGCCAACCGGCTCAAGGCGCAGCGCGACAGGTTCCAGGGCGAGCTCGAAATCATCATGCGCGTCTATTTCGAGAAGCCGCGCACCACGGTGGGCTGGAAAGGCCTGATCAACGACCCGGGCCTGGACGGCAGCTTCAACATCAACCAGGGGCTGCGCATCGCCCGCGAGCTGCTCATCGAGATCAACCGCCTGGGCCTGCCGGCCGGCTGTGAGTTCCTGGACATGATCACCCCCCAGTACATTGCCGACCTGGTCGCATGGGGCGCCATCGGCGCGCGCACCACCGAAAGCCAGGTGCACCGCGAACTGGCCTCGGGCCTGTCGTGTCCCGTCGGGTTCAAGAACGGCACCGACGGCAACATCCGCATCGCCATCGACGCCATCAAGGCCGCCTCGCAGCCTCATCACTTCCTTTCCGTGACCAAGGGCGGGCATTCGGCCATCGTGTCAACGGCCGGCAACGAAGACTGCCATGTCATCCTGCGCGGAGGCAAGGTGCCCAACTATGACGCCCAGAACGTCGAAAGCGCCTGCCAGGCCCTGGTGGGGGCGGGACTGCGGCCCCGGATCATGGTGGACGCCAGCCATGCCAACAGCAACAAGGACTACACCAGGCAGCCGCTGGTGCTGGAGGACGTGGCAGCGCAGCTCGAGAACGGCGACGAGCGCATCTTCGGCGTCATGGTCGAAAGCCATCTGGTCGGCGGACGCCAGGACCTGGTCGAGGGCAAGCCGCTTGCCTATGGCCAAAGCATCACCGACGGCTGCATCGACTGGGACACATCCGTCGCCGTGCTCGAGCGCCTGGCGCAGGCGGTGCGCAACCGCCGCCAAGTGCTGGCGCCGTCCAGCGCGGCCTGACCAGGGGGCGAACGACAGGCGCCGCCAACGCGCCGCGTAAAAAGGGATGTCCATGAATGCCATCATCCAGGCTCGGCAGGCGGGCCGCGCCATACCGGATAGTTTTTTCCAGGCGCTGCAAGAAAAATTCGGCGGCCGGTTCTCGCGCGCCCAGGCCGTGCGCGAACATCACGGCCGCGACGAGTCGCCGTATCCGCCCATGCTGCCCGACGCCGTGGTCAGCGCCCAGGACGTCGACGAAATCGCCTGGCTGGCGGCGCATTGTCACCGGCACGGCGTGCCGCTCATCCCCTTTGGGGCGGGCTCGTCGCTGGAAGGCCATATCCTGGCGGTCCAGGGCGGCATCAGCCTGGACTTGTCCGGCATGAACCGCATCCTTTCGGTGGACGCGCAGGACCTTACCGCCACCGTGCAGGCGGGCGTGACGCGCAAGCAGCTCAACGAATACCTGCGCGACACAGGGCTTTTCTTTCCCATCGACCCGGGCGCCGACGCCACGTTGGGCGGCATGGCGGCCACGCGCGCCTCCGGCACCAATGCCGTGCGCTACGGCACCATGCGCGACAACGTCATGACGCTGAAGGTCGTGACGGCGGATGGCCGCATCCTGGACACGGGAACACGCGCGCGCAAGTCGTCGGCGGGCTACGACCTGACGGCTGTTTTCGTGGGCAGCGAGGGCACGCTGGGCATTATCGCCGAAGTCACGCTGCGGCTGTATCCCCAGCCCGAAGCCATTTCGGCGGCGGTCTGCAATTTCCCCACCCTGGAATCGGCGGTGCAGAGCGTCATCGACGTCATCCAGATGGGTGTGCCGGTGGCGCGCGTGGAATTCATGGACACCGCCGCGGTGCGCGCCACCAATGCCTACAGCAAGCTGCAGCTGGTCGAGTCGCCGCTGCTGCTGTTCGAGTTCCATGGCAGCGCCCAGGGCGTGCAGGAGCAGGCCCAGACCGTGCAGGAGATCACGGCCGGGCACGGCGGCATGGACTTCCAGTGGGCCAGGCATCCCGAGGACCGGTCGCGCTTGTGGACCGCCCGCCACAACGCCTATTTTGCCGGCCTGCAGCTTCGACCCGGCTCGCGGTCCAGCACCACCGACGTCTGCGTGCCCATTTCGCAGCTGGCGCGCTGCGTCACCGAGACCGCCCGCGAGCTGGACGAGGCAAGTTTCCCCTACACCATCGTGGGCCACGTGGGCGACGGCAATTTCCATGTGCTGATGCTGCTGGACCCCGACGACCCCGCCGAGTGGGAAGAGTCCCAGCGCCTCAACCAGCGCCTGGTGCGGCGCGCGCTGGACATGGACGGCACCTGCACCGGCGAGCATGGCGTGGGCCTGCACAAAATGGAATTCATGCTGCAGGAGCACGGCCCCGAGGGCCTGGCGCTGATGCGCAGCCTGAAGCAGGCCTTCGATCCGCGCGACATACTCAATCCGGGCAAGATACTGCCGGCGGCATGAGGCGGGGCGTACACGGCGCCGGGCCGCGGGCCTGGCGGCTGAAATAATACGGGCATGAGCGACAATACGGGCATGAGCATATCAACCGCATCAAAAGGGCGTGTCGTCGTGGGCATGTCGGGGGGCGTCGACTCGTCGGTGACCGCATGGCTGCTGAAGCAGCAGGGCTACGAAGTCATCGGCCTGTTCATGAAGAACTGGGAAGACGACGACGATTCCGAATACTGCTCCACCCGCCAGGACTGGCTGGATGCCGCCAGCGTGGCCGACCTCATCGGCGTGGAAATCGAGGCGGTCAATTTCGCCGCCGAGTACAAGGACCGCGTCTTTGCCGAGTTCCTGCGCGAATACTCGGCCGGCCGTACGCCCAACCCGGACGTCCTGTGCAATGCCGAGATCAAGTTCAAGGCTTTCCTGGACCACGCCATGTCGCTGGGCGCCGAGCGCATCGCCACGGGCCACTACGCGCGCGTGCGCGCCGTGCAGACGCAGCAGGGCGGCCGGCAGTACCAGCTGCTGAAAGCGCTGGACGCCACCAAGGACCAAAGCTATTTCCTGCATCGGCTGAACCAGGCCCAGCTGTCCAGGACACTGTTTCCCCTGGGGGAAATGCCCAAGACCGAGGTGCGCCGCATCGCCCGCGAACTGGGCCTGCCCAACGCGGCCAAGAAGGATTCCACCGGCATCTGCTTCATCGGCGAGCGCCCCTTCCGCGAGTTCCTGAACCGCTACCTGCCCACCCGGGCCGGCCCCATCAAGACGCCCGAGGGGACGGTGCTGGGCCAGCACCAGGGCCTGGCCTTCTATACGCTGGGGCAGCGCAAGGGCCTGGGCATAGGCGGGGTAAAGGGGCGCCAGCGCGAGGACGGCACGGCGGACGCCTGGTACGCCGCGCGCAAGGACTTGCAGACCGACACCCTGTACGTGGTGCAGGGACACGACCACCCCTGGCTGCTGGCGCAGGAACTGCGCGCCCAGGACGCCAGCTGGGTGGCCGGCCATGCGCCCGCGCCCGGCGTTTATGCGGCCAAGACGCGCTATCGCCAGGCTGACGCGGCCTGCGTGCTGGACCAGGTTATGCCGCAGGAGGGTTTTGCGCTGCGCTTTGCGCAGCCGCAGTGGGCCGTCACGCCCGGCCAGTCGGCCGTGCTTTATGACGGCGACGTCTGCCTGGGGGGCGGGATCATCGCCTAGCGTTTGGGCTTGGGCGCCAGTGCGGCTGCCCTTTTAGTGTCAACAGGCCCTAGGGATTGACGGCGATGTCTTGGGGTTTTTGTTGCGCGGACTGGGGCGGCGCGCTGGCGGTGAAAGAGGGGCGGGCCTGCAGCTTTTCGTTGAGCTGGGCCAGGTTGGGGCAGCGCGAGCGCCAGTCCAGCTGGCCGAAGCGCAGGTCGAGGTAGCCCAGGGCGCAGCCCACGGCGACGTCGGCCAGGCTGAAATTGACCCCCATACAGAAAGCCTGCGAACCCAGCCCCTGGTCCATGAAGTCCAGCGCGGCGGAAATCTTGCCCATCTGCCGTTGTATCCAGTCGGGGCTGCGCAGTTCGGCGGGCCGCTGCGTGTTTTCGATATTGATGGCCACGGCGGCGTCCAGCACGCCGTCGGCGATGGCTTCCCAGCACCGGGTGGCGGTGCGGTCGCGGCTGGCCTGGGGGATCAGCCGGCCCACCGGCGACAGCGTGTCCAGGTATTCGACGATGACGCGCGAATCGAACAGGCACCCGCCGTCGTCCATGACCAGGCAGGGCACCTTGCCCAAAGGATTGAACTGCGGGACCTGGGAGGCTTGCGACCATACGTCATCGAGCACGAACTCGTATTCGAGCTTTTTTTCAGCCATGACGACACGCACCTTGCGTACGTAAGGACTGGTCAGCGAACCAAGAAGTTTCATGGCGGAAAGGGGAAGTTTCGGGCTCGAAAAGTATAGCAGGGAAGCTCCCCTGAAATTATGTCCGCGCGGGTTCGCCCGGGCCCTTTTGCATACGCCGGCGGCAATGTGTGGTTTATATGCGGCGTCACGGCCGCGACAGGGCCGAATGGTAAAATGCCCGCTTCTTTTTGTTACGTGAGCCGTGATGCAAACAGACCAGCAACTCAGTCAACTGAACGCCTTGTCGCCCCTGGACGGGCGTTATGCCGCCAAGGCCGATCCGCTGCGGGGCCTGCTTTCCGAGGCCGGCTTCATGGCCCACCGGGTCGAGGTCGAGGTCGCGTGGCTGGTGGGGCTGTCCGAAGCGGGGTTGCCCGAGCTGCCCGCGTTTTCCGAGGCATCGCGGGCGCTGCTGCGCAGCCTGGTGGCGGATTTCTCCGAGGCGGACGCCGCCCGCATCAAGGAAATCGAAAAAACCACCAATCACGACGTCAAGGCCGTGGAATATTGGCTCAAGGAACGCGTCGCGGCGGACGCCCAACTGGCCAAGGCCGCCGAATTCATCCATTTTGCCTGCACCTCCGAAGACATCAACAACACCTCGCACGCATTGATGCTGACGCGCGCGCGCGAGCAGTTCGTCGTGCCGCGCCTGCAGCAGCTGTGCGACCATCTCAAGACGCTGGCGCGCCGCCACGCCGGCCAGCCCATGCTGTCGCGGACCCACGGCCAGCCGGCCAGCCCCACCACGCTGGGCAAAGAGTTCGCCAACGTTGCCGCGCGCCTGCAGCGGGCCATCCAGGCCATCGGGCAGGTCCAGCCCCTGGCCAAGCTCAACGGGGCCACCGGCAACTACAACGCACATGTCAGCGCCTACCCCGAAATCGACTGGCCCGCATTCAGCGCGGGCGTGCTGCGCCAGTTGGGCCTGACACAGAATCCCTATTCCATACAGATCGAGCCGCACGACTGGATGGCCGAGCTTTTCGATGCCGTGGCCCGCGCCAACGTCATCCTGCTGGACCTGAACCGCGACATCTGGGGCTATATCTCGCTGGGCTACTTCAAGCAGCGCCTCAAGGAAGGCGAGGTCGGCTCGTCCACCATGCCGCACAAAGTCAACCCCATCGATTTCGAGAACTCCGAAGGCAATATCGGCCTGGCCAACGCCTTGCTGCGCCACCTGTCCGAAAAACTGCCCGTGTCGCGCTGGCAGCGCGACCTTACCGACTCCACCGTGCTGCGCAACCTGGGCGTGGCCCTGGGCTATTGCGCGGTCGCCTGGGATTCCTGCCTGCGCGGCCTGGGCAAGCTGGAGCTGAACGCGGCCGCCATCGACGCGGACATCGACAATTGCTGGGAAGTGCTGGCCGAGCCCGTGCAAACCGTGATGCGCCGTTACGGCCTGCCGCAGCCCTACGAACAGCTCAAGGCCCTGACGCGGGGCAAGGGCATCAACCAGGAAGGCCTGGCCGAATTCATCGCCGGCCTGGACCTGCCTGCCGAGCCCAAGGCGCGCCTGCAGGCCATGACGCCGCGCAGCTATGTCGGCCTGGCCGCCAGGCTGGCCGGCGAGATATAAATCGGGTGCCTCAATGAGCCGCGCTCCAAAGGCCAGGCGGGAAGGCCGGCTTTGCGAGAGCCGTTTACAAAGAGGCATTTTTTCGCCTTGGCGCGGCCCGGCCGCAAAAATAATGGTGTAAAATCCCGGCGGGGCTTTAGCTCAGTTGGTAGAGCAGAAGACTCTTAATCTTTTGGTCGAGGGTTCGAGTCCCTCAGGCCCCACCAGCTACCCAAACAAATCAGGCGCTTAGGCGCCTTTTTTGTTTTCTGGGGCAGCTTTGGGGTGTTGCCGGCGCCTGTCCCCATCAAGCATGGGCTGGTCACGCAGCACAGGACCGGGCAGGTAATCGCCGTATTGGCCGCATGCGCCGCAATGGCGGCCAGCAATACCGCGCCCATCGGATTCCAGCCTTGGCGGATCTGCTGGACAGTCAGTCAGGCAGGCGTTGCGATCCAGCTTCGTTTTGCCGGCCAACGCCCGTGCTGCCTAGCCGCCTGGGTTCCTGGCGCTTTTTTCAGCGCCCACGATGCCGCGCTCACGCGCCCACACCACGGCGGCGCTGCGGCGGTGCACGCCTATCTTGCTGTATATCGACGCCACGTGATTGCGCACGGTGTGGCGCGACAGCTTCAGGCTGCGTCCGATGTCCGCGTCGTCCAGGCCCTCGCACATCAGGCTGAGCACGTCGCGTTCACGCCGTGTCAGGTCTGCCAGATGGCCTTCGGCCTGACGCCTGGGCAGGCGCAACTGGGCGAGTTTCTCGATGACGCTGCGGCTGAACCAGGTGGTGTCCTGCATGACGGCTTCGATGGCGTGCAGCAGTTCGGCCTCGGAACGCCTTCGTTCGGTGACGTCCTGGAATACGCCCAGAATATGGCACTGGCCCTGGATGTCGACGGTTTCGGCCGATGCCTGGCAGTCGATGAGTTCGCCGGTCCGGGTGCACAGCTGTATGTCGTGGCAGCGCGCGCTGCCATGGCGTTCCAGCTGGGCATGCAGGGCGCGATACTGTTGCGGGTCTGCCCAGATGCCCAGTTCCTGCGCTTCGCGGCCAAGGGCGTCCTGGGCCGAATGGCCCGTGACCGTCGAAAAGGCGTCATTGACCTCCACCAGGCGGAAATCCGGCAGCGTCGCCACGACCATGGGCACGGGCGCCAGCTGGAATGCCTTGGAAAAGCGCTCCTGGGTGCGGCGCAGCTCGTCCTCGACGCGCTTGCGGGGGTCCAGGTCGATGAAGGTGAACAGCATGCATTCGTCGTCGCCCATCTGGATGGGCTGGCCGGCGACGATGACCGATTTGCAGCTTCCGTCCGGCAGTTTCAGCATGGCCTGCATCTGCGGGATGGTGCGGCCCGCCTCCAGATTGGCGATGGCCTGCCGTTTTTTCTCGGCTTCGTGCAATATGTCCAGCTCGTACGTCGAGCATCCGATGATGTCTTTGAGGCGATAGCCGGTCATGTCGAGGAAGCCGTGATTCACCTTGACATAGCGCAGGTCGGCCAGGCGGCAGATGAGGGCGGGCGCGGGATTGGCCTGGAAGGTCCTCTCGAACCTGGCCTCGGCGTTGTAGCGGCTGGTCAGGTCTTTCATGATCAGGATGGCCGCCTCGAACGTCCCGGTATCGCTGCGCAGCGCCAGGCTGCGCACCTGAAGCACGGCATGGAAGTCGGCATCGTCCTTGCGCAAGACCTCTACCGTCACGTCCGCGAATTCTTCCTTTGCGGCAGAACGCCGTATGGGGTATTGCCGGGCGCTCAGGATGCGCCCGTTGCGGTATTTCAGCCGGAACTTCCTGCAGTAGCCGACGGCGGTGCCGCCCAATTGCTGTATGGATCGCGCGCCGTGCATGTCCAGGGCAAGGTGGTTGGCCCAGGCGATGGCGCCGTCCGGCTCGAGCAGCAGCACGCCGTCGCTCATGCCGGTGAGGATACGCTGCAGCAGGGGTTGGCGGGGGATTCTGGCTTTCAGGATGGCATCGTTCATGGATGAGGCTCCGGTTTCGAAAGCGCGGCACGCCGCGCCGCGTGTCACAGCTTACCGCGTGACGCGCTTATTGCCCAATCGCATGCCGCGCCGGAGGCCGGCGCGACCCATGACAAAAATACTAGATGGCCTGGTTAAAAAATATCTGTACGAGAAGCGCGCGCGCCGCTAAGCTGCGTCTCGGCTCCGCATTCCGGCGGAGTGTTTTCGAGGTGTGGCAGGATGCTGGAAGCAGGATACGCAAAGTTTGTGCAAAGACTCAACACGGGGATCGAAGGCCGGATAGCCGGATACTCGGAGGACGAAAGCGGCTGTATCCTGCATTTGAGCCGCAGCGACAGTATCCGGGTTGCCAGCGGCGTGGTAAGCAAAATGGCCGACGAAGCAATACCCCTGCTGCGCGAGTACATCCGCCGGGGCGTGCGTGGCAGCCTGGCGCTGGACATCGTGGCCGGCCAGCTGGCGTTTCGCGAGGCCGGGGACGCCGCGGACTAGGTGCCGCGCGCAGACTTCAGGCGCGCAATGCCGCGGCGCCTAGTTGACAGTCTGGCTGGACTGCAGTTGCGACTGCATTTCAAGAATAAGCTGCTCGAGTTCGGGCGAGGTCTGCAGGGCCAGCACGGGCGTACCCTGTGCGTCGGAGTCGTCGGGCTCCAGGCGCAGCGTGATGCTTTGCCCCTCGAAGGCTTTGGGGTTGGCCTGGATCTGGACATACTGCTTCAACAGCCGGTCGACCGCCTTTTGCGCTTCGGCAAGCTGGACGGCCACGCCGGCGTCGGCATGCAGCTTGAACTGTTGTTCGATGGTTTTGGCCAAATCCCAGCTGAAGAACAGCAGCGCGTTGTGGCCGTGGCATTCGGGGTGCAGGAACCCCCAGGTTTCGTCGGGAGCAGGATTCAAAACAGGGCTTTTGATGAGGCTTACGGCCTGGTGCGTTTTTTGACGGACTTGCCGTCGTAGACATAAGTGTCCATTTTATCCGGCTTTTCGGGATTGGGCGTTTGCAGAGCCAGTTTCCGGCCCTGCACCCAGACCTTGATCTGCGATGAGCACGAACCGAAGGGCGGGGAGACTTTGTAGCCCTTTTTGTTCAGGATGACCCAGCGGTAAGAGACAGGGCATTCGTTGTCGCCATTGCTGATGGACACCAGCGCCACCTCGGACTTTTCCATGCTGAAGGCATAGGGAATATTAAGCAGGCCGACCACCACGGGTTCGACGTCGCCATCGTCGATGTACAGCCTGGACTCATAGACATATTCGCTGCTTCGGATCCCTAGTGTGCCGTAGGGGGTCTTGAACGCCATGCGCGACGGCAGCGCAGGCCATCCCTGGGACGAAGCGGACGCGCTCAGGCTTATGCTGAGCAAGGCAAGCAGACCTACCCACGTGCGGCGAGCTGGCGCCAGGTGAAAGCGAGGCATAGTGTCCAGAAGATGAGTTCGCCGACGCCGGAATGCACTGCCGGCACAGCCGTAGTTGTTACAGGAACAGGCGGCTTGCACACTGTTTGTAAGGATGATTACATTGTATTTTAAGCGTCCTTGCAAGTGCACTTGTAACGGCCCGGCGCCCGGCAGAAGCGCCCAGCGGGCAAGGTCAGGCCGCGCGCAGGGCCATCAGTGCGAGCGCAAGCAAAAGCAGGCCGAAATACACCGCCACGCCTGCCGCCAGGCAGCGCGCCAGCAGACGCAGCTTGAGCGGCCATGGCATGGCCGAAGGCGCCTGGCCTCGCTGCGCGGCCCACCGCCACGTGGCGGTCGCGGCCAGTATGCTCAACAGGAATATCCAGATCTTCATCCAGGTATTGTAGGCGGGCGGCGAGGAAACGCGCCCTCGACCCATGCGGACCAATGGCCGCGTACTGCCCCGCCTCGTTCCCCGGGGGCGTTTTTTGCGTTGGGGCGGCCCGGCGGCGACAAAAATCCCCCCACGCCGCGCGGGCCTGAGGCCCGCTCGCTGCCCCCCGGGGCGTTTTTTGCGTTGGGGCGGCCCGGCGGCGACAAAAATCCCCCCCACGCCGCGTGGGCCTGAAGCCCGCTCGCTGCCCCCAGGGGCGTTTTTTGCCTTGGGGCGGCCCGGCGGCAAAAAAAAGCCCACCACTAGGGTAGGCACGGGCGGCTCGCTGTGACGCGGTTAATAGATGGGCGTGCGATTGATGGAAACCAGCAGTTCACCCAAGGCCTGGCTTGCATGGCTGTCCTGCGCATGCTGGCCAATGGCGGTGGTCAGCCTGGTTTCCAGGCCGGCGCAATACCTGCCCCGCAAAGGTTCGGGCAATTCATTGACTTGTTCGATGAACGAAGCGGCAAACGCTTCGCTCAGGCCGGTGAGGTCGGCAAAGTTCACTTCGCCTGATTCATATTGGCGCGATATCTTCAGCGCCTGGGCCCAGTACTGCTCGACGATTTCATTCATGACGGGTCTCCTGGAGGTTGAGCCAGCTTCGGCAATGGCGCCGAAGATAAGGACCGGACGACTGTCTGCTTGGAGAAAAGGCGGGCCAGCGTGGTGTTTGGATTTATGCTTGTGATGCGACCTGCCGAGAAGCCAGCGTACCAGAGGGCCCGCTTAGATACTGTGACAAATTGAACGTTTGGTCGCGCTTTTTTTGCACGGCATGTCTGCGGTTTCGCGTCACTTTATCTCAGTTCTCAAGTCTTTTTTTCAGTTTGTTGAATTTCAAGCGGTTTTATGACGGTGTACTTCATCCTGGCGGGATAGGCGCAAGTTTCCATTCGTAAATGCCGGTCTGGCGCCGCGGCCCGGGCTTTCGCAAGATGCATCCCACGGCCGCGTCCGTCGCGGCGTCTACGGGATGAACATCATGGAACTGAAAGCTGCCGCATGGCTGTGCGTGGCGCTGCTGGCAGGCTGCGCCGCGACGCCTGACTGGTCGCTGTTCCGGCCGCCGTCCGAGCGCCGGCCGGCGCGGCCGGGGGCATTCGATTTCGCATGGAGGCTGTCGGGAGACCGCCAGACGGCGCCCTTGCAGGTCTTCGACGATGGCCGCGCGACATGGCTGCAATTTGCGCCAGGGCAGGCCGTTCCGGCCATTTTCGCCTCCGCGTCCGACGGCGATGTGCCGTTGCCCTACCGGCGCGAGGGGCCTTACATTGTCCTGGATGGGGTATGGCCGGCCCTGCTGCTGCGCGGCGGCAGCCTGCAAACCAGGGTCGAGCGCGCCGCGCCGCGTCCGGCGCCGGTATCGGCCCCGGCCGAGCCGCCTCTTGCCGTGCCGGTGCCGCAGGCGCCCGCGGCAGCTGCGCCCAGGCCGGCCGAGCCGCCCGGCCGGCCGCCCGCATCTCTTTTTGCCGCCGCCGTGGCCAGGGCCGCGGGCCTGCCCGCCGCGTCCGCGCCAGGCGAGGCAGAAGCGGCCGGCGTCCCGACATCCGGCAGGCGCTACAGCGTCGGCCCGCAGGACGGCAACCTCAGGCTGGCGCTGGCGCGCTGGGCCAGCGAAACCGGCTGGACATTCCAGGCCGAGCACTGGGCGGTCGATGTGGATATCCCCATCGTCGGCATGGCCGAGTTCCAGGGGTCATTCCAGCAGGCGGTGCAGCAGCTGGTGGGGTCGACCGAGCTGTCCGAACGGCCCTTGCAGCCATGTTTTTATGCGAACAAGGTCCTGCGCATCGTTCCCTACGCGCGTTCATGCGATCGCAGCGCGCCGCTGGGGCGGACATGAGGCACATGACCGGATGCGCATGCCTTGCCATGGCCAGCCTGGCGCTGGGCGGTTGCGCCCTGGGCGATAAAGTCCGCCAGGTGGCGGCTTCGGCAGACCGCGCACGCCAGCGCCTGGACAGCGAAAACAGCCTGTTTTCGCGGGCGGTGTCCGATCCGGCGGCAAGGCGCGCCGCGCAGCACGTCGCCCGGCCCTGGCTGGCGGGCAAGCCTCAGCCGCTCGCGCGCGACGTGACCCTGCCGCTTGCGCTGCGCGCCAATGTCCGGACCACGCTGGTGTTCACCGGAGGGCCGCTGGACCTTTCCGCCATCGCGCAGCGCATCACATTGGCCACGGGCATTCCGGTGCATGTGCGGCCGGACGCTCTGCTGCCTGCCGAACACTTTGCGCCCCGGCTGGCCGGCGCCGGAGCCTTGGCCGGCACGCCGGCCCCAGCCGCCATGCGTCT
>Ga0180223_1001432_pt1 | contig 18463 bp, 12 predicted proteins | sample eDN5th30CKraftOP_FD_151337 | JGI IMG/M metagenome (GOLD analysis project Ga0180223, IMG submission 151337) | Enriched Organic Plus compost microbial communities from Emeryville, California, USA - eDNA 5th pass 30_C Kraft OP (version 2) (version 2) ...
CTGCCGGCGGGCGGGCTTGATGTGGCGGTGCGGGTGCGTTCAACCCGCGCCCCCGCGCCGGCGGTGCTGCGCCGCCGCGACGGCGTGGCCGAGGTGGAGCTTGCCGCGGGCGAGGAGGGGGTGGCGCCGGGCCAGGCCTGCGTGATTTATGATGGCGCCGGGCCGGAGGCCCGGGTGCTCGGTGGCGGCGTGATCAACCGCGCCCCGCGCGAGGCGCTGGCCGATGCGGCGAGTGGCGCGCGCCCGGATGGCCGTTCCGCGCCGGCGGCCGGGCGACAGGCGGGCGTCTGACCGCCCGCAAGTCAGCGGCAACCTGGCCAGGTCTGGGCAAGGCTGCATTTATCCCCCTGGGTTCGACGTATTTTCTTAACGTGGGACAGGTATCCGTCGCGCGCGCCGGCTTGTTGTGTAGAATCGGTTCCGACGCTGGCGCGGCCAGCTCGGGAAGGGCCGGCATATGAACGCGAAGCCGGGCGGGACGTTCTGTGATCCGGCGGGAGGGACTTGAATGGGCGCCACTTCGGGTAACGGCGACGATGCGTCCGGGCATGGTTTCAGCCAGCCGGACACGTCGTCCATGAAGAAGGCGTATGCCCGCTGGGCTCCCGTTTATGATCTGACTTACCGGCGGCTGACCGCGCCGGGGCGCCGCGCCGCGGTTGAGGCCGGGGTTGCCTGTGGCCGGACCATTCTGGAAGTGGGCGCCGGCACCGGCATGTCGCTGGAAGAATACCCCAGCGATTGTTCGGTCATCGCCACGGACCTGTCCGGAGACATGCTGAAACTCGCCATGCGCAAGGTGCGCGAGCAGCGGCTCGGCCATGTGAAGGGCGTCGTGGTGATGGATGGCTGCCATCTGGGCTTTCCTGATGGCGCCTTCGACGCTGTCAGCGCCCAGATGATGATCACGCTGGTGCCCGATCCGGAGGGCGCCCTGGATGAGTTCGCGCGTGTGCTCAGGCCCGGCGGCGAGATCATCCTCGTCAACCACTTTGGCGCTGACGGCGGGTTGCAGGCGCGGCTGGAGGAGGCCGTCGCGCCGCTGGTCAGCAAGGTGGGCTGGAGCTCGGCCTTCAAGATCGCCCGTCTCGACGCCTGGGCCCGCCGGCGCGGTGATTTCACGCGCGTTGGCGTGCAGCCGCTCAACCCCTTCGGCTTCTTCAAGCTGGTGCGGCTGCGCAAGGCCGGCTGAGATCCGCGCGCTGGCCGGACGAAGGGCCATTCGCCGCGCGGGCGCCAGGACGTCCCGCGGCCTCCTGAGCCTTCCGGGTCCCCTGGCCCTCTTGGGGACGGGGACCCCCAAGCCCCCGGTGTTTTCACCCTTTCCGCCAGGACCGTCGCACGGCGTCAACGCCATGTGAGGATAACTCGGCCGGCGTTCTTGACAGGGCGCGTGATGCCCCCCTATATCCGCCCTGTCTTCGATCCGGCCGCGTCTTCTCGACAGGTTGCCGGGTCGCTGCGGCGGGGTAGCTCAGCTGGTTAGAGCAGCGGAATCATAATCCGCGTGTCGGGGGTTCGAGTCCCTCCCTCGCTACCAAAGCTTCTTGAACGGAATCGGTAAGTCCGCCGCGACCCGCCAGATTTGGCGGGTTTTTGTGTTGCAGAAACGGTCGCGGAATCTCAATTGCTGTAAATTTGTGATCCTGTCGTTCATGCTGACCTGGAGCGCCCTTACTGGGGCGCGCTTTTGGATTTGCCTTGCTCAGGCGCCTCTGATGGTGGCCCTGGCGTCGTTTGAAGGGGGCGCGCATGGCCAAAGTCGTTATCGCAATACTCCTGGCCGCCAGCCTCACGGCTTGCGCAGGCCGGTCATGTCGCGACTGGCCAGGCGTCTGCATCATACAGTGACCGCCATGGCGCGCTCGCGGCGATGGGGTGACTTCGCAAGTTTTCAAAAAATACCGCAACGGAAATCGCCGCTGCGGTCCACCAACCTCGCATGTAGGGCGCCATCTCGTGCGATCATAATGGGGGCCGCTTTCTCCAAACCCTCTGGCTGTTTGATGCTTCACGCATATGTGAAGAGCATAACCCGCGTTTTCTCTAAAAGTGTGCTGCCCGCCATTGCGTCAGGATATTATTCCGCATCATCCATCTGGATGATGTGGCCATCCTCCATATGGGGTGTTTCGCCACGGCTGGGGGAAACATGCCGAGGACACATATCGCCGCGCTGCTCGGGTCAACGGCCATTGCCAGCTGGCTGTTCGTCACCAGTCCCGCGGTTGGCGCGTATTTCACCTTTACCGGTCCAGATGGCGGTTTATGGTCCCGTCCTGGCAACTGGTCCACTGTCCCCAGCAGTGGAGTGGGCACAACCCTTTATTTTCCCGGAAGCGGGTCACGGTTCAGCACAACCAATGATATCGGGCCTTTTACATTAAGCGGCCTGCAATTCGATACGCCATATACAAACGCTGTTATGACGGTGAATGGCGATCGCCTGATCTTTGACGGTTATCCATCCTACGCATCGGCGACGGCCGGCAGCCTTGTCTTCAATACGCCGATCCAGCTCAACACTCGGACGCTTTTCAGTAGCGGCTTCAGCACAACGTTTAATGCGCCCATTTCCGGTCAGGGCATTCTCCAGGTGTACGGATACACCGCCAATCTGTTCACCGACGCAAGCCATACCGGCGGGACAATCGTTAGCGGAACGCTGCGTGTGGGCAACGGCGGCGCGGTTGGTTCGTTGTCGGGAGACGTGTCCGTCTGGCGCTGGGGCGTGCTGGAGTTTGCCCGTTCGGATACCGTCATCTTTCCCGGCGTTATCTCTGACGAAGGAAGTGTTGCGCAAAGCGGAGCCGGCGCGTTGGTCCTCACCGGCGACAACACCTATACCGGCGCGACCTACATTAACTCAGGCGCATTGCACATCGGCAATGGCGGCGCGACGGGCTCCGTAACCGGCAATATCCAGAACAACGCCGCCCTGGTGTTCAACCGCGCCAGCGACAGCTCCTATAATGGCGTGATTTCAGGCCCAGGCTCCGTCACCAAACGCGGTTCAGGATCGCTGACCCTGATGGGCGCCAACACCTTCACCGGAGGCCTCACGATCGAGGCCGGACGCGTGGCGATTGGCGCCGGCGGCGGTCTGTCCGCCGCGAGTGGCGTGACGCTGGCCAACGGCGCGGCGTTTGATATCAGCGGCGCCGGCGCCGTGAGCATCGGCGCTTTGGCTGGCGCTGCGGGAACCGCCATCAGCCTCGGCGGCAGCGTGCTGACAACAGGATCCGACGCCAACAACACGTTTGGCGGCGTCATCGGGGGCACGGGAGCCCTGGTCAAGCAGGGCTCCGGGACCCAAACGCTGACGGGCGTGAATGTCTTTACCGGCGGCGTGACCATTGAAGCTGGCAAACTCGCCCTCAGCGGCGGGGGGCGTCTCGCATCGTTCAGTTCGGTGAATGTCGCCGGGACGGCGGCGACGTTCGATATCAGCGCCTCCGCGAGTGACCAGACGATCGGCGCCCTTTCCGGAACAGGCAGCGTGGCATTGGGAGCCAGTACGCTGACGTTTGGCGACGCGACGAGCCAGACTTTCTCCGGCGTCATCAGCGGCGCTGGCGGCTCGCTGGTCAAGTCCGGTCCGGGAACGACCACCTTGACGGGCGACAGCGTGTTCACCGGCGCGACGCGGGTCGACGCTGGCGCCCTGTATGTCAACGGTTCAATCGCAGCGTCCTCCGGGCTCACCGTAGCCGCCAATGCGACGGTTGGCGGTTCCGGCGTCCTGCCAGCGACAACGGTGCATGGTCGCCTGGCGCCGTCTGGCGGCCTCAGCGTCCAGGGTGATCTGACGCTTGCGAGCGGATCGCGCCTGGCCTATCAGGCGGCCGCGTCCGGCGACTGGACGAATCCGGCGACAGGCCGCGCCGTGACCGTCAGCGGCGACCTCACGCTCAACAGCACGCTGGATATCTCCGGTTCCGGAGCCAGCCTGGGCTACTACCGCCTGTTTTCCTACGGCGGCGCCCTTTCAGGCGCGGGCCTGTATATCGATGCGATCCCGCCCGGCTGGGCGCGGAACAATTTCAGCATCGACGCTTCGCGTAACGGTTTTATTGATCTGGTTGTCGCCTCCGACGGCTCCAGCGTCCTGCAAACCTGGCAGGGCGGCGACGGTGTCTGGGGAACCGCCCCCAGCTGGCGCAACCTTGGCGGAACTCTGCCGACGCAGTGGGCTGGAAACACGGCCATCTTCAATGGCGATGGCGGCGCCATCGCCATTGACGGGCAACAGACCTTCCAGGGCCTGCAATTCGTCACCGATGGATACGCCCTGTCCGGCCAGGGGCCAGGAGGCGAGCTGTTCGTTGGCCAAAGTGGCGGCGAGTTGCGCGTGCTGGCGGGCGTTGGCGCCAGGATTGATGCGCCAATATCCGGCCCTGGCCAGATCGCCAAGACCGGGGACGGTCTGCTGACGCTCACCGGGTTCAACGCCTATTCGGGTGGGACAGTCATTTCGCAGGGCGTTCTGGCGGTTGATGGTCCGCAGCCGCTTGGCGTGGGCGTGGTGACCATGAACGGCGGCGTGCTGCGGATGGCGGGCTGCGGTTGCACGCCGCTCATGAACGATTTCGCGATCAATGGCGCGGGCGGCGTGCTTGATGCGGGCGCGGGCGTGCTGGAGTTGAACGGCAGAATCACTGATGGCGCCGGCGCGGGCGCGCTGACGATCACCGGTGACGGCGTAACGCCCGGCTACGTGGTTTTCGGCGGAGCCAGCAGTTACAGCGGGCCGACCCACATCGCTGCTCAGGGCGTCCTTCTGGCCGGCTCCGCGACGGGCCTGTCGCCGCATTCCGGCTACACCGTGGACGGCGTTCTTGATCTTGGCGGCTTCAACGCCAGCCTGCGCAGCCTGTCCGGCGCCGCCAGCGGCCGTATCGGCAGTTCCGGCGTCGACCCGGTCACACTGACGATCGCCGGGCCAGACGATGGCGCCTTTAACGGCCGCATCCTCGATGGCGGCGATGGCTCCGTGGCGCTCACCAAGAGCGGCGCGGGCGTCCTGACCCTGACCGGAACCAACGCCTACACCGGCGCGACCCGCGTTGAGGCCGGCCAACTGGTGGTGAATGGCTCGATCGCCTCCTCCTCCGGCCTCACGGTGGCGGCGGGGGCAACGGTGAGCGGCTCGGGAACGCTGCCGTCAACTCTGGTGCTGGGAACCCTGGCCCCGGGCAATTCGCCAGGGACCATTACGGTGAACGGCGATCTGACATTTGGCGCCGGCGCGACCTATGCGGTTGAAGTGCAGGGCGCGACCTCCGACCGGATCAATGTCAGCGGCGCGGCGACCCTCGCCGGCTCCCTGCGCATCACGCCCCTTGGCGGCGCCTATGTTTTCAACGCGCCTTATACGCTTCTCGCCGCCCAGGGCGGGCGCAGCGGCGTTTTTGGTGAGGTCAATGTCGCCGGAAGTTTTGGCGACGGCGTCGGAACAACGGTCAATTATACCCCCAGCGAGGTCCAGCTGACGCTCGCTCCCAAACCGCTGACGCCCATTGTCGATCCGACCACGCCTCCGGCGCCGCAGCTTGGGGTGAGAGGTCCATCCAACGCCCTTGCGGTTGCCGCAGCGATTGACGCCGCCGTGGCCGCGGGCGCCGATCCCTCCAGGCTGTTTGGCGTCTACAATCTGCCGGCGGCGGCAATCCCGGCCGCGGTCAACCAGCTTTCCGGCGAGGTCCATACCGCCGCGCCCGCCCTTGCCCATATCGCCGCCGACCAGTTTCTGCGCGCGATGCTGGATCCAGGCGCGCCCGGACGCGCTGGCGACGTCGGCGGCCCGATAACAGCCAACCCATCGCCCTATGGCGTATGGGCCTCTGCCTTTGGCTCCCGGGGGCAGACCAATGGCGACGCCGGCGCAGGTTCGGCCCGACGCACCATCGAGGACAGTCATATCGCCACCGGCGTTGACCTGCGCCCGGACCAGACAACCACCCTTGGCCTCGCGGTGGCCGCCGGCAGGGCGCGCGCTTCCCTGCCGGGGCTGCTCGGCAAGGTTGACGCCGATGTGTTTCAGGCAGGCGTCTACGCCACGACCCGGATTGGCGCCGTCAGACTGGGCGCCGCCGCCAGCTACGCCCGGCTTGATAATGACGTCCGCCGCGCCGTGCCGGTGCTTGGCGCGGCGCTGTCCTCTTCCTATGCGACGACCGCCTGGAGCGGCCGTTTGCAGGCAAGCGCGCCGCTCCTGAACCTCGGGGGCTTCAGTTTCTCACCCATGGCGGCGGTGCAGGCGACGAAGGCAGGCAATCCCGGCCTGGCTGAACCTGGCTGGTCCGGCGCCGCGGCGGCCCTTGCCCTGGCTCCCCGTAGCGGGACCACATCGCGCGGCGAGGTTGGCATGCAGATGGATGCGGACGCCACGGTTGGCGGCGTGCCCGTCACCGGCTTCGTGCGGGCTGCATGGGCCCACTATTTCCAGCGCGACGCCGGGCTGACGGCGAGCCTGACCGGCTTGCAGGGCGCGACATTCAGAGCTATTGGCGCCGAAGGCGACCGCAACAGCGCCCTCATCGTCGCCGGTATTCGCGCGAAGCTGTATGAGAATGTCACGGTTGGCCTCAACCTTGATGGGGAACTGTCTGCCGGCGGCGCGAGAATTGGCGGCGCAGCCCAACTCAGGATCGATTTCTGATCGCCTGATGCGCATGGGGCCTGCCTGGCTGATCCTGGACGCGGCCCCACGAATTCGCGTCGATGATGGCGGCGCGATTGATGCTCTCCAGGAGCCAGGGTCCGCCTTCGTGGCGGACTTTTTTGCGTTATGGGCGTGGCGCCTCGCCTGTTGCAGATCGCGCAAATCCGCCAGCGAAACCGGAAACTGGCGCTGGCGGCATGGAAGGCGCGTCCGGCGGTGAAAAAAAGTCGCCCGCGCCACTGCTTCCGGAAGTCGTGTTCCCGGCCGGGCGCCCGGTTCTGGTATCATCAGCGAATATCTGCTTGCCCGGAGGCGCTGCGTGATGATCGACCTGAATGAAATCGTTCGGAAATTCCGGGTTACCGATGGCGACGCCTTCCGCCTGAAGCAGTTTGATCCGGGCGAAACCTGTGGCCTCGATATCGAGAAAGACGAGGCGAAGCAGCTGCTTCAGGCCGGCGTCAAACGGCTGCGCGAATTGCAGGAGCGGCTCTATGCGCGCAAGCAATGGTCCGTGCTGATCGTGCTGCAGGCCATGGACACGGCCGGCAAGGACGGCGCCATCGAACATGTCATGTCCGGCGTGAACCCCCAGGGCTGCGCGGTGCACTCGTTCAAGCAGCCCAGCGCGGATGAACTGGCCCATGACTTCCTGTGGCGGGCCAGTTGCCGGCTGCCGGCGCGCGGCTACATCGGCGTTTTCAACCGCTCTTACTATGAGGAAACCCTGGTCGTTCGCGTTCACGAGAACCTGTTGCGCGCGGAAGGCCTGCCACAGCAACTGGTTGACAGGGATATCTGGAAGAAACGTTTCAAAAGTATCCGGGAGTTCGAGAAGCACCTGACCCGCAACGGCGTCGTGATCCTGAAGTTCTTCCTCAACGTATCGAAGGATGAACAGCGCCGCCGCCTGCTGGCGCGGATTGATGAGCCGGACAAAAACTGGAAATTCTCCGCGGCCGACATGGCCGAGCGGCGTTACTGGGACGATTACAGGGGCGCCTATCAGGAGATGATCGCCCACACCGCTACCCGGAAGGCGCCCTGGCATGTGGCGCCGGCTGACAACAAATGGTTCACCCGGATCGTCGTGGCCGCCACCATTATCGACGCCCTGGGGAAGCTTGATCTGGATTTCCCGGAGGTGGACGATGCGGCGCGCCAGGCCATGGCGACGGCGCGCGCGCAATTGCTGGCCGAGGATGACGCGGACGCGAACTGACGGCGGCGCGCCAGATCCTGGGGCGCTGGCGAATGAGCATGTCGCGGGTGAACATGTGTCGGGGGAGGGCGGCAAAGCGCCGATGAACTGGCCTGGGGAACGACAGGCCCGGCGGCGCGGTTCCTTTCCTGCCCCTGCGTGATGCGTCCGGCATATGGCCGGGCGCGGGGGTAATCCGGGGAGGCGCAGATGTCCGTCACCGAACCGCCGCCTATGTCCCGCGCAGCCGCGATCGGCTACGCGATTGGCCTGCCTGCGGCGCTGGTCGCGCTGGTGTTCGGGCCGGTCGGGCGCCTCGACTGGCTGCCGGGCTGGCGTTTCATTGTCTTTCTCGTCGTCGTTTATGGGATCGCCGCGTGGGTGCTGGCGCGGGTGAACCCGGTTATCTTTCGCGCCCGCAGCCGCTTCCAGCCCGGCACGGAGCGCTGGGACCTGATTTTGCTGGGGCTGATGCTGCCGGCGATGTTGCTGGAGATACCCCTCGCTACCCTGGATGCGGGCCGGATGATGTGGTCAACGGTCCCGCCGGCGATTGTCCTGTCGGGTTATGTGCTGCTGGGGGCGGGCATTGCCCTCGGCGCGTGGGCGCAGGCAGTCAACCGCTTCTTTGAACCAGGCGTGCGGCTCCAGCGGGAACGGGGCCAGCAGGTCATCTCCACCGGGCCTTACGCGATTGTCCGTCACCCGGGCTATGTCAGCGCCTTCATGGTGTTCGCCGGCCTGGCGCTGGCCCTCGGCTCGTACTGGGCGCTGGTTCCGGCGGCAGTGGCCAGCGCCATCCTGGTGGTGCGCACGGCGTGGGAGGACGCGCTGCTGCGCGCCAGGCTGGATGGCTACGCGGCCTATGCCGGCCGCGTGCGCTACAGGCTGCTGCCAGGCGTCTGGTGAACGCCTCGGCCAGTGCGTTGCGTGGCGCGAAACGTTGGCCGTCGAACCGGTCAGGTTCATCTTCGCCGGCGGCTTATCTTTCATGTTGCAGTAAATTCATGGTAATAGTGGAAAAATATCTATTGTAATTAATGCAATTATAAGTAATCGTTCAGGTGAACCATATCAGGAGGTCAGGCGGAGGGCTGCGGAATGAGGCGCTGCGGGTGTCGTCGCGGGTTGGTGCTGGCGCGGTTCCTGTCGGGAGCGGCCGCCATGCTGGGGAGCGTGGGGCTGGCGGGCGCCGCCGACCTTCCGATGACGAAGTCCGCTCCGGTTGAATATGTGAAAGTTTGCGCGACGCACGGCGTTGGCTTCTTCTACATTCCTGGCACGGACACCTGCATCCGCATCGGCGGCCGCGCGTCGTTCGCCTATGAGTTCGCGCAGTACCGCAGCCTGGCGGGCCAGGACAAGTCGAACTTCATCGCCGCCGGCCGTATCCAGGTCGACGCGCGCACCGCCACCCAGTGGGGCACGCTGCGCACCTTCGTCCGTATGGACATCGCCAGCCGCACCGGCCAGCAGCACGGCGCCTCGGGCACCCTGCGCAACCACGGCCCGTCGAGCTTCAACGCCACCGGCGTCGACACCTACAACCGCGCGTACAAGTACGTTGAAATCGACAAGGCGTTCATCCAGTTCGCCGGCCTGACCGCCGGTCGCGCCACGTCGTTCTACGACTTCTACCAGACCGACATCGAGCTGACGAACTTCTCGATCACCTCGAACGCGTCCTCCACCAACCTGCTGGCCTACACCGCCAAGTTCGGCAACGGCTTCAGCGCCACGATCTCGATGGAAGACCCGACCTTCCGTCGTAACCCGCTGTTCTTCGGCGGCGTCAGCGGAGCCAACCCGGCCACCGCTGTTGTCACCAGCCCGTTCGTTGGCCTGAACGGCGGCGTTCCGAACGCTGGCCTGTGCCTCAACGGCACGGTCGTGGGCTGCACCTTCGCGGCTCCGGTCTGGACCTTCAACGCCAACGGCGAGCGCGTCGGTTACGCTTATGTTGACGCCTCCCAGCGCCTGAACGTTCCGGACTTCGTCGGTAACCTGCGCGTTGACCAGGGTTGGGGCTCCGCCCAGCTGTCGGTCGCCACCCACCAGATGTCGGTCGGCACGTTCTCCGGCGGCGTGACCAACGGCGGCTTCGCCGCCCGTCCGGACGCCAAGTTCGGTTACGCCATCCAGGGCGGCGTGAAGTTCAACCTGCCGTTCATTGCTCCGGGCGACGCCCTGTGGCTGCAGGCTGCTTACGCCAAGGGCGCCATGTCCTACACCGGCATGTCGGCTCCGATTGGCCACGACAGCGCCATCGAAGGCGGCATCGGCGGTGGCGGTCGCTTCGGCGTGTCGAAGATCGATGGTTACATCGATCCGACCACGGGCGACATCAAGCAGACCACCACCTGGTCGGTCGCCGCAGCGTTCCTGCACTACTGGACCCCGCAGCTGCGTTCGGGCTTCGTGGCCACCTACGGCCAGCTGCGCTTCCCGAACGGCGCGCGCGTCACGGGCCCGATGGGCAACATGTACGCCAACAACAGCGGCATCTACAGCCCGTACCTGCGCGACTACAACATGTTCGTCGGCCTGACGAACCTGGTCTGGTCGCCGGTGAAGGACCTGGATATCGGCGTGGAAGTGCTCTACCAGCGCCTCGACATCGCCAAGGGTCGCGTCTACGACGCCAACAAGTATGGCACGCTGACCGGCAAGACCACGACCTTCGACGACAACTGGCTGACCCGCCTGCGTATCGACCGCACCTTCTGATTGCTGTCCAGCAGCATTCAGTCCAGGGAACCCCGGCGCAAGCCGGGGTTTTTTGTATTTGCCGCAAGGCTGACGTGGGCGGCGGCGCCGCGAGAAGGCCAGGGGTCTTGGGGGCTTGGGGGCTGGGGGGCACTGGGGCGCAGAGCCCGCCCGGTCCTTGCCCGGCGTCCCGCAGCCAACAGCCATGGCGCGCCCGGCCGGCCGCAACCGGGGGCGGTTGTACCGGAGCTGCGCGCCATGGCTTGCGTTCACAGGTTCAGGTGGCGCGCTTCCGGGTCATGACCGGCACATGTGACTGCCGCCTCGTCAGCCGGCGCCGGCAAGATAACCGGCGGCAACGGGATCAGGCAGGTGCGCGAAGCGGTTCGCGCAGAGGTCTTCTGGCCAGAACCTGGACGGTTACCGGCGCATGCGCCCGCGCCCGGATTCATGTTCCGGCAATCGCCCGGCCAGTTCTGGCGCCTCATTCCTGGGCGCACTTCCATGACGTCCCGCGTGGCGGCTTCAGGCCAAGTGTTCCTGGCCAAGTGTTCCAGGCCAAATGTTCCTGGCGACGTGTTCCTGAATACGTATTCCTGGCGCCCTCCAGCCGGTGACGTAAGGCCAGAACGCGCCGCGTTGTTTCCGGCGCGGCCGGCCTGTCAGTCCGCCGCCACGGGCTCCGCCGGCCTTATGCTGGCGGTGGTTTCCGTGGAAGCGGTGAGGGCGGCGGCGACCGGGACTGGAGCCTGCGACGGCGCAGGACTGCTGGCGGTCGTCGTCGCCATGCCGCGCTTCAGATCATCGGCGATGCGCAGGGGGGCGCCAGGTTTCAGGCGCTGCCGGTAGACCTGCAGGTTTTCCATGACCCGCTGCACGTAGTTGCGCGTCTCACTGAACGGAATGAGTTCGACCCAGTCGACCGGGTCCACATTGGGATCGCGCGGATCGCCATGGGCGGCGATCCATTTCTTCACATTGCCGCCGCCGGCGTTGTAGGCGGCGAAGGTGAGGATGTAGGAGCCGCGCCAGTCGTCCAGCAGGTCTCCCAGATGCCAGGCGCCAAGTTTGGCGTTATAGACCGCGTCGGTGGTCAGGCGTCCCGGATCAAACGGCTGGCCGGCGCGCTGCGCCGTGCGCTGCGCCGTGGCCGGCATCAATTGCATGAGGCCGCGCGCGCCGGCCGGGGACATGGCGGCCGGATCGAACACGCTTTCCTGGCGGGAAATGGCCAGCACCATGGCCCGCTCCACGGTCTTGCCGGCCTGTGTAAATAGCGGCACGCCCTGCACCGGCCAGGCGATCTCCGCCAGCGGCAGGCCGCGCTGCATCGCCGCCTTGCCGATCATGACCATGGCGCGCGCGTCATTGCGATTGGCGGCGAGGCGCGCGACCAGATCAATGACCCCGGGGTCGTCCAGCGTCCTGGCCACGCCCACGTAGAGCGGCGTGGCGAGATCGTCCGCGTCCGCCTCATGCAACAGCCGGATCGCCCTTACGGGCAGGCTGTCGATGGCGTCGCGTGTCGCCGGCGGCTCCGGCGGGCTGACCGAAAGGGTGTTTCCGGCCAGTTTGATGCGCGCCAGTTGGCCATAATAGGTGGCGCCATGGCGCGCCGCCGCGTCGTAATCGGCGCGGGCCTCCGCCAGATCACCCAGGGCCTCATGAGCGCGGCCCCGCCAGTAGGACGTCCGCGCCAGGGAAACCGGCGTGCCGGCGATTTTTGCGGCGGCGTCAAAATGGGCCAGCGCCGCGTCCGCCTTGCCGAGATAACGCAGGGCGATCCAGCCGGCATGGAATTCCGCCTCGATTTTCAGGGCGTCGCGCTCGGCCCCGTGACGGCGCACGAGATCATAGGCGATATCCGCCTTGCCTGCGTCGAGATAACGGCGGGCGAGGATGCGCCGCTCGATCCACCATTCGTCGCCGCCGTCCAGATCCAGCGCCTCAGGCGGCACGCTCTTGTGGATGGCCAGGGCGCCGTCATTGTCGTCTTTCTTGCGCAGGAACAGCGCCTTGGAAAATTGCCACGACGGATCCTTGCGCAGTGCGGCGGGGACCGCCTCCAGCGCCTTTTCCGCCGCTTTGCCGGGCTGCTTCACCTGGGCGACCGCCATGCGCGCGCGGGCAAGCTTTACATGGTCCGGTCCGGCGAGGGCCGCCGCGCGCAGCGCCACATCCCACCTTTCCCGAAGCAGGAAGTGCTCCATGCGGTTGCGGTGCTCGGCCTGCGTCAGCTGCTGCGGATAATCGGCGACCAGGCGTTTCTCGATCGCTGCCGGCAGCGGATCATTGCGCCACATGTTGATGACCAGCCGGGCGGCGGTCGCCGTGTCGCCACGGGCGCGGCGCGCGTCCGCCAGCAGCAGGGTCCCATGCGACGTCTCGGGCTCCTTGCCGGTGAAAAAGGCGATGACAGCGTCAGGGCCGGCCTTTTGCCGCATCAGCGCGTATTCGGCCTGACGCTGCGCCAGATCGCTGGAGGGCCAGTCGGGATACTTGCGTAAAAAGGCGTCGATCCGCCCGAATTGCATGGACGAGCCATTGTAGCGGATGGCCAGCCATTCCAGCAGGGCGCGGGCAGCGGGGTCATTGAGCCGCGCCGCTGCGGCGTCGCCGTCGGCCAGCTTGCCGCCCCGGTAGGCGTCGATGGCCTGGCGCAACACCGCCGTCGCGACGCCGGTCGGCGGGGCCGCGATTGGCCGGTCGTTGACAGTGAGCGCCGGATCGGTCAACGGAGCGGGAAGCCCCACGGCGGCGGCCTGCTCAACAAGGCCAGGCGGCCTCGGCGCCGGCATTGTTATGACCGGCGGCGACGCGGCCTGCTGCTGCACGCGCGGCGGAATCATCTTGGGCGGCGTTTTGATTTTTGCGACGTGGAACCCGGGTCCCCAGTGCAGCCCGGCGTAGAGCGCGCCAACGGCGACAGCGCTGGCGGCGGCCGTTGCGCCAGCGGCGAGAATGCGCCGGCGTGGCCGGCGGCGGTGTTGCGGGGCGCCTTGCGCGGCGTTTTCACGGGGCTGGGTCATCGGCGCCCTTCCACGAGTTCAAAAGAGCAGGTATGTCTTTAATCCAGCGCGGGAGCCTGCCATCAATGATCTCACTCCCGCGTGAGCGGCACGTGTTCGATAGGACAGGAATGAGACATCAGTCAGGCAGCAGATGCGGTCAGTCTGGCCTCTTCGGGTCCGATTCAGCAGCATTTATGGTTAAATGAACGTAAATGCGCGGAAGCGTCTGGTTTGACCACCGCGTTTCCGGGGCATGACCGGGTTCAGGGTATCAGATATCAATTTGCTGGCGGATACTCCGCCTTGCGGCGTCACAGTCCAGGAACATTCATGACAACGCACACGAACTTCAAGGGAGCTTTTACCGCCCTCGTGACGCCTTTTGGCGCCGATGGAGAGCTCGACGAAGGGGCCTTTCGCGCTCACGTGGACTGGCAGATCACCAATGGGGTTCATGGGCTGGTGCCCGTCGGCACCACGGGCGAAAGCCCGACACTCTCCCATGACGAGCACCGCAAGGTTGTCGAGTGGTGCATCGCCGAGGCAAAGGGGCGGGCGCCCGTCATCGCTGGCGCCGGCTCCAACAACACGCGCGAAGCCGTTGATCTCGCCCGGCACGCCGAGCAGGCTGGCGCCGACGCGTTGCTGGTGGTGACGCCCTACTACAACAAGCCGAGCCAGGAGGGGATGTACCAGCACTTCCGGGCCGTGAATGATGCGGTCGGCATTCCGATCTTCATCTACAACATTCCGGGCCGCTCCATCGTCGACATGTCGATCGACACCATGAAGCGCCTCTATGAGTTGCCCAACATTGTCGGCGTGAAAGACGCGACCGCCAACATCACCCGCATCAGCATGCAGCGTCTCGCCATGGGCGAGGACTTCATCCAGCTGTCGGGTGAGGACGGAACCTGTCTTGGCTTCATGGCCCATGGCGGCCACGGTTGCATCTCGGTGACGGCCAATGTCGCGCCGGCGCTGTACAGCGAGTTCCAGAACGCCTGTCTGGCCGGAGAGTACGCCCATGCGCGCGTGTTGAACGACAGGCTGATGCCCCTGAACATGAACCTGTTCTGCGAGCCCAGCCCGTCTCCCGCCAAATACGCCCTGTCGTTGCTGGGCCGCATGGGGCCGCATGTGCGCCTGCCGATCGTCCCGGTGACGGATATGGGCCAGGTCGCGGTGCGGGCGGCGATGGTCCACGCCGGATTGCTGGAGAGCGCCTGAGCATGGCTGCTGCCAGGAAGGACGACCGCAAGATCGTGGCGGACAATCGCAAGGCCCGTTTCAACTACGAAATCGTTGAAACGGTTGAGGCGGGTATTGCGTTGACCGGCACCGAAGTCAAATCGTTGCGCACCGGCAAGGCGACGATCGGCGAATCCTATGCCGGCCCTTCCGGCAACGAGCTGTTCCTGTTCAACGCCTACATTCCTGAGTATTTGCAGGCGAACCGCTTCAACCACGAGCCGAAGCGGCCGCGCCGCCTGCTGCTGCACGCCCGCCAGATCAGCAAGATGATCGGCGCCGTGCAGCGCGACGGCTTCACCATCGTGCCGCTGCGCGTCTACTTCAACGACCGGGGCCGGGCCAAGGTTGAACTGGCGCTGGCGCGCGGCAAGAACGCCGCCGACAAGCGCGAGACGGTCAAGAAGCGGGAGTGGGAGCGGGAGAAGGGCCGGCTGTTGCGCGACAAGGGATAAGCGGCGAACGGCGAAGCCGCCGCCGCACGGTTGCGCCGCTAACGATGCCAGGCCCGGCGCATCGGCCGGGGCCGGCTCTGTTTACCCGGAGGGGCGCAGGCTCTTTCTGGCGGAACGATGACTATCCCGCTGGCGAAGGATGTCTTGCTGGCGCTCGCCCGCCAGCTGGGGCACTCGCCGCCCTCACGGAGCGTGCTGCGCCCCGCTGCCGGCGCATCTCCGCCGGCGTATCTGCGGGGCGAGCTCCTGGCGCTGCCCTGGAAGAACTGACGCCATCCCGGATGGGCCGGCAACGCCCGGGACATACCGGCCGCGCGCCCGACGAGCGGTTACGGCTCCACTTCCTCGTCGCCGTTCTGGCGAATGCCATAACGGCTTTGCAGGTTGCGCGGGCGGTCTTCGCCGCGCCCCTCTGGCGCGCGTTCGCCACGCGGGCCGCGCTCGGCGATATCCCGGCCGACCCGCGCGGCCAGATTGGCGAGGTCGATGAACTCGTCGGCCTGGCGACGCAGCTCGTCGGCCACCATTGGCGGCTGGGTCACGATCGAGGAAATCACGGTGACGCGAAGCCCCCGGCGTTGCAGGGCGTTGACCAGCGAGCGGAAGTCGCCATCGCCGGAAAACAGCACCACCCGGTCAAGGTAGGGCGCCATGTCGAGCGCGTCGATGGCCAGCTCGATGTCCATGTTGCCCTTGACCTTGCGGCGGCCCGAGGCGTCGATGAATTCCTTGGCCGGTTTCGTGACGACGCGGAAACCATTGTAGTCGAGCCAGTCCACCAGCGGGCGCAGCGAAGAGTATTCCTGGTCGTCGATCATCGCCGTGTAATAATAGGCGCGAATGAGCACGCCCTGGGCGTTGAACTCTTTCAAAAGTCGTTTGTAATCAATCTCGAAGCCGAGATTGCGGGCGGTTGCGTGCAGGTTTGCTCCGTCAATGAACAAAGCAATGCGGTCGCGGCTCGTCATGGCGCCTCAAATGAATGGGCCGGGGACTGTCGTCGCGCCGGCGGGAAATCAAATCGCGAAGTATCGGAAGAACGTCCCTGACACTAGACGAAAAGCATCAGGTCTACAATTGTCCAGGATAACCGGTTGACGGCTCCGGCAGGCGGAGAACGTCCGGCGGAGCGTCCATTGGGCCGAAAGGGCCGCGCAGACACGCCAGCCGGCGCGCGCCCGCGCGGATCGGCTAAGCCCGCGCGATCCGCGTATCCCGCGCGGCGAGGCGGGCGTGGCTGGCGCCGCCCCGCGCGATGCCGGGGGCCTCAGGCGACGAGGCCGCGGCTTCCGGGCTTGACCGCCGGGATCGCCGCGAGTTCTGGCGGCAGCTGGTCCGCCGCATAGTCCGGCACCTCGATCGCGGCCAGCGACACCAGCGGCGCGCCGATGTCGACCTTGCCGCCGGAGCGATCGATCAGGCAGGCGGCGCCCACCACATTGGCCGAATAGCGGGCGATGGCGGCCAGACACTCGCGCGACGACAGGCCCGTGGTGATGATGTCCTCGACCATCAGCACGCGCGCGTCGGCGGGAATTTCGAAGCCGCGGCGCAGTTCGAACTGGCCCTCGACACGCTCGACGAAGATCGCTTTGGCGCCCAGGTGCCGCGCGGTTTCGTAACCAGGCACGATGCCGCCGACCGCCGGCGAAACCACCACGTCGATCTTGCCGAAGGCCGCCTCGGCCTTGCGGGCCAGCGCCTTGCAGACGCGCTCGGTGCGCGCCGGGTCCTGGAAGATGAACATCTTCTGGATGAACACGGGGCTGCGCCGCCCCGAGGACAGGATGAAGTGGCCCTCCAGCAGGGCGCCGGCGTCGCGGAATTCCGCCAGGGTTTCTTCCTGGATCCGGGCGTCTGCCTGGGTAGAGGTGTCTTGCTGGGTCATGAGCCTTGCACTGGTGTTCGGGCGACGGCGCCTATTCGATAACGCGTTCAACATTGTTGACGACGCGTTTGGCGCGCAGCTCCGCGATGATGTTGTTGAGGTGTTTAAGGTCCCAGACGGCGAGGTCAACCGTCACATTGGTGAAGTCGGCGGTGGGACGCACCATCGACACATTGTCGATATTGCCGTCGTGGTCGGCGATCACCTGGGTGATCTGGGCCAGGCTGCCAGGCTCGTTGATCGACTTCATCCGGATGCGCGCCGGGAAGCGCTGGCGATTGCGCCCGTCCACGTCCCAGCGCACGTCAATCCACCGCTCCGGCTCGTTCTCGAAGCCTGCCAGCGCCGGCGACTGGATCGGGTAGATCGTCACGCCCTCGCCCAGGGTGAAAATGCCGATGATGCGGTCGCCCGGCACGGCGCCGCCGCCCGGGGCGAAGCGCACCGGCAGGTCCTTGCCGGCGCCGCGAATCGGCAGGGCGCCGGGGTTGTCCTGGTTGTTGCCGGGCAGCTGCAGCTTGACGCTGCTGTCGGTTTTCAGGTCGAACCAGCCGGCCATCGACGGGGCGTCCGGGCTGACGCGGCTGTCTTCCTGATAGTCCGGGTAGATCGCCTTCACCACGTCGCCGGAGAAGATCTCGCCGCGCCCCACCGCCGCCAGCACGTCCTCGACCGACTGGCGGGCGAGGCGGGGCAGGGCGCCGCGCAGCTTGTCGTCGGAGAACGCCTTGCCGGCGCGCTCGAAGGCGCGCTCCAGGATCTGCTGGCCAAGGCCGGCGTACTGCTTGCGCACGGCGCTGCGCGAGGCGCGTCGAATGGCGGCGCGCGCCTTGCCGGTCACCACCAGGCTCTCCCACGCCGCCGGCGGCGTCTGGCCGTTGGCGCGGATGATGTCGACCTCGTCGCCGTTCTGCAATTCCGACAGAAGCGGCGACAGCCGGCCATTGATCTTCACGCCGACAGCGCTGTCGCCCACGTCGGTGTGCACGGCGTAGGCGAAGTCGATGGGCGTGGCGCCGCGCGGCAGGGCGATGAGCCGGCCCTTCGGCGTGAAGCAGAACACCTGGTCGTGGAACAGCTCCAGCCGGGTATGCTCCAGAAACTCCTCCGGGCTGTCGCCTTCCGCCAGCAGGTCCACCGTGCGGCGCAGCCAGCGATAGGCGCGGCTTTCCACCGCCAGGGCGCTGTTGTCGTGCAGCCCCTCCTTGTAGAGGGCGTGGGCGGCGATGCCGAGTTCCGCGATGCTGTCCATGTCGCGGGTGCGGATTTGCAGCTCGACCCGCTGGT
>Ga0180223_1001435_pt1 | contig 18445 bp, 14 predicted proteins | sample eDN5th30CKraftOP_FD_151337 | JGI IMG/M metagenome (GOLD analysis project Ga0180223, IMG submission 151337) | Enriched Organic Plus compost microbial communities from Emeryville, California, USA - eDNA 5th pass 30_C Kraft OP (version 2) (version 2) ...
GCGCGCGGCACGATCCGCGAAGCCCTGTTCCAGCTCGAGGCGGAGGGACTCATCTACCGGCGGGACCGCTCGGGCTGGTATGTCTCGCCGCCGCCGGTCACTTACGATCCCACGCGCTGGTCGGGCTTCATGTCCTATGTGACCGAGCAGGGGCGCCGGCCGATGACCGAGACCCTCTCGAAGGAGGAAGTGCCGGCCGCGCCGGCCATCGCGGACATCTTCCGCGTCGCGCCGGGCGCGCGCATGTTCCTGATCCAGCGTCGTCGCACGATCGACGAGCGGGCGGTGCTGATCGAGCGGATCATTGTCGACGAGCGTCTCGCGCCCGGCTTGCTGGCGCATGATCTCGACGGCTCGCTCACGCAGATCCTGAGCCGGCAATATGGCCTTTCGGTGACGCGCAACCGCGTCGACATGCGGCCCTGCGCGCTGGTCAGGAGCGCGGCCGACGGGCTGGGCGTCAAGGCGGGCACGCCGGGCCTTCTGGTCGTGCGCACCAGTTTCGACGAACAGGGCCGCGTGATCGAATATGACCGCGAATATTGGCGCCACGACGCCATCCACGTGCATGTGGACATCAATGTCTGCCCGGCTCCCTAGCTCTCCGGGCAAGGGCGCGCATAGCGGGGATGAATAGCCGCGGCGCCGCGTCCCGCCTGTTCGCCCGGCGCTCTCCTTCGCTGCGCTATGATGGAATGAGCGACCCCGTCCCCGCATGGAAGGGGTGCGTCCGCGGGTGCGTCACCGCATAATCATATGTCTCGGGATAGAGATCGTCCCAGCCGGTTGGCTGGAGATATGCTTTCATCGTCCCCGTCGCCTCGATGGCGACCACCCGGCCCTTGCGAATCTGGAACAGCTCGCTGGCCTGAAGCGTGTTAGGGCCGATCGCCATGTCGTGCATCTCATAGCGGGGCACGCCGGAAACGGGATAGCGTCTCGGCTGCCCGCGATGGTTGAAGCAGGGGAAACCCAGCACCATGCCGCGCACCTCGTCGATGACCTGCAGGCGGCGTGGCCGGATGGCATTGATGTAGCCCATGAGACCGGTGTTCAGCTGATCATGGCAGGTCATGCCGGCAAAGACCCGCATCGCCGCGGTGCGCTCGGGCGAGGCGTCCTCGCGGATCGGGAATGCGGGGCCGTTGGGGTTCATGGTCGTCTGCATGCCATTCTCGCGCCGCGCGCAATCGTCGGTGAACGGGCATAGCGAGCCATCGTCCTGCTCCACGGCGTCGAAATAGGAATCGGCGATGCGCAGCATCTCCTCGCGCGGCGTCCGCTCGTCATCCGGGCAGTCCTCCAACAATTGCGGGCGCGGCGTCTGGAGATTGGCCTCGCCATGCGGGAGCAGCGCCGGCACGATGAGATGCTCCGCCTCCGTGATGAGCCCGCCGCGGACCCGCAGGCGCACGGTGACGAGCGTGGGCTTGCCCCACATGCCCAGCATGGCGATGGCGGCCACATTGCCGGAGACCTCGTCCGTCACCAGGATCCTGAAATCCTCGGGCATGGCGGTGGCACTCACGAAGAGCCCTTCGCCGAGCGGGATTCGCGCAGTCTGTTCAGTGAAGCGGATGTCGCTTGCCACCGGCAGTCCCTCGGCCGAACCCGCCACCAGCGCGGCGAACCAGCGGTCCAGGATCGCTTCCAGTGCGGCGCGCTCTTCCCCCTGTGTGCTCATCTCTGCTCTCCTAGTTCGCCCAGCCCGATTTCATTCCATAAGGGCAGGCGGCAATGACGGCCTCGATCTCCCGCAGCGCGCCGCCCCAGACCTTGAAACATTCGAAGGTCTGGAAGCTGAACGGCCGGTTGAACGGTGCGCGGGGCTTCATCAGTTCTCCGTCCCGACGCCGGATTTCGCGATGGCCCAGCAGATGATCGAAAAACAGCATGGCGCAGACCACGCCCGTCTCCTCGTCGACCAGGAAGCGTCGCTCGCGCAGACCCGTGACGATGGCGGAGAAGCCGGTGGCGAACTGCGCCTTGGGGCCCATCCGCATGATCGGGTTCTCATGATCGGGATTGCTGGTCATGATATTTCCATTCTCGATTCGATGCGCGTCGGGATGGAAGTTTGTCAGCGCGTCGGTATTCTGCTCCAGACCCACGAAGTAGCTGTCCGCCGCCTCCAGCATCGTGGCGCGATCCGCGCGTGCCTCGTCGGGTATGGCCTCGCCGAATATGGGACGATGCGGCCAGTCTTCCGGGGGTGAGAGGAAGCCGCCCTGCTGACGCGCCACGATCGTCTCCATCTCGCAGATGGCCGTGCCGTCGAAGCGGAGGCGCGTGCCGACCAGGGACCGGTCGCCGGCCTCCCGGATGCGAGCGATCTGGATCATCTCCTGCCGCGCGAGGTCGCACACCGCGATCAGGCCGGTCGCGTCTTCCGAATCGCAGCTTGCCCAGAGGCCGTCGCCCAGAGCCAGATCCTGCCCATTCTCGGTATAGCGAAACCGGTGCGCGAGGGTCAGGCGGGCGGGCTTGCGGGCCGTCAATGCTGCAAGATAGGATTCGCCCAGCGCGAGCAGACCGGCCCGATCCAGATTTGTCGTCATATGATCCCCTCCAGATATTCTGTTCAACGCGACGGGTCGCGAGCCCGAGCGAGGGCAGCGATCTCCGCATCGGGCAATTTGGTGTCGGCGCGCTCGAAGGTGCGGATGGCATCATAGGCGCCGCGCCGAACCTTCTCGACCCATTGCGGATCGCTGATCAGGCTGCGCCCGACCGACACCAGGTCGAACTCGCCGCCCGCGAAGCGCCCGGTCAGTTCTCGCAGGCCCTCGCGAATGCGGCCCTCCACCGGCTTGCCGCTGAAGCTCTCCATGATGTCGACATTGAGCCCTACGCTGCCGACCGTCGCGACCGGCATGCCGCCCACGGCCTTGCACCAGCCGGCCAGGCCGAGAGGCGATTCCGGCCATTCCGGCAGCCAGAAGCGGCGGGTCGATGCATGGATCAGGTCCGCCCCGGCGCGGCGCAGCATGGACAGCATGACCTCGAGTTCGTCCGGTGACTCGGCGACGCGCGCGGAATAATCGGATTCCTTCCATTGCGAGAAGCGGAAGGAAATGAGGAAGCCCGGACCGCATGCGGCGCGAATGGCGGCGACGATCTCAGCCGGAAAGCGAACTCGGTCGGCTATCGCCGGTCCGCCATAGCCGTCGGCGCGCCGGTTGGTCGCGGTCCAGAGAAACTGGTCGAGCAGATAGCCGTGCGCGCCATGCACTTCCACGCCGTCTGCTCCCGCCTGCTGCGCAATTCGCGCGCTGCGCACGAAGCCCGCCTTGATCGCGTCAAGCTCTTCCATCGAGGCGGCGCGCCCATTCTGGCGCGTGGCATTGGCCCAGCCGGAGGGGCTGAGCGTGGGATATCGCGCATAGGGCCCATCCCCGCCTTCAGGCCGCAGCCCGCCCTCGTGCCAGAGCTGCGAGATGATGTGGCCGCCTTCCGCCTTGATCGCGGAGAAGCATGCCGCCCAGGCGGGTGCGGTGCGCTCGATCAACCGTGCGAAGCGGCCATTTTGCGTCGCGGATTCATGATCGACGGCCACCGACTCGGTGATGACGAGACCCACGCCGCCGGCCACGCGGCGGCGATAATAGTCGGTCATCGACTGACTCGGCGCGCCCTCCACGCACAGGCCGCGCTGCATGCCCGGCATGACGAAGCGATTGGGGAGCGTCACGCCGGCTAGCATGAACGGCGTGAAGAGAGCGCTCGTATCGATTGCGTCCAGGTCGCGCGCGCGCATCGTCATGGCCTTGCGCTTCCCTTGCGCGCTGCGTGCATGCGCAGCCCGGAAGGGCGTGCGATGACCTGGGCCCATTGTCGATTTTGCCCGAACGGCATCTCACTCTCCTTTTGCCAAACGCCCGGACATGCGTGTGGCGTGCCCCTTCCCTGAAAATAGAAAGGGGTCTGATTTTTATGCAAGAACAAAAATTATGTGATCGCATAAAAATGGTTGCACGAAAAATTGTGTGATCGCATAAGACCCTTCGAACATCGCCACAGCCCGCCAACAGATGCCGCGTCGCCTCTGCCGCCGGGATAGGAAGTGGGCGAGCTTGAGAGGATGCGCGTCATGATTGCAGCCCCGGTTTAACCAACCTTGGCAGGGCTCATGTGTCCGAGATGGCCTGCAGCTTCTTTTCCGCATCATGATCTGCCGGCGCGCCGGGCGCGGATGGCGGTTCGACAATGCGATGGATCGCCTGGAATTTCATGAAGGGGAGGGTGACAAGGATGAATATCGTGCGCGACGGGACAGGGTTTCGGCTTCGGAACACGGTAAGCGGTCCCGCATTGGCGGTGACCCTGATCATGTCGGCCACTCCGGTCGCGGCGCTGGCGCAGGACGAAGCGACCGCGCCGCAAGGCAGCGAGCAGGGTGTCGAGGACATCGTCGTCACCGCGCAGTTCCGCCAGCAGAGCCTGCAGGATACGCCGCTGGCCATCACGGCTGTCTCCGGCGACATGCTGACCGCGCGCAGCCAGACCAACCTCTCGGAAGTAGCCAATCAGGCCCCTTCGGTGACGCTCAAGCCGCAGGGCGCGACCTACGGCCCTTCAATGACCGCCAATATTCGCGGCATCGGCCAATATGATTTCAATCCCGCCTTCGAGCCCGGCGTCGGCATTTATGTCGATGACGTTTATTATCCCACGCTGACCGGCTCGATCCTCGATCTGCTTGATGTCGACCGGGTTGAGATATTGCGTGGTCCGCAAGGCACGCTCGCGGGCAAGAACTCGATCGGCGGCGCCGTCAAATTCTATTCCAGGCGGCCGACGGGATCCAACACCGGGCAGATCGCCGCGACCTATGGCAGCCGCAACAGGATCGATCTGCGCGCTACGGCCGATGTCGGCCTGACGGATATGCTGGCCTTGCGTCTGTCCGGCGTTTCCAGGGCGCAGGACGGCTATATCACCAGCTATGATTTCGGCTGCATCTATCCGGCCGGTGGGTCGGCGACCTTCACCAACGACGCCGGCCAGGTCGTGCCGGTCAATCCCGAGGGCGGCATTCCGTCCTATCGCGCGCCACGCACCGGCTGCGTGCGCGCCAAGGAGGGTGAAGTCAATTATCAGGCGATCCGTGGCCAGTTGCGTTGGCAGCCGACCGACAAGCTCGATATCAACATCTCCGGCGATTATACCCGCGACAGTCGCAATTCAGCCGGATCGGTGCTGCTTGAGCGCTATTATCAGCGCCAGCGTCGCAGCCCGAATTTCGTGGACCGGCCGCCGGGCTCGCCGGGCGGCGCGACGGACATCAATCCCTATGGCGGCAACATTCCCTACGACAAGCGTTTCCTGTGCGGGCAATATTGCAACTATGCCAATTATTTCGCGCCTGCGGATACGTCGGAAGGGCCAGGCGGCGCCTTCGCGCTGGAGGGCGGTCAACGCCAGGCCACGGACAATCCGGGCCGGCTCGATTTCCGCGGCTGGGGCGTCTCGGGTACGATCGAATATGAACTGAGCGATAGCGCCAAGATCGTGTCGATCACCTCCTATCGCTCTTATCATACCCTGTTCGACAATGATGACGATCTCTCGCCGCTGGTCCTGACGAACAACACCAATGATCTGAGCTTCTGGGCGTTCACGCAGGAATTGCGGCTGAACGGATCGCTGTTCGATGACGCGGTCAATTATACGCTCGGCGCCTTCTACCTGAAGCAGCGCTCGCGCAACGCCGCCGACATCGACACGCGCAATGTCGGGCTGCCGCTCTTTTCCAATGACGATGTGACCAAAGCGAATACCAAGGCCGTGTTCGCGCATCTCTCGTGGACGCCGTTCGAGCCGCTGACGCTGACCGCAGGCCTTCGCTATACGGACGAGTTCAAATCCTATATGTTCAGCCGCCGGGCATTCGACGGTTCGCCCCTGCCCGATGGCGCTCCGGTCAAGGCGGTCGACGGGCTGGTCGGAATCTATGACGGCGCGGCCAGCGACCGGATCGATTACCGGCTGAACATCCGCTACGAACTCAATCGGGACATGTCGGTCTATGCGCAGGTCGCGACCGGCTTCAAGGGCGGGGGCATTACACCGCGGCCGTTCAATGCCCGCCAGGTGTTGTCCTTTGCGCCCGAGACGCTCACCTCCTACGAGCTTGGCTGGAAGAGCGAGCTGTTCGACCGGATGGTGCGCCTGAATGTCGCGACCTATTTCAGCCGCTACAAGGACATCCAGCTCCCGCTGCCGAATTGCACGGCGCTGGTGGGCGAGGGCTTCGGCGTTCCATGCGCGCTGATCGTCAATGCCGGCACGGCGGACATCAAGGGCTTCGAGGTCGAAACGACTGTCCGCCCGACCGAGGGGTTGGTGTTCGATGGCTCGTTGAGCCTCGTCGACTTCGACTACAAGAAATTCTCGCAATATGGCGTGGTGACCGTCGGGGGACCGACCAATCTCTCCGGCCCGCAGTTCGGCGACTATCCGGTCTATACGCCGCGCTGGAAGTGGAGCGCCGGGCTGCAATATCGCGTTGATCTGGGTGATGCCGGGTCCATCACGCCGCGCGTCGACGCGTCCTATCAGGACGTCGTCTATGCCTCGGCCGTCAACCGGGACAGCAACAAGATCGATGCCTACACGATCGCCAATGCGCGCCTGACCTGGGAGAACAGCGCGGGCGATCTCCAGATCTCCGCTCAGGTGACCAACATCTTCGACAAATATTATCTCCTGACTGTCTATGACGCGTCGCTGGGTACAGGCGGCCTGGTGAACGGCCAGCCCGGCCGCCCGCGCGAATGGGCGTTGACCCTCACAAAGTCATTCTGAAGGTGGCACGCCGGCCTTCCGAGCGACGGCAGGATTCTGACCCTCACCGCCGGAAGGACGGCGGCGAGGCTTGCCGGCCGATCGCCCGGAGGATCGCGTACCGCGCAAGCTCGCCGGCTTTCGGCAAGACAGCTCTCGAGCCCTGGGATGGAAGATGACGGTTGAAAGGATCGCACAATCGCCGGCCGGAACCGGTCCGGTCGGACAGCCGGTAGACGCCGCCGGACCGGAGATGGCCGGCTCGACCTGGCCGCGCCCTGCCATGGCCTGGTACGGGGTCAGCATGATCGCGCTCGTGACGCTGTTCGGTCAGCTCGACAGAGGCATCATGGCGCTGCTGCTCGCGTCGATCAAACGCGATACCGGCATGAGCGACACCGAGCTCAGCCTGCTGATGGGTCTCGCTTTCTCGATCCCCTATATGTTCGTCGGTCTGCCGGTCGCTCGCATGGCGGATGTCGGTCGGCGCACCGTCATCCTGCCGGCGGCGCTTGCGGTCTGGAGCCTCGGCACGGCGCTTTGCGGCATGGCCCAGAGCTTCTGGCAATTCTTCGTTTTCCGCGCGCTCATTGGTGCGGGGGAATCCATCAAGGGACCCACTTCGACCTCGCTCATCCCGGATCTGGTTCCGCGTACCCGCTTGAGCCGGGCCTTCGGCGTCTACAATGTTGCGGTCGGGGCGGGCGAATCCCTTGCGCTCATCCTGGGCGGCCTGCTGCTCGGCATCTTCGTCGCCATGCCGCCCATCCATGTGCCGATGATCGGCGAGCTACATGGCTGGCGGATGGTCTACCTGGTTTTTGGCATTCCGGGCCTGCTGCTGGCGATCGTCTTCCTGCTTACGGTCAAGGAGCCGGCGCGGCACGGACTGACGCGGCCCGGATCCGCGCCGATCAGGGATGTCGCGCTGTTCCTCGTGCGCGGGCCCGCCGCCCGGGTCTATGTGCCGCTCTTGTGCGCCGCGGTGCTGAACAGCCTGTATCTCATGGGCATCGGTGCTTGGCGCCCGACATTCTATGAACGCACATATGGGCTGGGGCCGGCGGAATATGGGCCGATCATCGGCCTGGGGATGCTCATCGCGGCACCTGTCGGGGTAGCGCTCGGTGCCTTCGTGGTCGAGCGCCTCGCCCGGAGTTGGGACGATGCGCATCTGCGCCTGGTGCTGCTGACGGAATTATTGACCATCCCCGTCGTGATCCTCGCGCCATTGATGCCAAGCTTCACTCTGGCGCTGGCGTGCCAGGTCATGCTCAACATCCTGCTGATGATGAGCGCCCCTTCGCGTCTCGCCGCCATGCAGATCATCACGCCCAACGAAATGCGCGCTCAGGCGAATGCGATTTTCATGTTCCTGTTCGGTGCGATCGGCGCGGGACTGGGGCCGTCCGTGATCGCACTGGTGACCGATTTCATCTTCAAGGATGAAGCCGAGTTGCGCTACGCGATGCTGACCACGGCGGCGATTGCCGCCCCGGTGGTCGCTATCTGCACCTTGACGGCTCTGCGTCCCTATGGACGGCTCTATCGCTCGATCATCGACAGGGAACGAGCGGGCGCGGATTGAGCGGCGATCCCCGGCAGGCTGCCGGGCTGACGCTTGGGGTTTTCCTGTGGCGCCTCACTTCTTGCGGGGCTTGTGTCCAGGCGATGCGAGTGCGGCCTGTGCGAAGGCGAGCAGATATTCGATGCTATCCAGCGGACGCTGGTCGGGATCCTGTTCGACGCTCCGTGAGCGCGGCAGAGGACCCAGCGCGGCGGCGCTGAGGAAGCGCAGCCGGGCGCGCAACTCCCGTTCCTCCAGTTCCGGCACGAACGGGTGGATGGCGGCCTGCACTCGCCCGCTCAGCTCGCGCATCGAGGCGAGCAGGTCGCTGCGCAGATTGGGATCGCCATGTCCGGCGATCTCGTCCAGCACGACGAGCGCGGGGCCTCCCTGCGTGAATGCAGCGGGGCGCAGCATCGAGTTCAGCCATATCCGCAGGACGTCACGCAGCGAGCCGGCTGCGCCGCCGGGCTCGAAGATCGGCTCGCATTCCGCCTGCATGGGTTCCAGATTGGCCTGATATAATTCCACCAGAAGGCCCGGAATGCCACCAAAATAATAGGTGACGAGCGTCGGATTGATGCTCGCGACGGCGCCGATGCGGCGAAATGTCAGCGCCTGCATCCCTTCCTCGAGCAGGATCTGTTCCGCCGCCTCGAGCAGGCCCGCCTTGGTCTCCAGCCCCTTGGTGCTGCCCGATGGTCCGCTTTCGCGCTGACCCGGCGAAGCGGCATGATCGCTGGCTCTGGCACGGCCCGTGGTCACATCATTGCCCATCACATCCCTCGCACTCCGCGCTCGTGGCGGTTCGACCGGATTGTGCGGCCCTTAGCAAGGCATCGTATATTGGGTCCATGCCCTAAGTCACGGTGCATCTGGCCGCGCCTGCCGTGTCAGGACGACGCGCGAACAAATCCCGACCGACGTGCGCGCGCTGCCTGTACGTGGGAGGCGGCGCACGCTAAACGGCAGTGTGCCGCCGGCCCGTCAGGCACATGGCGGTTGAAGGAAACGGGTATGAGGATCAGCGTCACACGCGTCCCGGTAGACGATCAGGACAAAGCGCTTCGCTTCTATGTGGACATACTTGGGTTCAGGGAAAAGCGCGATGTGCCGATGGGCAAATATCGCTGGCTGACGGTAGTATCCGCCGAGGAACCGGATGGCGTGCAGCTTCTGCTGGAGCCCGATGTGCACCCTGCCGTCGAGCAATATAAGACGACGTTGCGCGATGACGGCATCCCTTACACATTCTTTTCCGTGAACAATATCGAGGCGGAATATGCGCGCCTCTCGGCTGCGGGCGTCACCTTCACCCAGCCGCCGGTGACCCGTGGGCCCGTCACCAGCGCCATCCTGGATGACACTTGCGGCAACCTGATCCAGATCGTGCAGCTGTCCTGAAGGCTCGGTCCCGGCATGCGATGGACCGTGCCAGCCTTGGAAATCCCGGTCGATCTCGCCAGCGAGGAGCCTCTCAATCGGGGGCAAGTTCCGATTTGCGATAGGCCCTTCCCGCTTGCAGGAAATTGAGGATCGGGAGGACCAGTCCCGCGGAGAACAGGATCAGCGCCGTGCGCGTCGCGTCGACATTGGCGTGCGTGCATAGCGCTGCTTGGGCGGCGTCCGTCATGTCCGCGGCGGCGCCATGGATGCAGGCCGATGCGAGGCCCGGGGCGCCCAGCAGGCCGAGATTATAGGCCGTGAGCATGTCGATCGCCAGTCCGCAGAGAATGGGCCCGACGCTCAGGCCGATCAGATTCATCAGCACTCCGACCGTGGCGGCGGTGGTCGCCCGCCATCGCGGCTTCACCAGCGTATAGAGCACGGCATAGCTGGGCGGGAGATAGGCTGCGCCGGTGAGCGAGGCGAGGAACAACAGGGTGATGAAGGCGGGCCAGGCCGTCTGGGCGTAAGCGAGCGCAAAGAGTGGTGCGCCGAGAAGCAGGCTGCCCGCGGGCACCCAGAGATACCAGCGCCGGTCACGCTTGCCGAGATGGTCGCAGAGGATGCCGCCAAGGAAGGTGGAGAGAGCGATGCCGCCCATCTGCGCCAGGCCGAGCAGGAGGCCGATCTGCGAATAGGAGAGGTCGAACCCCCGCGCCATGAGCGGAGCGAGGAAGGTGATGCTGGGGCTGGTGAACATCGTGGCCAGCGTGACGCCCAGCAGCACATTGCGGGCGGGCTTCGAGCGGGCGAGGAAGGTCAGCACATGGCCGAGCGATTCCATCTCCGGAGGCTGCCGCGATGAAGGGGCGGCGCCCGCGCCTTCCTTGCTGTCGCTGCGCGGCGGCTCGCGCACGACCATTTTCAGGATCGCGGCCAGCAGTAGGCCGGGTATGCCCAGCAGGAGGAACGCTGCGCGCCAGCCGAACGCATCCACGATCATCCCGCCCAGGATCATCCCGCCCAGCCCGCCGAGCGGAAGGGCGAGCCCGAACAGCGCCAGGGCGGTGGTGCGCTGGGATTGCGGGAAATAGTCGCCGATGAGGGAATGCGATGTGGGCAGGCAGCCGGCCTCGCCCACGCCGACGCCCATGCGGAAGGCGACGAGCTGGGCAAAGCTGGAGACGGCGCCGCACAGCGCCGTCATGGCCGACCAGACGCACAGGCAGGTCGAGATGATGTTCACCCGGTTCCCGCGGTCCGCCAGACGCGCAAGCGGCACGCCGAGCACGATGTAGAGCAGCGAGAATGCGAATCCGTTCAGCAATCCGAGCTGCCAGTCCGCCAGCCCCAGCTCGGTCTTGATCGGCTGTCCCGCGATCGACACGATGATGCGGTCCATGCTGCTGGTGAGATAGACGAGGAACAGGATCGCCAGAACGGTCCAGCGCCGCCCGATCACCTCGCGCAGGAGAGGATCGGCGGAGGGATCGTTACCATTTCTATTTTCCGTTTCTTCTGCCATTGCCTCTCTCCAAGCCAATCATGTTCTGTCGCGGCAGCGCGAAGATCGCGAGGAATGTATCGACGCGGTGGGGAGGCCGCCCCGCCATTTCTTTGCGCGATGGGGTGCATGTGTCGCATGCCGGAGAGCGCATCGGGGAAAGAGCGGGGATGAAGAAACGGACGACCACCGACGACACGCGCACCGCGCTTCTCCGCGCCGCGGAGCGCATCATCATCGTGGAAGGCCTGAATGCCCTTTCCAGCCGCCGCATCGGCGCGGTCTCCGGCCATAATGCGACCCTGATCACCTATCATTTCGGCGGTGTCGACGGTTTGCTGGCCGAGCTGTGGCGGCTGAACCAGGGCCCGATGCTCGAAGAATGGCGCATGCTCGATGCCCCGCTGCCCGACGATGGGGATCTCGCGCTCGATCATCTGCTGATCTACTGGCTGCGTCCGCTCTGGCGCTCGGCGGCATTGACGCCGGACGAGAGGGCGCTTGCCGTGCTGGACGAGATCGCGTCGCACGCCAGCGACGAGGTGCGCGACCCGCTTCTCAAGAATATCGTGATGATCAACGACAAGGTGCTGGACATTTGCACGCGCCTGCTGCCGGACATCAAGCGTAGCACCTTGCGGATGCGCATCCGCCTGATCGGCGCGATGACGATGGGCAACGCGCCGCGCTCGACCGCGCGCAATCCGTTTCGCAAGACGCGCGACATGCGCTATTTCCACGCGTCGCTCGCCTTTGCGAAGACCGGGCTGACGGCGCCGGAACATGACGACCATTTCGCAAAGCTGACGAGGGCCGTGCGCACCGTTTGAGAATGTCGGAACGGCGCCGGCCAATGGCACCGCTCAGAGCGCGCGCGCCTGGGCGGCGATGACCTCGTCCGCCATGCGCATGTCGGCGCGCTGGAAGATGCGGATCCGGTCGAATTCCCCGCGGCGCACCTTGTCGACCCATTGCGGATCGCCGATCTGGCTGCGGCCCACCGACACCATGTCGAATTCCCCGCCTTCGAAGCGCTTCAGCAAGTCCTCCAGCCCTTCGATGATGCGGGCTCCGGGTTCCTTGCCGTTGAAGCTCTCCATCACATCGGTATCGAGTCCGACACTGCCGACGGTGATCACCGGAAGCGTGCCGAGCTTCCGGCACCAGCCGGCCAGCGATAGCGGGCTGCCGGGCCATTCCGGCTCCCAGAAGCGCCTGGTCGAGGCATGGATCGCCGACACGCCCGCCTCGGTGAGGATATCCAGCATGGCCCGCAATTCCTCGGGGGTTTCGACCACGCGCGCCTTGTAGTCTGCTTCCTTCCACTGGGAGAAGCGCAGGGAGATGGCGAAATCGGGTCCGCAGGCCTGACGGATTTCCCGGACGATCTCCGCCGGCAGGCGCACGCGATCGCGAATGTCCTGCCCGCCATATTCGTCGTCGCGCTGGTTGGTCGCCGGCCACAGGAACTGATCGAGCAGATAGCCATGCGCCGCGTGGACCTCCACGCCGTCCGCCCCCGCTTGCTGCGCGAGGCGTGCGCTCTGGACGAAGCTTTGGCGGATGGCGGCGATTTCTTCGCGCGTGGCCGCGCGTCCGTTCGGACGAGCAGCGGCCGCGAGACCCGATGGGCTGAGCGTCGGATGATGGGCGAGCGGGCCTTCGCCGCCCACTGTTCGGACGCCGCCCTCGTGCCATAGCTGCAGGAAGATATGCCCGCCTTCTTCCTTGATGGCGGCGATGCAGGCTCGCCATGCCTCCGCCGTATCGGCATTCAGCCGCGCGAAGCTGTCGGTCTGGGTGGAGGAAGGATGGTCTATGGCGACGGATTCGCTCACGATCAGTCCGACGCCGCCGGCCACCCTTCGTCGATAATAATCGATGAGCAGGTCGGTGGGCGCGCCTTGCCGGCACCAGCCGCGCTGCATCCCGGGCAGGACGAAGCGGTTGGGCAGCAGGGTGCGTCCAACCGCGATGGGCGTGAAGAGCGGTTCGGTGTCGATCATGTCGATGTGAATGCCTGTGATGCGGCGTGCGAAGCGCTTGCGGTGCGCCTTTCATGTCTGGCCGGCTGGCCGAAGATTCTCATCCCCCGGTTGACGATGCGGCAGCCTTTATCCGCGGAATGGCATCGGAAGTCCAATTCTATTTTTTATATCATGCAAAATATTTATCAAAAATCTCTATAAACATAAGTAAATAAGCCAAAAATATTTTTGCAAGTGCATAATTTTTCGTTGCATATCGAGCGATACGATCTATATCGGCCTTCCCGACTCGGCAATGTTGTCCGGGCGTTCGTCGCTCCGCGGCGACGGGGCAAAAAAAGAAGCGGATCATGGGGAGAGGGAAATTGGTTAGGAGCAGTGTGAGCATTGCGGCCATTGCCGCGTCTTTCGCATATGGCGCGCCGGCGATCGCCCAGGGTGGCGGCAATGCCGATCCGGGCGTGGAGGAGATCGTGGTGACCGCCCAGTTCCGCGAACAAAGCCTTCAGAAGACGCCGCTCGCCATCACGGCCGTTTCGGGTGACATGCTCGATGCGCGCAGCCAGACCAGCATTGCCGATATCGCCAACCAGGCGCCATCGGTCACGCTCAAGCCGCAGGGCGCGTCCTTCGGCCCCTCTCTCACGGCCAATATTCGCGGCGTGGGGCAATATGACTTCAATCCCGCCTTCGAGCCCGGTGTCGGCATGTATGTGGACGATGTCTATTATCCCACGCTGACCGGTTCGATTCTCGACCTGCTCGATGTCGATCGTGTGGAAATCCTGCGCGGACCGCAGGGAACGCTTGCGGGCAAGAACTCCATCGGCGGTGCGGTGAAGATGTATTCGAAGCGCCCCACCGGCAGCAATACGGGCTTCATTTCCGGCACCTATGGCAGCCGCGAGCGCATCGATCTGCGTGGCGCAGCGGATTTCGGCCTCACCGATACGCTCAGCGCGCGCCTCTCCGGCGTCATGAAGCGCCAGGGCGGCTATATCGCCAACTATGATTTCGGCTGCGTCTATCCCGCAGGCGGATCGGCGACCTTCGTCGATGGCAATGGCCAGACGCTGCCGGTCAATCCGGCCGGCGGGATTCCCGCGCTGGTGCCCGCCTTCAAGAATTGCGTCCGCTCGATGGAAGGCGACAAGGATTACAAGGCGCTGCGTGGGCAGTTGCGCTTCCAGCCCAGCGACCGGCTCGATATCAATGTCATCGGCGATTATACCAAGGAGGACCGGCGCTCGGCCGGCGCCGTTCTGCTCGACCGTTCCGTGAACGGGGTGCGGGTCAGCCCGAACTTTGTCGACCGCCCGGCGACGAGCCCGTTCGGCGCGACCGATATCAATCCCTATGGCGGCAACATCCCGTACGACAACCGCTTCCTGTGCGGCCGCTACTGCAATTTCGCCAATTACAGCGCGCCGGTGGACTATTCCTCCGGCCCCGGCGGGGCGTTCTCCAGCACCGGCGGCGTGCGCCAGCCCACCCTGTTCGCGGGCATGCTGGACTATTCCGGGTGGGGCGTTTCGGCGCAGATCGAATATAAGCTCAGCGACGACATGTCGATCAACTCCATCAGTGCCTATCGCACTTATGACACGACCTTCGACAATGACGACGATCTCTCGCCGCTGGCGCATACCAACAACACCAACGATCTCAGCTTCTGGATGGCCAGCCAGGAACTGCGCCTGTCCGGCACGCTCTTCGGCGATGCGCTGAATTACACGCTCGGCGGCTTCTATCTCGAGCAGAAATCCGTGAATGCCGCGATTGTCGACATTCGCTATTCGGGCCTTCCGCTGTTTGCCAACAATGATGTCACGAAGGCGCGCACGGCTGCCGCGTTCGCCCATCTATCCTGGCAGGTGACGCCCGCGCTCACGATCAATGCCGGCCTGCGCTATACGGACGAGTACAAGGCCTATACGTTCAGTCGCCGGTCGCCGGACGGGTCTCCGTTGCCGGCTGACACCTCGATCGCGGTGCTCGACGGACGGACCGGAATCTATGACGGGTCCGAAAGCACCCGCTGGGATTATCGCCTGAACGCCCAGTATGAGATCACGCCGGACATTCTCGTCTATGGCCAGGTTTCCACCGGCTTCAAGGGTGGCGGCATCAGCCCGCGCCCGTTCAACGACCGTCAGGTCCTCTCCTTCGGGCCAGAGACGCTCACTTCATATGAGATCGGCTGGAAGAGCGATCTGTTCGATCGCAGGGTCCGTTTCAACGCCGCGGCCTATCTGAGCAAGTACAGCAACATCCAGCTGGCGCTGACCAACTGCACGGCGATCGTGGGCGATGGCTATGGCGTTCCCTGCTCACTCACCGTCAATGCCGGCGATGCGGATATCAAGGGTTTCGAGGTCGAGACCTCGATACGGCCGGTGGACGGCCTGCTGATCGACGGATCGGTCAGCCTGGTGGACTTCGACTACAAGAAGTTCGCCACCTATGGCACGGCCACGGTGGGCGGTCCGGCCAATCCGAACGGGCCGCAGTTCGGCGATTATCCGGTTTACACGCCGCGCTGGAAATGGGCGCTTGGCCTGCAATACAGCCTGGATCTCGGCCATGCCGGCTCGCTCACGCCGCGCTTCGACGCCTCTTACCAGGGCGACGTCTATGCAAGCGCCGCCAACCGTTCGACCAATCGGATCGAGGGATACATGCTGGCCAACGCCCGCCTGACCTGGGCAAATGCCGACCGCGATCTGGAGGTCTCGCTGGAGGTCACCAACCTGTTCGACAAATATTATTATGTCACGGTGATGGACTTCGTATCGCAGGGCGCGGGTCTCGTGTCGGGTCAGCCGGGCCGCCCGCGCGAATGGGCGGTCACGGTCAAGAAGAGCTTCTGAGTTTTCCGATTCACATGGCGAAAGGACTATCGTGACTGACGAGATGGCTATCGGGCGCGACCGGCTCGGCGAGATTGTAGAGACCTACCGCGCCGCGCTCGCCGCGCGCAATCCGGCGCTGCTGCCGCTGTCCGACACGGTCCGCTATACCGAGAACATGCAGGTGCTTCCGCTTCCCGAGGGATTGTGGAGCACTGCCACCGGCACGGAAGAACCGCAGATCATTCTCCTCGATCCGGTGAACTCTTCCGCCGCCATGCTCGGGCTCGCGCTCGAGCATGGCGAGCCGGTGGGGCTCGGCACCCGGATTCGCGTGGAAGGCGGCGAGGTGACCGAAATCGAGAGTCTCGTGGTGCGGGAAGGATCGATGATCTTCAATCCGCAAGGGATGCGCGGAACCCCGCTGCATTTCGGGCCGGTGCCGCCGGAGGCGCGCGCCTCGCGCGAGCAGTTGCGGGCGGCGGCCGATTCCTATTTCACCGGGATCGAGCGCAATTCGGGCGCCATCATTCCCGCGCGAGAGGATTGCATCCGGATGGAAAACGGCGTGCAGACCGTCCTCGCTCCGGCGTCCAATTTCGGTTCGAGCACGGCCGAGCAGGGCCTGAACCTGTTCGAAATGGGCCTCTACGATCAGATGGAGAGCGGCTTCTTCGATTATATCCCGCGTGTCCGCAGCCGCCGTTTCCCGGTGATCGACGAGGAGCAGAGCGTGGTGCTGGGCATGTGCTGTTTCGATCAGCCGGGCACCCTCACCAGGGTCAATGTCAGGAATGTCGGCGAGATCGTCCTACCGCCGATGTTCAGGCGCCCGACCAGCGTGGGCGTGTTCGAGACCTTCCAGGTCGCCGATGGCAAGATCCGCACGATCAACGCCGTGTTCGATTTCTACCAATATGGCATCCAGCCCAACTGGTAGGCATCGCCCCGCCTTTCCCGACCATCGATGAGGGACCGATCATGGCTACCCGGATGAAAGCGCCTCCTTCGACACGGAAGGAGATCGTGAATGTTCCCTTCCGCCACCGCGAACTCGTCGCGCGGCACAGTCCGGCGGGGCGCTATGTGGACGCCCGGACCGATGCGGACAGCCCGTGGGTTCCGTTCGGTGAGACCGCCTCGATCAAGCATCTCGCCTTCGACGTGCGGCGCAACCTCTTTTCCAACATCCTGTGGGTCAAGGGGCCGGGCGTGGTGGGGACGCATCTGCATCGTGGCACCATCACCATGGTCTGCCTCGAAGGCTCGGTCCGTTATCTCGAATATGACTGGGTGGCCTCGCCCGGCGGGCTCATCCTCGAGGTTCCGGGCGAAGCGCACACATTGGTGACCGAGCATCCCGAGGGCGTGAAGCTGTTCGGCTGGATGGAAGGCCCCATCGAATTCTATGACGAGAATGCGCAGTTCATAGAGACGGTCGACGTGTGGTGGATGATCGACCATTATGAAAGCCATTGCGCGGAGCAGGGCATTCCCATCAATCCGAAGCTTTACCTGTGATGTGAGGGCCGGGGCGCTGGCCCCGGCCAATGGCTGAACCGCTCGCGGCGGTTCCACGCCGCCCATGATTGGACAGGCCCGCCCGGCGGCGCCCGCGGGGCACTTCTCCATGAGCGCGGACGCGGACCGGCAGGGGTGCCGGTGCCGGCGCTTCCCGGCCTTCCCAAGCGCTCCAAAAATGTTATCATGTTAATCGAATCCATGACAGGCGGGAGAGGCCCGCATGCTCGCCAACTATATTGACGGTCGCTTCGTGGAGGCGACAGGCGCAGAGCCGATCCCGGCGCGTTTGCAGATATATTCGTAATAGGCGCTCTCATCGGCATCCTGAAACCGGCCCCACCGGCTGACATCATAGACCAGCACCATGGTGAAATCCGTGGCGCCGGCCTGGACGTCGTCGATGAGCTGTTTGAGCGCATCCCGGCCATCGATCCTGAGGCCGCTCTTTCCAGCGTCGGCATAGGTGCGGACAATCTCGATGCCGCGAGCAGCGGCATAGAGCCGAATTGCCTCCGCCTGGTTCTCGGTCGAATACTTTTGATGATCGGTTGACATGCGGACATATTCCGCGGCGCGAATGGGCGGACCTCCTTCTCCTTTCAGGTCAAGCTCAAGATCTCTCCATCTCGGCAACTTTGCCGCCTCCGATCCTTACGTTCAAACACCTCAAATTAATCGCGGATTTCTGGGTGCTGCCGCGATTCGGCGCGCTCGTCCCGCTGGGACTATAGCTATCGAGGAGAGGAAAGATGTTGCCGAAAAAGGGCAAGAAGTTGCACCTCGACGAAGAGGATGTGGCTTTTGCCATGATGATAGCGGAAGCTCTGGATACGGATCTGGG
>Ga0180223_1001436_pt1 | contig 18445 bp, 16 predicted proteins | sample eDN5th30CKraftOP_FD_151337 | JGI IMG/M metagenome (GOLD analysis project Ga0180223, IMG submission 151337) | Enriched Organic Plus compost microbial communities from Emeryville, California, USA - eDNA 5th pass 30_C Kraft OP (version 2) (version 2) ...
CCAAACATCGGCAGGCCGGCGGCCATGAGGGTGCCGCCCAATTCCCGCGACACGGCGCCCTTGCCCGCGCGGAAAACCAACAGGCCCGCGGCGACCAGCGCCAGGCCCAGCCGCCAGATGCGCTCCAGGTCCAGGTCCAGCGTCAGGAACAGCAGGGCGATCAGCATGATGGCCACCATGCCCATGGCGACCAGGCGGAACAGGCTGACGTGCCAGGCGTCGGCGTTCCCGGGCGCCGCGGCCCGCCTTTCGCGCGCCAGCGCCGAAAGGCGGCGCAGCGTGACGATCATGGCGGCAAGCAGCACCAGAACCACGGCCAGCAAGCCCGCCTCGGAACCGATCAGGTACACCAGCGGAATGGCCAGCAGGATGAAGGCGGCCAGCGCGGCCAGGCTGACGATGGCCAGGTCGTAACGCCAGCGCGTATAGACGAGATAGGCCGCCGCCGCGGCCAGCAGGCCCGGCATGGCCGCGACCGCCGGCTCGATGGGGCCGTCCACCGCGGCCAGCGCCGCCACGATCAGCCACCCGGCCACGGCCGCCGCCAGCACGCGCGGCCCCACCCGCCAGCGGTCGGCCAACCGGCCCGCAAAACGCTCCCACAACGCCAGCAGCACGCCATCGGCCACCGCCATGGAAAGCGCCCCGGCCGTCCATAACCGCGCCCCCGGCCCGAACAGGCTGGCGCCGAACAGGTCCAGGTACAGCGCCAGCCCGGTATTGAGCACGGTGGCGAACAGCAGGCCGAGAAAAACCGTACGCGCCGCCGCCAGCCAGGGCAGCAGCAATACGGCCCAGCACAGGAACAATTGCCAGGCGTCGGCGCCCGTCTGGTAGACCTGGCCCACCAGTGCGAGCAGCGCGCCCGCCGCCACCCCCGCCAGCCCGGCCAGATGCGACGATGCGCGGAAATTGTGGTTCACGCCGCGCTCGGGCTTGCGCAGCCGCAGCCACGCCGCCAGGGCCAGGGCCGCCAGCACGGCTTGCGCGCCGGCCAGCTTGTACAGCGGAGTCAGCTGCTGCCAATTGGCGGCCACCCAGCATACGGCCGCGCTGGCCAGCAGCATGCAGGCCACCGACAGCGCGGCCACACGCAGGAAGTCCTCGCGGCCCGCCCCTCGCCGGCCCCGGGGCGGCTGTTCCCGATCCGCCATGGGTCTTCTCCTCTTTGCATCCATCGCCCGCAGGCGCAAAGGCCTATTATCGCCAAGAAGACGCCGCCGGCCACCTCCTGGACCCGCGGGGCTAAAGTCCGCGGCATGCGCGCCGTAAACAGCGACTACCCCTGCGTGCGTCCCGGCATTGCCGGAACACGCCAAATCCCTTGTTCGACATCCGGCCTCACATGCGCAAAAACCTGCCTATCACCAACGTGGAAACCAAGGTCCGCGAAGACCAGTACCTGATCTCCAAGACCGACATGAAAGGTCGGATCATCTATGCCAACCCTGCCTTCATCGAAGTCAGCGGCTTCCATCGCGATGAACTCATCGGCAAGGCCCACAACGTCATCCGCCACCCCGACATGCCGCCCGAGGCCTTCACCGACCTGTGGGAGACGCTCAAGGCCGGCAAGCCCTGGCTGGGCCTGGTGAAAAACCGCCGCAAGGACGGCGGCTTTTATTGGGTGCTGGCCAACGCCTACCCCGTGGTCGAAGACGGCCAAGTCACATGCTACGCCTCGGTGCGCGTACAGGCCAGCGAAGAACAGATCCGCGCGGCCGAGGCCTTTTACGCGGACATCAATGCCGGACGCCGCAAAGGCTATGCCGTGCGCCAGGGGCAGCGCGTGCGCCGCGGCTGGCGCCGGCTGCTGGATGCCGCCGCCCTGCCCTGGCGCAACAGCCTGCGCGCCAGCATGTTCCGCATGGCGGCGCTGGCGGTGGCGGCGATCGGCGGCGCCGGCTACTTCGCCGCCACGGGAGGCGTCCCCGCGCAATGGCAATGGGCGGCGTGGGCCGCCCTGGGCCTGCTGACGGCCGGCATGCTGGGTTATGGCTGGATTATCTCCCGGCGCGTCATCGATTCGCTGGACCACGCCGCCCACATGGCGCGCCAGATAGCCGCCGGCAACCTGACCAGCGAAATCGGCGCCCTCGAAGGCGGCGACGAAGTGGGCAAACTGAAGTTCTACCTGGACATCATGCGCAAGAGCCTGATCAGCATCGGCGACGACGTGCAGGTGGGGGTCCGCGCCACCGGCCATGCCGCCCAGGTGCTTTACGCCAACAACACCCACCTTTCCGCGCGCACCGAAGACCAGGCCTCGTCGCTGCAGGAAACGGCCACCGCCATGGAAGAGCTGACTTCCACGGTCCAGCAGAACGCCGACAATGCCCACGTCGCGGCCCGGCTGGCCGACGACAGCATGCAGATCGCGCAGCGCGGCGGCGAAGTCGTGTCCGAGGTCGTGGGCACCATGGACGGCATACGCGACAGCTCGCGCAAGATTTCCGACATTGTCACCCTGATCGAAGGCATCGCCTTCCAGACCAACATCCTGGCGCTGAACGCCGCCGTGGAATCGGCGCGCGCCGGCGAGGCCGGCAAGAGCTTTGCGGTGGTGGCGGGCGAGGTGCGCAACCTGGCGCTGAAAAGTTCGCAAGCGGCCAAAGAGGTCAAGAGCCTTATCGACGAGTCCACCAACCGCATTTCGGCCGGCTCGGAACAGGCCGCCAAGGCCGGCGCCACCATGCAGGAAATCGTCGACTCGGTGCGCCGCGTCACTGACATCATCGGCGAAATATCCACCGCCTCGGTCGAGCAGTCCAGCGGGTTGATGCAAATCAACCAGGCCATCGGCCAGATGGACGGCGTCACCCAGCAGAACGCGGCGCTGGTGCAGGACCTGGGGCAGACCGTGCGCACGCTTTCGGCCGAGGCCGAGAACCTGGGCGAGGCCATAGGCGTGCTGAACACCGGCCTGCGCAAGGAAAGCCGGCCCTCGCCGCTGCGCCAGGGCCCCGGCGCCAAGCCGGCCCCGGCCAAGGCCGCCGCCCAGAGAGCCGCCACGCGAGGTGCGGCCCCACGGGAGGCCGCCCCACGGGAGGCCGCCCCACGCATCTCCCAGCCGCGCCAGGCCATTGCGCCTTAGCAAGGCGCGCTTTCCGGCGCCCGGGCGCACGCGCCACGCCGGTAGCTTGACATGGCCGGCCGGCATGGCCACCGCCGCTGGGCCGGGCGCGCTCCGGACACCGCTACAATACAAGGCCGGCCACATGCCGGCCTTGTGCATTCACGGAGTCCCGCGGTGAGCGTTTCCATTTTCGACAGCTTTCTTACCACCAACGACATCATCGATGTGTTCGACGACGCGGCCGTCCTTCAAGCCATGCTGCGCTTCGAGCAGGCGCTGGCCGGGGCACAGGCCGCCGAAGGCATCATTCCGCGGCGGGCCGCCGAAACCATCGGCAGGCATTGCGACATCGCCGCCTATGACGTGGACGCCATCATCGTCGCCAGCCGCCGCGCCGGCAGCATGGCCATCCCGCTGGTCAAGGCGCTGACCCAGGCCGTGGCCGCCGACGACAAGGCCGCCGCCACCCACGTGCATTGGGGCAGCACCAGCCAGGACGTTATCGACACCGGCATGGTGCTGGCCACGCGTCAGGCCCTGCAATGCATCGACACCGCCCTGCTGCGCCTGGCGCGGCGCCTGCTGGAGCTGGCCCGGCAATACCCGGACACGCCCGTGCTGGCCCGCACGCTGATGCAGCCGGCGCAGGTCACCAGCCTGGGCTTCAAGCTGGCCGGCTGGGCCGCCCCGCTGGTGCGCGCCCGCCGACGCATCCATGCCGCCGCCGAACAGGCCCTGCAGGTGCAGCTGGGCGGCGCCGTGGGCACCCTGGCGGTCATGGGCGACAAAGGCCCCGCCGTGCTGCGGCGTGTGGCCGACGAACTGGGCCTGAAAACCCCGCCCGCCGCCTGGCACACCCAGCGCGACGAATGGGTGCGTCTGGGCCTGGAAGTCGCCGTGCTGGCCGGCAGCCTGGGCAAGATCGCCACCGACCTGAGCCTGATGTCGCAAGGCGAGATCGCCGAACTGGCCGAGCCCTCGGGCGCAGGCCGCGGCGGCTCGTCGGCCATGCCGCACAAGCGCAATCCCGTGTCCTGCATGACGGCGCTGGCGGCCGCCGGCCGCGTGCCGCAAAAGGCCGCCGCCCTGCTGGCCAACATGGGCCAGCAGCACGAGCGCGGCCTGGGCAACTGGCAGGCCGAACTGGCCGAATGGCCCGGCCTGTTCATCAGCACGCACGGGGCGCTGGCCGCCCTGTGCGAAGCCATGGACGGCCTGGCCGTCGACCCGGCCCGCATGCAGGCCAACATCGACGCGCTTCAAGGGCTGGTGTACGCCGAAGCCGTCTCCATCCACCTGGCCTCGGCCATCGGCAAGCCGGAGGCCCACAAGCTGATGGAGTCCCTGACGCGCAAGGCGCTGGACCAGGGCGCGCAGCTCAGCGAGGTCGTCTGCCAGGCCGTGCAGGACGACCCGCAATTGGCCGGCAAGGTGGAGCTGCCAGCCCTGCGCGCCCTGTTCGATCCGCGCGTGGCCAATGCCAGCGCCACCCGCCTGGCCCGCGGCCAGATCGACGCCCTGCTTGCCGAACTGGGCTGAACCGAGTTTCCCAGCCGAATTTGCAGCCTGGATTTCCAACCGGGTTCCCAACCGGATCCCGACCCATTTCCAACCTCTCGCACCGAGCATACACATGAGCTTCGACCCCATAGACCACGAACTGGAACGCGGCCTGAAGAACCGCCGGGAAATCCTGGGCGACGCCTGGGTGGACCGTTCCCTTTCCCGCGCCAACAACTTCAACGCTGAGTTCCAGAACCTGATCACACGCTTTGCCTGGAATGAAATCTGGGGCCGCCCCGGCCTGGAAAAGAAAACCCGCCGCGCCATGGTGCTTGCCATCACCATGGCCCTGGGCCGCTGGGAAGAATTCGAGCTGCATGTGCGCGCGGCGCTGCAGGGCGGCGACCCCGACACGCGCCTGACGCCCGACGAACTGAAGGAAATCCTGATCCAGACCGCCATCTATGCGGGCGTGCCGGCGGCCAACACGGGCTTTACCCATGCCCAGGCCATCCTGCGCGAGATCGGGCCCGACATCGGCTACACGCTGGAGCCCGCCTCGCCCTCGGACACTTTTCACCCGGGTGTGGGCCAGGCGGCAGCCACCGCCGGCAAGCCTGCGCTGCACTACACCCGGCGGCGGGCGCGCAACGGCGCGCCGCGCCGCACCGTGGTGCTCAGCCATGCGCTGGGCTGCGACCTGGACATGTGGGACGGCCTGGCCAACACGCTGGCCGCGGACTGCGACGTCATCTGCTACGACCATCGCGGCCACGGCGGCTCGGACGCGCCGGCGGGCCTGTACACCATGGAAGAACTGGCCGAGGATGCCGCGCGGCTGCTGCGCGAACTGGACTGCGGTCCCGTCACATGGATAGGCCTCTCGATGGGCGGCATGGTGGGCCAGGAACTGGCCATACGCCATCCCGAACTGGTGCAAGCCCTGGTCATCGCCAACTCGACCTCGGCCTACCCCGACAACGTCCGCGAAGTCTGGCGGCAGCGCATCGAGACCGTGCGCGCCAAGGGGATCGAAGCCATTGCCGACGCGGTGATGGAACGCTACTTCCATGCGGGTTTCCGCAGCGAGCACGCCGCCGCGGTGGCCGGCTACCGCAAGCGGCTGACCACCACCGACCGCGAAGGCTATATGGGTTGCTGCAACGCAGTAGGCACGGTGGACACCACGCAGCGCCTGCCGCAGATCAAAGCCCCCACGCTGGTCATCGCCGGGGCGCTGGACCAGGGCGCGCCAGTATCGATGTCCGAAACCATGGTGGCGCAGATACCGGGTTCGCGCCTGGTGGTGCTGGACGAGGCCTCCCACCTGGCCGTGGCCGAGCAGCCCAAGGCGTTTGCGCAGGCCGTGCAGGGCTTCCTCGACAGCCTGGCCTGAGGCTTGTGCGCAGGCCGGGCCGAAGCCTCGCCGCCAACCCCGCCCAGACCGCCGCAAATCAGGCGGTCTGCGCGCTTCGAAGCCGAAGCGTGATCAACAGGCCCGCGGCCGCCGCGACGGCGCCGACCAGGAAGACGCTGCCGTATCCCGCGCGATCGGCCAGCAGGCCGGCCAGAGGGCCTGTCAGGCCGTAGGCAAGGTCCTGGAAGGCCGCGAACCCGCCCAGGGCCGTGCCGCGCAGATGCGGCTGCACGAGATGCACGACCTCGCGCCCCATGGCCGGGAACACCATCGAGCAGCCCAGGCCGGTCAGGAAGGCGCCCGCCAGGGCCGGCAAGGGCCCGCAAGCGCCCCAGACCAAGGCCTGGCCGGCCGCTTCGATGGCAAGCGAGCCCATCGCCACCGGCAGGCCTCCCAGACGGTCGGGCAGGTGCCCGAAGAACACACGCATCAGCACGAACCCGCCGCCAAAGGCCGTGAAGCCCAAGCCCGCGTGGCCCCACTCCTGATGCAGGAAATGCAGGACGAAGAACGCCCCGATGGCCGCAAAGCCAATGCCCTGCAGGCACACGACGACGCCATGCCACCAGATGCGCCCCATCACGCTCAGGAACCCCGGACGCGCGGCATGGACGGCCGGCGCAACGCCCGCCATGGGCGCCACCGCCAGCAGGCCCAGGCAAGGCAGCAGCGCGCTGACCGCCATCGTTCCCGCAAACCCCAGCTTGTCGAACAGGAGCAGCCCTATCGGCCCGCCCACGGCCAGCGCGCCATAAATGGCCGCGCCCACCAAAGCCAGCACCATGCCCGAACGCGCCGGGCCGGCCAGGCCGATGCCCCAGGCGATGATGCCCACGCCGGCCAGGCTTTCGCCCAGGCCCACCAGCAGGCGGCCGGCAAGCAGGACCAGATAAGACTCGGCCGGCGCAAGAGCCGGCAACGCCGCCGCCATTGAAACCACGCCCCCGGCCGCATACAGGCACAGGCCGCGCCCCACCGCCAGCTTGGCGCCGCGGCGGTCCGACAGCCCGCCCGCATAGCCCCTGGTGAGAACAGTGGCGATAAAGGCGGCGCCTATCCCCAGTCCCGCCCAGGCATTGCCCAGTCCGAGCTGCCGGGTCACATACACCGGCACGACCGGCAGCGGTATGGCAACGCATAGATAAGTAACGAACAGGACGGCGGTCAGCCACAGAAGCTGCGCCTGCGAAGAATCGTGTGCGGAGGGGGATGTTGGACTGGACATGCGATGGTTTGCTCGGGCTCGTTGTTCGGACTCGCTCTACCCAGGCTTGCTTGCTTCAGGCCTGGTTGACCCGGGGCGTCCGACTTGGACGCGCGGCCGGCGCTGGCCGCGGACGGGCGGTGCGCTGCGGGCGAACGGCTTGACGCCCCCGGTTCAAATGCGATTAAATAATCGCATTAAAGAATACGATGGATTCGTCACATTTACTATTCGCATTGACTATCCCCTTGCCGAGCCGCCATGACAGACAGCCCAAACCCCCGTATTTCCTCGCGCAAGCAGCCCAAGCAGGCGCGCTCCACCGAACTCGTCGCGGCGATTCTCGAGGCGGCGGCTCAGGTTCTGGCCACGCAGGGCGCGCAGCGCTTCACCACGGCGCGGGTGGCGGAAAAAGCCGGCGTCAGCATCGGTTCACTGTATCAATACTTTCCGAACAAGGCGGCTATCCTGTTCCGGCTGCAAAGCGACGAATGGCGCCAGACGACGGAAATGCTCAACGATATCCTGCGCGATGCCGGCCGGCCTCCGGATGAACGGCTGCGCGCCCTGGTCCATGCTTTCGTGCGCTCGGAATGCGAAGAAGCCGAAATTCGCGGAGCGCTCCATGACGCCGCCCCGCTTTATCGCAATGCGCCCGAGGCGCGGGAAGCCCGGGCGTCGGGACAGGATGCCTTTGGGCAATTCATGGAAGAGGCATTGCCCCATGCGTCCAGGACAACCCGCGCCATGGCGGGCGAGCTGATTGCCACCGCACTGAGCGCAGTGGGAAAGGAAGTCTCGGGCAGCCCCCGGACCCCGGCGCAGATCAAGGCCTACGCCAACGCCATGGCCGACATGTTTTGCGCGTATCTTGAAAAGCTGGGCATGGCGCGGCCGGACGCCCGGCGGGCATAAGCCGTCCGAAGCGGGCTCTTGCGCGGCATGGGCACATCTGCCCCATTCTTATAGTTTCTATAGGTGCGCCGCGCCATTGCCAACAGGCTCCGAAATTGGGGCAGGTCCAGGCCCGCCCGGAGGCGGCCTGGTAGCTGGATATGGGTCTCTGGAATAGAACCTATTCCTTGCCCGGATCCTTGAAGTTGGGGATGACGTCGAACTCGACGTTTTCCAGGCGGCCATTGCGGCGTTCGACCTTGCGGATGTAGATGTCCTGCACGATGTCGCGCGTCTCGGGGTCGATCGAAATAGGCCCGCGCGGGCTTTCCCACTTGAGCCCTTTGGCGGCGTCCAGGAACTTGTCGCCGCTGGCGTCGCCGTTGGTCTTTTTAAGCGCCTCGTAGACCAGGTGCATGCCGTCGTAACCCGCCACCGACATGAAATTGGGCCGCACGCCGGGATAGGCCTTGGCGTAGGCCTCGGTGTATTGCTTGTTGAGCGCCGAGTCGTGCGCATCGGAATAATGGAAAGACGTGATCAGGCCCAGCGCCGGGTCGCCCATGGCGTCCAGCACGTCTTCGTCGGTCAGGTCGCCCGTGGCGATCAGCTTGATGCCGGCTTCCTTCAGGCCGCGGTCGGCATACCCCTTGAGAAAGGCCACGCCCTGTTCTCCCGAAGGCACGAACATGAAGATGGCGTCCGGCTTGGCGTCCTTGATTTTCTGCAGGTAGGGCGAGAAGTCGGGGTTCTTGACAGGCGTGCGCACTTCGCCGACGATTTTTCCGCCCTCTTCGGTGAAGGTCTTGATGAACTGCTTTTCGGCATCGTGGCCCGGGCCGTAGTCGGCTGCCAGGGTATAGACGTTCTTGATGCCGTTCTTGATGGCCCACTTGGCCATGGGGGCCGAGTTCTGCGGCAGCGTCATGGAGGTGCGCAGCAGGTAGGGCGACTTGGTGGTGACCGACGAGGTGGCGGCGTTCATGACGATCATGGGTATTTTGGCCGAAGCCGACAGCGGCGCCACGGCGAAGGCCGAGGGCGTCAGGCCGAAACCCGCCAGGATGTCCACCTTGTCGCGGTTGACCAGCTCTTGCGCGGCGCGCTTGCTGATTTCGGGCGCCACGCCGGTGTCGTCCTTGACCAGGAAGGTCACCTTGCGGCCAGCCACGGTGTCGCCGTGCTGCTGCACATACAGCTTGGCGCCATTGAGGATTTGCAGGCCGTACGAGGCATGGGGACCGGACATCGGCAGCACGAAGCCTATTTTCAGGTCGTCGGCGGCATGGGCCCCCGAGGCGATACACAGCGAAAATGCCGCGGCCGAAAGTGCTTGGGTGATACGCATTGTTCTTCTCCTGCTGTGGGTAGTGCCGCGGCCGGGCCGGACGGGCGCCGGGGCGGATTTTATAGTGGTATCGGCCGCGCGCATTGCTGCGGACACGGCCGGCAAGGTGGGGACTGAGGCGTACATAGTTCGTACAGCGCACTTCTTGATATGTGACGAACTTTAACTTCCAAGACTAGGTACAGGACGGCGCTTTGTCAATGCTTCGGCCGCGTATTCGGGGTTTTCACGGACAAGGCCCCGGACAGCAAACTGTCCGGGGCCTTGCCCATGCGGCTTTCGGGAGCCGGCCGGCGCCGGCCCCACGCGGGATGCAGGCTTACTCTTTGCCCGGATCCTTGAAGTCGGCGATGTGGTCGAACTCCACATTCTGCAGCTTGCCGTCGACCTTCTTGACCTCGCGGATGTAGATGTTCTGCACGATGTCGCGCGTCTCGGGGTCAATGGAAACGGGGCCGCGCGGGCTTTCCCACTTGAGGCCCTTGGCGGCTGCGATGAACTTGTCGCCGCCGGCGTCGCCGCCGGTTTTCTTCAGCACTTCGTCGATCAGGTGCATGCCATCGTAGCCCGCCACCGACATGAAGTTGGGGCGCTTGCCGGGATAGGCCTTGTAGTAGGCCTGCGTATATTGCTTGTTGAGCGCCGAATCGTGCGCTTCGGAATAATGGAAAGAAGTCATCACGCCCAGCGCCGGGTCGCCCATGGCGTCCAGCACGTCCTCGTCGGTCAGGTCGCCCGTGGAGATCAGCTTGATGCCGGCTTCCTTCAGACCGCGCTCTTTATAGCCCTTGAGGAAGGCCACGCCCTGCTCGCCCGCCGGCACGAACAGAAAAACCGCGTCCGGCTTGCTGTCCTTGACGCGCTGCAGGAAGGGCGCGAAGTCCGGGTTGCTGACCGGCGTGCGCACCTGGCCGACGATCTCGCCGCCCGCTTCGGTAAAGGTTTCGATGAACTGCTTTTCGGCGTCATGGCCCGGGCCATAGTCGGCCACCACCGTATACACCTTCTTGATGCCGTTCTTCAGAGCCCAGGTGGCGATGGGCGCGGTGATCTGCGGCAGCGCCATCGAGGTGCGCACGATATAAGGCGATTTCTCGGTGACCGAGGATGTCGCCGCGTTCAGCACCACCATGGGGACCTTGGCCTGCGCGGACAAGGGGCCGACCGAGAAGGCCGAGGGCGTCAGGCCGAAGCCCGCCAGAATGTCCACCTTGTCGCGGCTGATCAGCTCCTGCGCGGCGCGGCGGCTGACGGCCGGCGCCACGCCGGTGTCGTCCTTGACCACCAGTTGCACCTTGCGGTCGCCAAAGGCCTCGCCGTGCTGGCCCAGATACAGGCGGGCACCGTTCAGGATCTGTTCGCCATACGAGGCAAAGGGGCCGGACAAGGGCAGCACCATGCCGATCTTCAGGTCGTCGGCGGCGTGGGCCGCGCCCGTGGCGCCCAGCGCCAGCGCAACGGCCATGAATGTTTTGCGGATACGCATTGAATGTCTCCTGCTTCATGAAGCTCAGTGAAAAATGTTCTTACTGCAAACATTTATTCACAGAAAGAACCGGGGGACAGATTAGTTTTGTTGCAATGCTTTGTCAAACCGCTTTTCCAACGTGTACGTGCGAACACATTGGGAGGGCAAGCCCGGCCTTCGGCAGCGCCGAAAGCGCGGCTCAAAGACCCGGAACGCGCGCGCCGCCCTGGCCGCCGCGCCTGCCGGCCGTATCGCGCAGGGTCTTCATGAGGGATTGAGCGGCCCGGCCGGGCGGGGACTCACTGCGGTGCAGCAGGCCCACGGGCTCTTCAGTGCCGTCGGCGGCCACGGGCAGTTGGGCCAACTGGCCCCGGGCCAGGTCGTCGCGCACCGCGCCCAGAGGCGTGAACCATACGGCATCCGACTGTATGGCCACCAGCCGCGCCACCGACACCGACAGGGTTTCCAGGCAGTTGGGCGGCAGCCGCAGTCCGCGCGAAAGCAGATAGCTTTCGGTGTTGTGGCGCGGCACGGTGCCGCGCGTGGACACGATGAGCGGAAACCCGATGATGTCGTTCAGCAGCGCCGCGCCCGCCAACAGCGGATGGCCCGCGCGGGCCACCGCCACCAGGGGCTCCACGTACAGCAGCTCGAAGGACAGGCCGGCCATCATCTGGGGGTCGGCCATGCGGCCGAGCACGAAATCCACCTCGCCGGCCTGCAGTTTGTCCAGCAGGGGTGCATTGGCGGCGATCTGCACGTCCACCCTGGCCTGGGGCCACAGGCGCCGAAAACCCGCCAGCGCGGCGGGCAGCAGGTCGGGCGCCACAGTGGGCAGCGCCCCCACATAGACGGCCTCGTGCTCGGCCGCCGTGTCCGGCTGCACGGAACGGCGCGCGCCTTCCAGGGCGTCCAGCACCGACACCGCATGGTCCAGGAACACCTGGCCCTCGCGCGTCAGCCTGGCGCCGAAGCGGCCCCGCGCCACCAGACGCGCGCCGGTCAGCGTCTCCAGTTCGGACAGGGTCTTGGAAATGGCCGGCTGGCTAAGGTGCAGCCTGTCCGCCGCCTTGCGCAGATGCTGTTCTTGCGCCACGGCCACGAAGCATTGCAGGTGCCGCAGGCGGATACGGCTGTTGAAGAGGTCTTTTTCCATAACCCCAAATTATCAAATAACAGAATTTAATTCAATTTACATGAAGAATCACAAGGCTTACCATGTGGGCCACTGAGTCGCCTGGCGACAAAGTCCATACAGGAGATAACCCCATGACCACCCCTATCGCACAATTCGGCGAGTTTCTGCAGCGCGACCGCAGTTGGCATCCGCCCGCCTACACCCCGGGCTACAAGACCAGCGTGCTGCGCTCGCCCCAGAAAGCGCTAATTTCCATCGAGAATTCGCTGTCCGAAATCACCGGTCCCCTTTTTTCGCGCGACGAACTGGGCGCGCTGGACAACGACCTGATCCTGAACTACGCCAAGGACGGCCTGCCCATCGGCGAGCGCATCCTGGTGCACGGCTATGTGCTGGACGAGCACGGCAAGCCGGTGCCCAACGCCCTGGTCGAAGTATGGCAGGCCAACGCCTCGGGGCGCTACCGTCACAAGAATGACCGCTACATCGCTCCCATCGACCCGAACTTCGGCGGCTGCGGCCGCACGCTGACGGACGAAAACGGCTATTACTTCTACCGCACCGTCAAGCCGGGCCCCTACCCCTGGCGCAACAACATCAACGACTGGCGCCCCGCCCATATCCACTACTCGATCTTCGCCTCGGGCTTCGCGCAGCGCCTGATCACCCAGATGTATTTCGAGGGCGATCCCCTCATCCCCGGCTGTCCCATCGTGCGCTCCATCAGCAACGAAGAAGCCGTGCGCGGCCTGATCGCGCAATTGGACCGCGGCGCCTTCGTCGCGCTGGACAGCATGGCCTACCGCTTCGACATCGTCGTGCGCGGCGCCCGGGCCACCCTGTTCGAGAACCACATCCAAGGAGCCAAATAATGTTCACCGAGGTCAACAAGCCCGTCTACCTGAAGGAAACCGCGTCCCAGACCGCGGGCCCCTATGTGCATATCGGCCTCGCCCCCCAGCAGGCCGGCTTCGACATCTTCGAGAACAATTTCGGCAATGTGCTGGTCACACCCGAAACCAAGGGCGAGCGCATCCGCCTGGAAGGCCGCGTCTTCGACGGCAGCGGCGCCATCATCCGCGACGTGCTGCTGGAAATCTGGCAGGCCAACGCGGCGGGCCGCTACAACCATCCGGCCGACAGGCAGCAAGGCAAAGAGCTGGACCCCAGCTTCCGCGGCTGGGGCCGCGCCTGCTCCGACTTCGACACCGGCGTGTACAGCTTCGAGACCATCAAGCCGGGGCCCGTCGTCGGCCGCCACGGCAAGGTCATGGCGCCGCACATCAATATGTGGATCGTCGCGCGCGGCATCAACATCGGGCTGAACACCCGCGTGTACTTTTCTGACGAAGAGCAGGCCAACGCCGCCGACCCCATCATCAACGGCATCGAGTGGGTCGAGCGCCGCAAGACGCTGATCGCGCAGCGCAGCGAAGAAAACGGCCAGGCCGTGTACCGCTTCGACGTGTACATCCAGGGCCCGGACGAAACCGTGTTCTTCGACGTCTGACGTCCCCGTTTCGGGCCGCCTGGACGCCCGAACGCCCGCCGGGTTCCGCAAGACCCGGCGGGCGTTTTCATTTTCAATAGCTTCGTGCCCTTGCCGGACACGGCCTGGCTGCATCGCCTTTTGCGCATGCGCCGCAGGTGGATGAGGCCTTGCACGGGAACTGGGAACGCCGTTTGCTGCCGACCGGCACTGAATGCGGATGTCGCATTCGAACAAGGAGAAAGCACATGAAAAAAAGAACCACCCTCATGCCCCGCAATGCGCTGACGGCCCTGGCCATCGCCACGGCGGGCCTCACACTCGCCGCCTGCACCACGACCATGCCGCGTTCGGAGCAAAGCAGCGCGCAGAAGAAGGAAGAGATCAACACCCGGGCCGATGCGGCGCTGAAGCGGCTGTACGAGGTCGCGCCCAATTCGCGCGAGCTGGTGGCCCAGTCCAAGGGCGTGCTGATCTTCCCCCGCGTGCTGGGGGCAAGCTTCGTGGTGGGCGCCGAACACGGCGACGGCGTGCTGCGGGTGGGCGGACAGAACAAGGGCTACTACAGCACGTCCAGCGGCTCGTTCGGCTTTCAGGCCGGCGCCCAGTCCAAGGCCATCATCCTGGTCTTCAAGACCCAGGAGGCCCTGGACAAATTCCTGGCCAGCAACGGCTGGACGGCGGGCGTGGACGCGACCGTCGCGGTGGCCAACCTCAGCGCCAACGGCTCGGTCGACCTGAACACCTTGCGCCAGCCCGTGGTCGGCTTCGTCATGACCAACGCCGGGCTGATGGCGGGCGTGTCGCTGGAGGGCACCAAGGTCAACCGCATCGACGAACCCGGCCGGCCCGCCGCCGGCAGCGCCAGCCAGCAATGAACACGGCCGCCGGCCCTGCCGGTCAGACCCTTCCGGCGGACGACTGAGCGCCGGTCAGCATATTGACCTTGGCCGCCGCCGCCAGCAGCCTGGGCAGGCACACCTGCAGCAGATGCTCGGCGGTGGTCGTGCGGGCATGGCCGCTGATATTGATGGCGGCCACGGTGCGGCCGGCGTGATCGCGGATGGGCGCGGCCATGGATACCAGGCCCGGCTCCAGTTCTTCGCTGACCAGGCACCAGCCCTGCACGCGCACCTGCTCGATGGCCTGCAGCAAGGCCTGGGGGTCGACAATGGTATTGGGCGTGTGCGCCGCCAATTGCATGGAGGCGACCCGTTCGCGCAGCTGCTGCGGCGGCAGGCCCGCCAGCAGCACCCGCCCCATGGACGTACAGTCGGCCGGCAGGCGGCTGCCCACGCCCAGGTTGATCGACATGATGCGATGCGCCGGCACGCGCAGCACGTATACGATGTCATTGCCGTCCAGCACGGCGGCCGAGCTGGACTGGCGCAGTGCTTCGACCAGGCCCTCCATGACGGGCTGGGCCTGCGTCCATACGGGCAGCGAAGTCAGGTAGGCAAAGCCCAGCTCCAGCACCTTGGGGGTCAGGCGGAACAACCGGCCCTCGGCCGACACATAGCCCAGGCTCAATAGGGTAAGCAGGATGCGCCGCGCGCCGGCGCGGGTCAGGCCGGTGCGCTCAGCTACCTCGGACAGCGTCTGGGCCGAAGCGTCGGCGCCGAAGCTGCGCAGCACCGCCAGCCCACGCGCGAAAGAGCGCACATAGCTGTCGCCCGGCCGGGGAGACTCGCCGCCAGCATCCTGCCCCGGCGGGACAGAAGAAGAAAATTGCTTCATATGCGGATACACAGCAATGGACAAGCCCCAAGCAACAGCCCATTATGGGGGGGCAATGGGCAAGGCCCGTACCGGTTCGCGCCATGCCGGCCGCCGCAGCCCCGGCAAAGGCCATTGACAAGCCAGGGTAGCCTTATTATGCTTGCCTTAGCAGTTCTTGATACGAATAAAAATTCATTATAAGAACTTATTGGCCAATCTTCAACAGAATGTTCGTACTGAAAACACATGATCAATAAAATCACCCCAACCATCGAGCAGGCGCTTGCCGGCGTCCACGATGGCGCCACCGTCATGATCGGCGGGTTCGGCGGGGCGGGCCAGCCCGCCGAACTCATCGACGGCCTCATCGCCCATGGCGCCAAAGACCTCGTCATCGTCAACAACAACGCAGGCAACGGCGACGTGGGCCTGGCCGCCCTGCTCAAGACGGGCCGGGTGCGCAAGATCATCTGCTCTTTCCCCCGCCAGGCCGACTCTTATGTGTTCGACGAACTGTACCGCTCGGGCAAGCTCGAACTGGAACTCGTGCCCCAGGGCAACCTGGCCGAACGCATCCGCGCCGCCGGCGCCGGCATCGGCGCCTTCTTCACGCCCACCAGCTACGGCACCGAACTGGCCAAGGGCAAGGAAACCCGCGAAATCAACGGCCGCCACTATGTGCTGGAATACCCCATCTTCGCGGACTTCGCCCTCATCAAGGCCGAGGTCGGCGACCGCTGGGGCAACCTGACCTACCGCAAGACGGCGCGCAACTTCGGGCCCATCATGGCCACGGCCGCCAAGGCCACCATCGCTTCGGTGCACAGCATTTCCGAACTGGGCGGGATCGACCCCGAAACCGTGGTCACGCCCGGCCTCTTCGTCAAGCACATCGTCAAGGTGCCGCGCACCGCCACCGGCCCCGCGGGCTTCAAACAAGCCTAGGACAACACCAGGAAACACCATGAGCGAACAGAAAACCCTACCCGCCTGGACGCGCGACCAGATCGCCGCCCGCGTGGCCGTCGACATCCCCGACGGCGCCATCGTCAACCTGGGCATCGGCCTGCCCACCAAGGTGGCCAACCACCTGCCCGAAGGGCGCGAAGTCATCCTGCACAGCGAGAACGGCGTCATCGGCATGGGCCCCGCCCCCGAAAAAGGCCAGGAAGACTACGACCTCATCAACGCGGGCAAGCAACCCGTGACCCTGCTGCCGGGCGGCTGCTACTTCCATCACGCCGACAGCTTCGGCATGATGCGCGGCGGCCATCTGGACGTCTGCGTGCTGGGCGCCTTCCAGGTGGCGGTCAACGGCGACCTGGCCAACTGGAGCACCGGCGCCCCCGACGCCATCCCCGCCGTGGGCGGCGCCATGGACCTGGCCATCGGCGCAAAAAAAACCTACGTCATGATGGACCTGCTGACCAAGACGGGCGAGTCCAAGCTGGTGCAGTCCTGCACCTACCCGCTTACCGGCGTGGGCTGCGTCAGCCGCGTCTACACCGACGTGGCCGTCTTCGACCTGACGCCCCAGGGCGCCCAGGTCATCGACATCGTAGAGGGACTCAGCTTCGAGGACCTGCAGGCGCTCACCCCCGTGGCGCTCGGCGACGCGCGCTGACCGGCGCGGCTCTCATCATGGGGCGGGGGATTCCCCCGCAACGACCCGGGGCAGATTTAAAGCAAGCCCAATTTACGTCAACACGACTCCGCTTGCGAAAATCGGGCTGACCATAGGTTATTTCGCGGGGCTTCGACGCCCGCGTCCGCCCGCAGGGCCGGACGCGGGCCTATTCTTGCGCGCGCCCCGAGCCGGCGGATGCCGCCGCCCCTCGCCTGGCGAAGCAGCCGAACACCAGTGAGCGGAACCAGCGGTGCGCCGGGTCGTCGTTCAGGCGCGCATGCCAGTGCTGCTTGACGGTGACGTCGGGCACCGCCAGCGGCAGCCTGAACATTTCGATCTCGGCCAGGCGCAGGAACAGCTTGGCCAGCTGGTCGGGCACGGTGGCGATGTAGTCGGTGCCCGCCACGATGGCCGGCACGGCGAGGATGTAAGGGCATTCCAGGGCGATGCGCAGCGTGTGCCCCCGTTCTTTCAGCTTTTGCCGCAGCAGTTCGTTGGTAAGCGCGGTGGCGTTGGCCACCACCTGCGGCGTATCGACGAAGCGCTGCAGCGTCATGGGGCGCCTGCCCTGCTGCTTGCGGCGGATGCCGGTAAGGGCGCGGCGAAACAGCGTCTGTTGGTACAGCCCGCCGCTCAGATGCCCGAAATACCCCCATGCCACGTCCACCGCGCCGCTTTCCAGCATGGCGCCGACGTCGGCGGGCCGCAGGGCCACCGGCTTGATGCGCACACCGGCCGCCTGGCGCTGCAGCGCCTGCATGACCTTGGGCATGATGACCGTGCCGCCCATGTCCGTCATGCCTACGGCAAAAGTGCGTTCGGCCTGGCGCGGCTCGAAGCCGGGTCCGTCCAGAATGTCGGACTGGATCAGCGCCAGCGCGCGGCGCGCGCCCTGCGCCACCCTCTCGCCCATGGGCGTGGGCGCCATGCCCGGACCGGCGCGCACGAACAACTGGTCGCCGAACTTTGCGCGCAGGCGGTTCAGGGCGTGGCTGACGGCCGGCTGGGTAAGGTCCAGCCGCCGGGCGGCGCGCGACACACTGCCCTCGCGGTACAGGGCGTCCACCAGATACAGGAAATTCAGGTCTTGCTGCGCCATACATGAATTCTGTGCATAGTTTCAATAAATCTCATTATATAGACACATACCCTCGGCATCGCCACACTGGACGCCATTGAAATGCGCGGGTGGTCCGCCCGCGCAAAACCGACCCGGCCCCAGAGCCGGGACAGTGGAGCGAGAATGCAATTCGACTGTGACGTCCTGATAGCGGGCGGCGGCCCCGTGGGGCTGTTTCTTGCCGCCGAGCTGGGCATGCGCGGCCTGACGGTCAGGCTGTTCGACGACAAGCCCGGCACCAGCACCCATCCCGCGGCCAATGCCAACAGCGCGCGCACCATGGAGCACTTCCGCCGCCTGGGCATCGCCGCCGAGATACGCGGGCTGGGCTTGCCGCCGGACCACCCCAGCGACGTGGCCTACTTCACCCGCCTGGCCCAGCACGAGCTGGCGCGCCTGCGCCAGCCCTCTTCCGCCCAGGCCGTGGCCGGCATCCGCAACG
>Ga0180223_1001438_pt1 | contig 18434 bp, 18 predicted proteins | sample eDN5th30CKraftOP_FD_151337 | JGI IMG/M metagenome (GOLD analysis project Ga0180223, IMG submission 151337) | Enriched Organic Plus compost microbial communities from Emeryville, California, USA - eDNA 5th pass 30_C Kraft OP (version 2) (version 2) ...
CGTCCACACGATTCGCACATGCCTTGTGGAAAGGCCTTACGGGACGAGGCGGTAGCCGCCCGTCTCGGTGACGAGCAGCTCGGCGCTCGAGGGATCTTTCTCGATCTTCTGGCGCAGCCGGTAGATGTGCGTCTCGAGCGTGTGCGTCGTCACACCGGCATTGTAACCCCACACCTCGTGCAGCAGCGTATCGCGCGAAACGACCTTGTCACCCGAACGGTAGAGATATTTCAGGATCGAGGTTTCCTTCTCGGTGAGGCGGATTTTCGTGCCCTTGTCGGTGATCAGGAGCTTGGAGGCCGGCTTGAAGGTGTAGGGGCCGATCGCGAAGACCGCGTCCTCGCTCTGCTCGTGCTGGCGTAGCTGCGCGCGGATACGGGCCAGCAGCACCGCAAACTTGAACGGCTTGGTGATGTAGTCGTTCGCGCCGGCATCGAGACCGAGGATCTGATCCGCGTCAGATACGTTGCCCGTCAGCATGACGATGGGGGTCTTAAAGCCGGACTTGCGCAACAGGCGCACCGCCTCGCGGCCATCCATGTCGGGCAAGGATACGTCGAACACGACGAGATCGAAGTGATCTGCCTTCGCCGTCTCCATGCCTTTCGCGGCCGTGCCGGCGGTCTGCACTTCGAATTCGTCGTGGAGGATGAGTTGGTCTTTCAGGGTTTCGCGCAGGTCCTCGTCATCATCGACGATGAGGATGCGTCGGGCCGTGCTCATTGTGGTTTCTTTCGCTCCCGCAAACGATCAAGGTGCTCCATGCCGCAAATACCTTGGCCGCGGCCCACACCCGCTTTATCTGACGGATGCGATAGCACGTGCGCCGGGAAGCTCCAATGAAGACACTAGGCAGGAAATCGCGGCGGGCACCTAAAATCGTCGTGAAAACGCTGTCGGCGCAAAAGACACGGGGTATCCTGACCTACGGCAACCTGCGGTTTCCCTGCGCCCTCGGAAAGACCGGAAAGCGCGTCGGCAAGCGCGAGGGGGACAACGCCAGTCCGGTCGGCGATTTTCCGCTCCGCAGCGCGTTCTATCGTCCCGACCGCGTGATGCGGCCGCGCACCTGCCTTCCGCTCTCACCGGTGCGCCGGGACGACGGGTGGTGCGATGCGCCGGCAGACCGCAATTACAATCGCCCCGTGCGTCATCCCTACCCGGCGAGCGCCGAACGCATGTGGCGGAACGACGGGCAGTACGACCTCGTCGTCATTCTCGGCCACAACGATCGCCCGCGTATCAGGGGGCGTGGCAGCGCGGTGTTTCTGCATGTCGCCCGCCCGGGTCTGACACCGACCGAAGGCTGCATCGCGCTCGAGAGGCCGCACCTTCAGCGTCTCCTCGCCGCCGTAGGCCGGCGCACGCGCATCCGCATCGCGCCATAAAAAACGGCCCGACCGCCGAAGCGCCGGGCCGAGTTTGAGTGCGCCAAGGGGAGAGCGCACACGCGGGAGAGAACGTCGGCCGCGATCCGATGGGACCGCGGCCGGTGGTTCGCTGGCTACTGCACCGACTCGCCGTGCAGCGCCACGTCGAGGCCTTCGACTTCCGCCGCTTCGCTGACGCGGATGCCGATGGTGAGCTTCAGCAGCATCAGGATCACGAAGGTTGCGACGGCGCACCACGCGATGGTGGCGAGCACGCCGTAGATCTGGATCGGCACCTGAGCGAAATTACCTTCGAGGAGGCCGGCGGTACCGCCGATCGCCTCGACCGCGAACACGCCCGTCAGGATGGCGCCGATGATGCCTCCCACGGCGTGCACGCCGAAGACATCGAGACTGTCGTCGTAGCGAAGGGCCTTCTTCACGCCCGTCGACATGATGTAGCAGCCGACGCCCGCGGCTGCGCCGATGACCAGAGCGCCCTTCACGTCGACGAAGCCGCAAGCCGGCGTGATGGCAACGAGACCGGCAACAGCGCCCGACGTGATGCCGAGCACGCTCGGCTTACCGTGCACGAGCCATTCGGAGAACATCCATGCGAGGGCCGCGATGGCGGTGGCGACCTGCGTGGCAGCCATGGCCGCACCGGCGGTGCCATTGGCGGCAACGGCGGAACCTGCATTGAAGCCGAACCAACCGATCCACAGCAGCGAGGCGCCGATAACCGTCAGAACGAGGTTGAACGGAGCCATGTTCTCGGTGCCGTAGCCCGAGCGGCGACCGAGGACGAGGCACGCCACGAGACCGGCGATACCGGCGTTGATGTGCACGACCGTGCCACCGGCGAAGTCGAGCACGCCATCACCGCCGAGGAAGCCGCCGCCCCATACCCAGTGGCAGACCGGGACGTAGACGACGAACAGCCACAGCGCCATGAAGATCAGCAACGAGGAGAACTTCATGCGGTCGACGATGGAGCCGATGATCAGCGCGGGTGTGATCGCGGCGAAGGTCATCTGGAAAGTAGCGAAGACCAACTCGGGGATGGTGCCCTGCAGGGTATCTTTGCCGATGCCGGCGAACATCGCTTTGCTGAGACCGCCGATGTAGTGCTGGTAGGCGCCGCCATCGCTGAAGGCCAGCGAATAGCCCGCGATCACCCACAGCACGGACATGAGGCACACGGTGGCAAAGGTCGCCATCAGAACGGAGAGCACGTTCTTCTTGCGCACCATGCCGCCGTAGAAGAGCGCCAGTCCCGGGATCGACATCATGAGCACGATCGCGGTCGAGATCAGCATCCAGGCGGTGTCGCCGCTGTCGAGTTTCGGGGCCGCGTCCTGGGCGAGCGCGGGCAGAGCCGAGCCGGCGTAAAGGGTGGCCGCCGCACAGGCGGAAACTATCAATTTTCTCATTGCGTTGAGGTGCATTTCCAAAACTCCCCATCCCTTCGGGTATTTGTGTGAAGCGCGTGCGGACGAAGGCCGCTCAAAGTGCGTTCTCATCTGCCTCGCCGGTGCGGATGCGTACGGTGTGCTCAACGGGGGAGACGAAGATCTTCCCGTCACCGATTTGGCCGGTTTTCGCGGCCCTCTGGATCGCGTCGAGGGCTTTGTCGACCTCGCCGGAAGGGACGACGACCTCGACCTTGATCTTAGGCAGGAAGTTCACGGCGTACTCGGAGCCGCGGTAGATCTCCGTGTGCCCCTTCTGCCGGCCGTAGCCTTTGACTTCCGTGACCGTCATGCCCTGCAACCCGTGGTCGGTCAGCGCGGAGCGCACCTCCTCGAGCTTGAAGGGTTTTATGATTGCGGTGATCAACTTCATGCGGATCCCAATCTCCCCTGACGCTGCGCCGCCCCAGGGAGCGACCGACGCGCCTTCGTTTCGACCTGCGGCACACGCTTTTGCGCGACCGCCGTCTCAAACGGAGTCAAGACCCGTGCCAACCCAATGCCGGGCTGGTAACTCTCTGTTTTTGTTTGCGAAATTTCTCGGCAGCCGTGCCCAAAGGCTAAGCGGGGCGCCCATTTCTGCCTATTTTATCGGCAAGCAGAGATGAATGCTCATCAACTAGGCACAAAGGCCGACGTGCGCTGGCGCATCAGGCCCTCCTGCACCACCGAGGCGATCAGCGTGCCGCCGCGGGAGTAGATGCTGCCGCGGCAAAAGCCCCGGGCGCCGAACGCACTGGGGCTGTCCTGGACGTAGAGCATCCATTCGTCGGCGCGGAACGGCCGGTGGAACCAGAGCCCGTGATCGAGGCTGGCGAGCTGCACGTCGGCGTCGAAGAGAAGCTTGCCGTGGGCGATGAGCGCGGTGTCGAGGAGGGTAAAGTCGGAGGCGTACGCGAGCACCGCCTGATGCACCACGGGGTCGTCGGGCAGCCGGCCCGCGGCTTTGATCCAGATGTTCTGGAGCGGGGTTTTCTTCTCGCGGGTGAGGTAGCGGGAGAGATCGGGCACGCGCATGTCGATGGGGCGCTCGCGGCTCCAGTAGCTGCGCATGGCGGCGGGCAGCGCATCGAGGTGCCCGGCCATGGCATCCTTTGGGTTCGGCAACGCCTCGGGCAGCGGCACGTCGGGCATCGTCGACTGGTGCTCGAAGCCGGCCTCGGCCTTATGGAACGAGGAGCTCATCGAGAAGATCGGACGGCCGTGCTGGATCGCCTTCACGCGGCGGGTGGTGAAGCTGCCGCCGTCGCGGATGCGCTCGACGTCGTAGACGATCGCGCGCGAGGGATCGCCCGCCAGCAGGAAATACCCATGCAGCGAGTGCACCGGGCGTTCCGGATCGACGGTGCGCGCCGCCGCCACGAGCGCCTGGCCCAGCACCTGCCCGCCGAATACCCGCTGCCAGCCCTCGATGCCACGGGCTCCGCGGAAAAGATTATCCTCCAGCGGCTCGAGGTCGAGGGTGGCGAGCAACGCGTCGAGGGCGCTCTGGGGCGTATCGGGGATCGACATGGGGCCTCTGTGCGGGGTGTGCGGCTGGCGGGCGGGGTGATGCTGGCGTAGGTTGGCGCCGGTGGGGCGATGCCCTGCAACTTCGACGCGCTCTGCTCTTTGTCGACCTCGCAGAACGCTTCTATCTTTGTCGGTAGATCGTGCTCTTGTCGGACGTGGTTCCTGCATGGCTTCGCCATGACCCGGTTCCCACTTTTCCGGAAGCACTCTCTATCCGTGCTTCTTATCGGAAAACCGGTTCCCACTTTTCCGGAAGCACTCTCTATCGGAAGCACTCTAGCCCAGATGATCGGTCAGGACATGCCGCAAGAGGCCGCCCGCTTCGATGTCGCAATCTCCGGCGCGAGCTATGCGGGCCTCGCGCTCGCCTGCGCGCTGGCCGATGCGCTTGCCAGCGACCCGGGCGAGGATTTCCGCATCGCGGTGATCGATCGCGCAGCTGTCACATCTCCGGCGCCCGATGGCCGCGCTTTCGCCCTGTCGGCGGCCTCGCGCCATCTGCTCTCCGCCATCGGCGTGTGGGATGCGGTGGCGGCCGAGGCGCAGCCTGTCACCGCTATCGACATCACGGATTCCGCTCTCAACGCGGGCGTGCGCCCGGTGCTGCTGAGCTACGACAACGTCACGTCCGCAGGCGAGACCGCGACGCACATCGTTCCGGCGGCCCTGCTGGGCGCGGCGTTGCGCGCGCGGGCCGCCTCGCACACTTCGATCACGCTGCTCGCGCCCGCCACGGCAACGGGCTTCGCAATAGACGAAGCTGGCGCGCGGCTGCAGCTCGCCGATGGCCGGGAGCTGCGCGCGGGGCTCATCGTCGCCGCGGACGGGCGCAAATCGGCTCTGCGCGAAGCGGCCGGCATCAAGCTTATCGGTTGGGACTATCCGCAGACCGGCATCGTCACCACCGTGCGCCACGGGCGCGAGCATGGCGGGCGTGCGGTGCAACACTTCCTGCCGGCGGGGCCGTTCGCCATTCTGCCGCTCACCGGCAACCGCGCGTGCATCACGTGGAGCGAGGATGCGGGCGAGGCCGCGCGCATCCTGGCGCTCGACGACGCCGCCTTCCTCGCCGAAGTCGAAAAGCGTTTCGGCGGCAGGCTGGGCGCGGTGACGCTGGAGGGGCCGCGGCAGTCCTGGCCGCTCGCGATGCATCTTGCGCGCCGTTATGTCGGCGAACGCTTCGCGCTCATAGGCGATGCCGCCCACGGCGTGCATCCCATCGCGGGGCAGGGGCTCAATCTCGGCTTACGGGATGTGGCGGCGCTGAGCGAGGTGATCGCGGACAGCGTGCGGCTCGGCTTCGATGCGGGCGATGCGCAAGCGCTCAGCCGATACGAGCGGTGGCGCCGGTTCGACTCGGCGGTTTCGACAGCGGCGTTCGACGGCATCAACCGGCTGTTCGCTAGCGATCAGCCGCTGCTGCGCTCGGTGCGGGAGGTGGGTCTTGGATTGGTAGACCGCGCACCGGCGCTCAAGCGCTTCTTCGTGAACGAAGCGGCGGGGCTTACGGGTGACGTGCCGAGGTTGTTGAAGGGGGAGAGGGTTTAGCTTTCTTCGCGCCCGGTATCATAGGCCGGCCGGGCGTCGGAGGCTGATCGATGAGTGTCATAAGCCATCCTGTGCCGGGATTCCGAATGATCGGGTTCGAATATTTTCAGGACCGGCCTGTCGAACGGTTTAGGGTCCCAGACCAAACGGATCCTATTTCGGCGTGCGCATTACTGTTGTCGTTCGCAGCATACCCATTAGTTACTCAGCTCGCTGACCGACAACATGCTACCGACGCTTTTAGAGCGTGGACTTTCCGTATGGCCCTTAGACATGGCGTCAAGGTGAAAACCCCATCACATCTTACGAGAAAACACCTCCCTCCTGCACTTATGAGAAGGCGTGTCTATGATGCTTCCAAAAGGATCGAAGACCACGCTCTAGACCTCGTCTCATTGGCGATGGATATGACGTTTTTCCGAAGTGGGGGGCCTACAGAAGTCGCTAAACTGCTGGGCGGGCATTGGGGCGCGAAGCAAGTCTTGGTAGCTATCCCAGCCGGCATTAATGCAGATGCCCCTTTCCTCAGAGATCACCTGTCACGCCGAAAATCAAAAAAGGCGATGGACGATGAGCGTGCTGGGCACACTTTACAAGACTTCCGACGACGCGTCTGGAGAGCGTATCTCCCTTCTCTGCCACTGCATACCGCAATCCATGTCGACTGCCTCAAGTACAATTTTCACAAGAGAGAGTACGGAATTGCGGTCCCCCGATTCCCACGGCGATATTTGGCAATCTCGCTAATGCATAACCCGCAGCTCTGGGCGAGTTCAGTCGTGACGAACGCACGAGCTCGCCGTGCAGGAATGGTTGATCACTTCAAGCCCAACACGTTTCCCGAAATTTTGGGTGAACAACCGACGCCGACGTGGCTCCATTGGTACGAGACGGAGGGGTGTCAGATTCTGCCCTCTGACAAGCCACCCGCACCAAAGTAGAAAGGTCCTGCTTCTCACGGCTGGGATGTGGACCCAGTGACGGAGAATGAAGCCGCAAGGTGGATGGGGTCGCAGTCTTGCCATGGAAAGATTGCGATCTTGCAGCGTGCCGCGTTGCGTCCGCTACGGGTCAAATTCGGAAAAGCTGGGCTTCGTGGCGAGCGCGCTAAAGCGCTTGAGGTGGGCTGCAGCAGCGATCGCGGCTAAAGCGGTTTGCTTTCGTCCTCGTCGCCCTCTTGCCCCTCGTTCTCGTCTGCCGTCGCTTCGGGCAGCGCGACGACGACGCGGCCCGCAGCGATATCCACGACCGGCACGAAGGCGTCGGTGAAGGGGATGAGCTCGGTTACCGGAACGCCATCGAGCCGCAACTCCAGCAGATCGCCCGCGCCGTAGTTGTGCACGCCCGCAACGGTGCCGATGCGCTTGCCGTCCGCATCCTCCACCCGCAACCCGACGAGATCGGCGTGGTAGTATTCGCCCTCCTCCGCTTCCGGCAGATCGGCACGCAAGGCGTAGAGCGAGGTTCCGCGCAGGGCCTCGGCGGCATTACGATCGCTGACGCCGGCAACGCGCGCGATGACGCCGCGCGGTGTCACACGCACGACCTTCACATCGAAACGCTTTGCGCCGTCCTCCGACTGCAGCGGGCCGTAGGCGCCAATGTCCCCCGGCGCGGCGGTATAGCTTTCGATGACGACATCGCCGCGAATACCGTGCGCCGTGGTGATGCGGCCGAGCAGGACGCGCGGGGCTTTTTCGCTCATCGTCTCCGTCAGGGTCTGCGGAATGGCAAATCAGTTCGGCAGTGGACCAAGATACCTGATCTCGACGCCCATGGGGGCCCCGGCAATCTGCAGAAATGCCGTCGTGTCGACGGAGGCGCCGGGGAAGGCTCCCGCCACGCGCAATGTGGCGCCGTGTGGACCGGCAGCGAAGCCGGTCAACAGCACGCCATCGGGGGGAACATCGAGGCGCAGGCGCACGCGGTTGAGCTGGCGCTTGGCGTCGAACTCGTACGTGCCGGTGAAGACGGCGCCCAGCGGATCGGAGCCGAGAACACTGCCCTCGCGGAGTACCGCAAGTCCGCCGCCCTGGCCTTCTTCGGCGCCGTCGGAAGCCACAAAGCGCAGGCCGTAAATACCGTCTTCAAGCATGCCGCCCCCCGTTTTGGGTCGTGCATGCAGATGCGCGACCCTCCCGGAGCCGTTGTGACACGGCATGATTGAACGATGGGTTAGCGGCACGCATCGGTTGCACGCCGCTAACCCACACCTGTTACGCGGCGGATTCCGCAGAGGCGGCGGCGGCAGCTTCAGCGGCCTTCGCAGCCTTCTCGGCCTCGGCGGCCTCGCGCTCGAGACGCTTCTTGCCAGGCTTCGCCTTGTTCGGATTGTTGGAGGGCGTGCGCTTGAAGAGGCCGGCGGCGTCCAGGAAGCGGGCCACGCGGTCCGTCGGCTGCGCGCCGACCGAGAGCCAGTACTTGCAGCGGTCCTCGTTGAGGCGCACGCGCTGCTCGTCGTCCTTCTTGAGCATCGGGTTGAAGGTGCCGACCTGCTCGATGTAACGGCCATCGCGCGGTGACGTCGTCTGGGCGACGACGATGTAATAGTAGGGACGCTTCTTGGCGCCACCGCGCGCCAGACGGATCTTCACGGACATAGCTTCGTTCCTTCGTTGTGTGGTTCGTGTTTGCTACTTTTTCTTTCCCGGCAGGCCGGGGAATCTGGGAAGGCCGCCACCGAGGCCGGGCAACCCGCCGCCCAGGCCAGGGAGTTTCGGCATACCGCCGGCAAGGCCCGGAAGACCTTTGGCCGGCGCACCGCCGGGTCCCTTCGGCAAGGCGTCCTTCAATTCGGCGGGGAGCTGCTCGAGCGCCTTGGGATCGAGCTTCGCCAGCTCCTGCTGCATCGCCGCCATCTCGTCCTCGCTCGGCGCAGCGGCACCGCGGCCGCCGCCCACGAGGCGATTGAGCATGCCCTTGTTGCGGCCGAGGGACTTCATCATGTCTGCCATCTGGCGGTGCATTTTGACGAGGCGATTGACCTCCTCGACCTTCGTGCCGGAGCCGGCCGCGATGCGGCGCTTGCGGCGCGCGTCGAGCACCTTCGGGTTGCGCCGCTCGTAGGGCGTCATCGACGTGATGATCGCGTGCTGGCGCTTCAGAATTGAATCGTCGAGGTTCGCTTCGGCGATCTGGGATTTGATCTTGCCCATGCCGGGCATCATGCCGAGCACGCCGGACATGCCGCCGATGCGCTGCATCTGCTTCAGCTGCTCGGCCATATCGTCGAGATCGAAGATGCCCTTCTTCATCTTCTCGGCGATTTTCGTCGCCTTCTCGGCGTCGATGGTCTGCGCGGCCTTCTCGACGAGGGTGACGACGTCGCCCATGCCGAGGATGCGGGAGGCGACGCGGGCCGGGTGGAAATCTTCCAGCGCGTCCCACTTCTCGCCGACACCCAGCAGCTTGATCGGCTTGCCGGTAACCGCGCGCATGGAGAGCGCCGCGCCGCCGCGGGCATCGCCGTCGGCCCGGGTCAGCACGATACCGGTGATGCCGATGCGCTCGTCGAACGACTTGGCGACGTTGACGGCGTCCTGGCCGGTGAGGCTGTCGGCGACGAGCAGCGTCTCGTGCGGATGGGCGATATCGCGCACCTCCGCCGATTCCTGCATCAGCTCCTCGTCGATGTGGATGCGGCCGGCGGTGTCGAGGAGCACGACGTCGTAGCCGCCGAGCTTCGCCGCTTCGAGGGCGCGGCGCGCGATCTGCTGCGGGTTCTGGCCGGCAACGATCGGCAGCGTATCGACGCCCGTCTGCTCGCCGAGCACGCGCAGCTGCTCCTGGGCAGCGGGACGGCGCACGTCGAGCGAGGCCATCAGGACTTTTTTCTTGTCGCGGTCGGTGAGGCGCTTGGCGATCTTCGCCGTGGTGGTTGTTTTACCGGAGCCCTGCAGGCCCACCATCATGATGGCCACGGGCGGGGTCGCGTTGAGATCGATGGTCGAGGTGTCCGACCCGAGCATGGCGACAAGCTCGTCGTTGACGATCTTGATGACCATCTGGCCGGGGGTGACGGAGCGCAGGACTTCCTGGCCGACCGCCTTCGCCTTCACCTTCTCGACGAAGTCGCGCACGACATCGAGCGCCACGTCCGCTTCGAGCAGCGCCCGGCGGACCTCGCGCATCGCCTCGCCGACATCGCTCTCGGTGAGCGCGCCGCGCCGCGTCAGCTTGTCGAGAATGCCTGAAAGGCGATCTGACAGCGATTGGAACATGCCCGTCCTTCACCACGTCGCAGCGGAGCATCCGCTTGCGGCAAACGGAAATTGCATCCGCGGGCGCAACGCGCTGGCGGATGTTGACCCCCCTGCCTCATTCACCTCGCCCCGAGGGGTGGTTGGTGGACGGACAGGGCGGCGGCTCTGGCTTCAGAACCGTCGAGATTGCGGCGGACAATGCCGTTGCAGGGCCAGCCTGTCAACTTGCCCCGAGATTTCGGGCCTCGGCCCTCAGGCGGGCGGCCTCGCGGGCTTCGCGGCGCACCTGGCGGCGCCATTGGCGGGCGATCCGGGTGACCCGGCGCAGGGCTCGTCTTTCGCCCCGGGTCAGGCAAATGCACCCGCCGCAGCACCGGCAGGGGCGGGGAGTGACGAACGAGAGTTGCAGCAGCCGCCGGCTGGCGCGGGAAATCGGGGGCTGATCGGTCGAGGCATCGGTCATGGATCGCTCATCATAAGGACGCGGGCCCGGCCCGCGATTATCGTCAAGTCGCGACCATCCGCCAGAGTTCCCTCAATATTGCACCTAAGTACACCCCGTCGCGGGTGCGCCGGGCTCGTTTATCCGCCTCTAAGGACACGACCATGGAAGGCCGAGAGGCCAGGGTGCATAATGCCATTCGTTCTTCGGGCATTCTTCGGGGTGATTATGCAGGAACTGCGGAGGCATTGGGTGCGCAAGCCCAACGATATCCTGAATGCACATGCGGAAACGCCGGGCGCGGGTCACGGACCACGCACGGGGACCGCGAAGGCGGCCGCCGGGGCGGCGATCATGCTGGCGCTCGCTGGGCTCGCCGGACCACTCGAGGCTGCCGAGCTCACGGCGCGCGATGTGGTGAGCACCCTCTTCAAGGCCGCACCGGGCTCGAAGCCGAATTTTGCCGGCAATACACTCGACCGGCTCGACCTTGCGGGCCTCGACTTCAAGGAAGCCGATCTCGCCAAGGCGAACCTTTTCGGCGCAGACCTTTCCGGCTCGAATCTCTCGAAGGCCAATCTGGCGGGCGCAAATCTCGATCGCGCCACCGTGACGCGCACGAATTTCGATGCGGCCAACATGACCGGCGCCACGATCCTGAGACCGAACATCTACGCCACGCTAGAAGCATCGCGCACCGAGGTGCCGAGCTTCGTCGGCGCAAAAATGAGCGGGGCTCACCTCGGCGGCCGCTTCGATCTCACCAGTTTCCACGGTGCGGAGCTGACGGGCGCACGCTTCGGCCCGAAGGACCATCGCAACGAGGTGCTCATCACGGGCCGCGCCGAACTCGTCTCATGCGATTTCTCGGACGCGGTGCTGCGCGATGCCAACCTCAGCCGCACGTGGGCGCAGTATGCGAAATTCAATCGGGCCGATCTCAAGGGCGCTAATCTCGCGTACGCGAACCTCAAGGGCGCCGATTTCACCGGAGCGGAACTCGCCGGCGCCGACTTCACCGGCTCGGTTCTCGACGGCGCGAACTTCACCGACGCCAAGGGCCTCGACCGGGTACGCGGCCTGCAGGAGGGTCTGCACCGCGGGGAAGGCACCGCGCCCGTCAGCCGCTGAGGCGCGCGGCGCCGTTTCCGGTTTCCCTAGAGCCGTTCCGGTTTAGGTGGAAACGCAGACACGGCTCTAGACCATTGTTTGGTCGTGCTTCTTATCGGAAAACCGGTGCCCACTTTTCCGGAAGCACTCACTCTTGCCGTGCTTCTCATCGGAAAACCGGTTTCCACTTTTCCGGAAGCACTCACTCTTGCCGTGCTTCTCATCGGAAAACCGGTTTCCACTTTTCCGGAAGCACTCTAGTCGTGCTTCGCGTTCTGGGGCGCGGGCGTAACGCGGAGCACCTCGCCGGTATCGTCGGTCAGCAGCCATAGGGCGCCATCGGGCCCCTGGCGGACGTCGCGGATGCGCTTACCCTGATCCTCCAGCAGCACCTCGGCGGTGACGACATCGTCGCCGTCCATCACGAGACGCTCCACGCGCGTGCCGGCAAGTCCGCCCACGAGGGCGTTGCCCTTCCACTCGGGGAACAGGTCACCGTTGTAGAAGGCGAGGCTCGAGGTGGCGATGGAGGGCACCCAGTAGTAGACGGGCGGCTCCATGCCTTCCTTTTCCGTCCCCTCGCCGATCTTGCCGCCGGCATATTCCTCGCCATAGGTCACCACCGCCCAGCCATAATTCTTGCCGGCTTCGGGATGGTTCAACTCATCGCCGCCACGGGGGCCGTGCTCCAATGTGTAGAGCTGGCCGGTCTCGGGACGGATCGCTGCGCCCTGGACGCTGCGGTGACCGATGGACCAGACCTCGGGGGCCCAGCCGGGCAGTTTCGGATTGTCGGCCGGGATCGAGCCATCGGGATTGATGCGCACGATCTTGCCGACGGTGTTGGCGGGGTTCTGCGCCTCTTTGCGCAGCTTGTTGCGGTCGCCCGTGGTGATGAACAACTTGCCGTCCCTGTCCCACACGAGGCGGGAGCCGAAGTGATGTCCGCTGACGGCGGCGGGCGTCTGGCGGAAGATCACCTGCAGATCCTCCAGGCGTCCGGAATCGCCATCCGGCACCAGCTTGGCGCGCGCAACGGTGGTTGCATTGGCGCCGTTCTCCCGCGGCTCGCCGTAGGAGAAATAAATCATGCCGCTCTCGGCGAAGTCGGGCGCGAGAAGCACATCGAGCAGGCCGCCCTGGTCGACGGCAGCGACTTCCGGCACGCCGGCGATGGGAGCGGAGAGGCGGCCGTCCTTGGTGACATAGCGCATGCGGCCGGGCCGCTCCGTCACGAGCAGGCGGCCATCGGGCAGGAACTGCATACCCCAGGGGTGCTCGAGCCCAGAGGCGAAAGTCTCAACCTTGATTTTGCTGGGATTAGCGGGGGCGGGCGCATCGGTGTCGACGGCCCATACGGGCGAGGCACCAACCGCTGCGAGGATTACCGATCCGATAGCGAGGCGGCGTAGGGTCTTGCGCATCGTCAAGCTCGTCTCCACTCGATTGTCTTTATCGTCCCTGGCGGCCATATATGCACCCATGACGGAGCCTGCCAGCATACCCTTTCGCAAAATGAACGGTCTCGGGAACGATTTCGTCGTTCTCGACGGGCGTGAACATAAGATCACCCTCGGCCCGGAGGATGCGCAGCGTCTCGGCGACCGCAAGGGTGCACTCGGGCTCGGCTGCGATCAGGTGATCGTCATGGAGCCGTCGCAAAAGGCCGATGTGTTCATGCGCATCTTCAACGCCGATGGTTCGGAGGTCAGCGCCTGCGGTAATGCCACCCGCTGCGTGGCACTCATCGCGGCCGGGGAGACGGGCCGTTCGCAGGTGAGCATCGAGACCCGCGCGGGACTGCTCAAGGCCAACGTGGCTAGCCCGGACACCATCACCATCGACATGGGAAAGCCGCGCTTTCAGTGGGACGAGATCCCGCTCGCCGAGCCCTTCCACGACACCACCGGCATCGAGCTCCAGATCGGCCCGGTCGACGCGCCGGTGTTGCACACGCCCTCGGCGGTGAACGTCGGCAACCCGCACGCCATTTTCTGGGTGAACGACGTCGATGCCCACGATTTGGGCCGCTTCGGGCCGCTGCTCGAAAATCACCCCATCTTTCCGGAGCGGGCGAATATCTCGTTGGCACAGATCACCTCGCGCGGAGGCCTGAAACTACGCGTATGGGAGCGTGGCGCCGGCCTCACCCGGGCGTGCGGGACCGCCGCCTGTGCCGCCGCCGTTGCCGCGGCGCGCAAGGATCTCACCGACCGTAAGGTGAACGTGGAGCTACCCGGGGGCGTGCTGGTTATCGAGTGGGCGCCGGACGACCATATCCTCATGACGGGGCCAGCGGAGCTGGAGTTCGAGGGCGTGCTGGCGGCGGATACTCTGTCGCGCGTCCCCGTCTAGCGAACGACAAAGTTGTCCATTATGACCGCCACAGAGTTAACCGGCCGGATATACCGCCTGCGCCACGCTTCGAACGTGCGGCTCGGCTTGTTCTTTTTCCGCGCGACCGTCATCGTTCGAGGCTGAGCGACTTCATGGCCGATCCTTTGATCATAACGCTCGGCTGCCGGCTCAATGTCTACGAGTCCGAGGTGATGCGGCGCAACGCGATTGCTGCCGACCTCGACGACGCGATCATCGTGAACACGTGCGCCGTCACCGGCGAGGCAGTACGCCAAGCGATGCAGACCATTCGCCGGCTGCGCCGGGAGCACCCCGCTTCGCGCATTATCGTCACTGGCTGCGCCGCGCAGATCGAGCCGGAACGCTTCGCCGATCTCGACGAGGTGGATCACGTCATCGGCAACGCCGAGAAGATGAAGCCGGAAACCTTCGCGGGCCTTTCGACGGGCGCATCGGAACGCGTCCAAGTCGACGACATCATGAGCGTGCGCGAGACCGCGGGGCACCTGATCGACGGCTTCGGCACGCGCACGCGCGCCTACGTGCAAGTTCAGAACGGATGCGATCACCGCTGCACGTTCTGCATCATCCCCTACGGCCGCGGGCCGTCGCGCTCGGTGCCCGCGGGGGAGATCGTCGCGCAGATCCGGCGCCTCGTGGACGGCGGCTGCCGCGAGGTGGTGCTGACGGGCGTCGATATCACGTCCTACGGCGGCGATCTGCCCGGCACGCCGAGCCTCGGTGTGCTCGTGCGCCAGATTCTGAAACTGGTGCCGGAGCTGGAGCGGCTACGGCTTTCCTCGATCGATCAGGTGGAAGCCGATCCGCAGCTCATGCGCGCCATCGCCGAGGAAGAGCGGCTGATGCCGCATCTGCACCTTTCCCTGCAGGCTGGCGACGACATGATCTTAAAACGCATGAAGCGCCGCCACTGCCGCGCAGATGCGGTGAAATTCTGCACGGAAGTGCGCCGCATGCGGCCCGACACTGTGTTCGGTGCCGATCTCATCGCGGGCTTCCCCACCGAGACCGAGGACATGTTCGCCAATTCGTTGAGCGCGGTCGATGATTGCGGGCTGACGTATCTCCACGTCTTTCCGTTCTCGCCGCGCAAGGGCACGCCGGCTGCGCGCATGCCACAAGTTTCGCGCCAAGACGTGAAAGAGCGAGCCGCGCGCCTACGGGCCAAGGGCAGCACCGCGCTCGCGCATTTTCTCGACAGCCAAGCGGGCGCGGAGGTCGAGCTGCTCATCGAGAAGGACGGCATCGGCCGCACGCGGCAGTTCGCGGAGATGCGCGTTCCTGCTGTCGTTGCAGCGGGAGAGATGGTGCGTGCGCGCGTGACGGGCAACGACGGTCATAGGCTTTCCGGCGAGGTGGTGGCGTGAGCGGCAAGGCGCGGGGCGTTTTCGGACGGTTATGGGGCGGCAAGGGCTCGGGCGAGCCTGCGCCCGATGCAACCGAAACGGCCGAAGCCGGTCGCACCGACGACGCGCAGCACACGGGCGTGCAGGATGGAGATGCACCAGAGCGGCGCGCGGCGCAGACGGTAAAGCCCGCGGCGCCCGCAGACGCCACGCTACCAGAGAGCGTGCCGGACGGAGCCAGTGCCGAACCACGAGCCGATGGCGTCGCGGTGCAGCCTGCTGAAGCGCCTGCCGCCACCGCCAAGGGTGGATGGTTCAGCCGGCTCAAGCAGGGCCTCGGCAAGACGTCTGCAAAGCTGTCCGACGGCATCACCGGCATCTTCACGCGCAAGAAGCTCGAGGCGGCGACACTCGAGGAGCTGGAAGACGTTCTCATCGAAGCCGACCTCGGCGTCGGCACGGCGGAGAGCATCATCACGGCGCTGCGCAAGGGCCGCTACGAAAAGGACATCAGCGCCGACGACGTGCGTTCCGTGCTCAAAACGGAGGTCGAACGGGTGCTCGCCCCGGTCGCAAAGCCGCTCGTCATAGATCCTTCGCGCAAACCGCATGTCGTGCTCATGGTGGGCGTCAACGGCACCGGCAAGACGACCACGATCGGCAAACTCGCCTCGCAGTTCCGCGCCGAGGGCAAGAAGGTGATGCTCGCGGCGGCGGACACCTTCCGGGCGGCGGCGATCGATCAGCTCGGCATCTGGGGCGAGCGCACCGGCGCAACCGTTATTTCCGGTGCGGTCGGCGGCGATGCGGCGGGCCTCGTCTACGACGCCCTGGCGCGGGCGCGGGAAGAAGGCGCCGACGTGCTGCTGGTCGACACCGCGGGGCGGCTGCAGAACAAGGAAGGCCTCATGGAAGAGCTGGCGAAGGTCGTTCGCGTGATCCGCAAGCTCGACCCCACCGCCCCCCACGATGTTCTCCTTATACTCGACGCCACCACTGGGCAGAACGCAATGTCGCAGGTCGATGTTTTCCGCGAGCGGGCGGGCGTGACGGGCCTGGTGATGACCAAGCTCGACGGCACGGCGCGGGGCGGCATTCTGGTCGCCATCTCGGCCAAACACGCCCTTCCGGTCCATGCCATCGGCGTGGGCGAGGGCACCGACGATCTCCAGCCCTTCGATGCGGGCGAATTCGCCCAGGCCATCGCGGGGAGCTAGCCTTAGTAGTTCCGGCAACTTAAATACGCTGCGGCGGCAGACCCTGAGCAGAAGGACGATCCCAGCCACATGAGCGCGCTGAAGCGATTGATGCCTTTCAATGCCGAGCAGACGGTGAACATCCTCAGCGAGTTCGGCCCGCTGGTGCTGATGTTCATCGTCAACGCGATGTACGGCATCACTGCGGGCACCTGGGCGCTGATCATTTCCACGGTCGTCGCCATCTTCGCCATGCTTGTGGTGCTGCGCCGGCTCCCGATCTTTCCGCTCATCGCATCCACCGTCACCATGGTGTTCGGCGCCCTCACGATCATTACCGGCGATGCGATGTGGGTGCAGATCAAGGTGACGATCTTCAACCTGATGTTCGCCGGCTTCCTGTTCGGCGGACTGTGGCTGAACCGGAACTTCTTCAAATACGTGTTCGAGAAGACGTTCCACTACACGGATGAAGGCTGGAACCGCTTCACCTGGAGCTTCGCCTGGTTCTTCGTTTTCACCGCCATCGCGAACGAGTTCGTGCGGCTTTCCTTCAAGGACGAGCAGGTCTACCACTTCCTCGGTCTTCAGATGGACGGCGTCGGTATCTGGATCGCCTTCAAGGTGGCGATCATCATGCCGCTTTCAGGCATCTACGCGTGGTACCTGACGCGCGTCATGCAGCGTTTCCGTATCTCCGAGGCGGAGGCGGAACGGATAGCGGCCGAGGCAGCGCTGCGTGAGCGCGGCGCGGAGGTCGCCGAGTTCGGCCGCGCAGCGCCCGGCGGCGATAGCGCACGTCGGATCGCGGGTAGTCCCGACGACAGGAAGGCCAATCTGGGTTGATACAGGCGGAAAAAGATCAGGATCGGCAAAGCCGACGCGGTCAATTTTCCAGGGAGAGGAACGCATGACCGACGAGGCTACGACCAAGACCGAGGCGACCACCGTTGGAGCACGCGGGCAGCTCTTGAAGCTGGCCGTCGAGGTCGGACCGCTGGTGCTGTTCTTCATCGTCAATGCGCGCGCCGGCATCTTCTGGGGCACCGGCGTGCTCATGGTCGGAACCCTCATCGCCCTCATCGCCTCGCGCTTCATGTTCGACCGCATTCCCGTGATGCCGCTCATCTCCGGGGCATGCGTGCTCGTTTTCGGCGGCCTGACGATCTGGCTGCAGGACGATCACTTCATCAAGCTCAAGCCGACGATCGTGAACGGCCTCTTCGCGGCGGCGCTTTTCGGCGGTCTGCTGATGGGGCATTCGCTCCTGAAGGTGGTGTTCGGCGAGGTGTTCCGACTCAATGAGGACGGCTGGCGCAAGCTGACGTTGCGGTGGGCGTGCTTCTTCACGTTCCTAGCGGTGTTGAATGAAGTTGTGTGGCGTACTTTTTCAACAGACACGTGGGTGAGTTTCAAAGTTTTCGCGATCATGCCGCTCACGATGATCTTCGCATTATCGCAAATTGGCCTGTTAAAGGCGCACGAGATACCGGCAGATTAGTCAAGGCGCGCGCCGATAATCCTCCGGCTGATCTTCAGTATACTGTTATTCGGCTGGAATAATCCTGCGGTTTGTCAACGGCATCCGGTCTTTTGCTCTGGACGCGCGGGCATTTCTGGTATTTTCTCCAAACCGAACCGCAACCTATTCCTCACAGGCAAAGGTGGGCGAGGGGAATCGAGGCAGCCGCCACAGAGCGGCGCTTCGATAGAGGCCCAGCTTTTTGCCAATCACAACATGACACGTTACGGGGCACGCGACATGGCCGTGGGAAGACTGGAGCGCTCTCCAATTCATTTGCTACATCGCGCCGGTCAGTGCGCCAGCGATATCTTCCAGGGGGAAATCGGCGAGGG
>Ga0180223_1001439_pt1 | contig 18420 bp, 15 predicted proteins | sample eDN5th30CKraftOP_FD_151337 | JGI IMG/M metagenome (GOLD analysis project Ga0180223, IMG submission 151337) | Enriched Organic Plus compost microbial communities from Emeryville, California, USA - eDNA 5th pass 30_C Kraft OP (version 2) (version 2) ...
TGGCCATGGCACCTCGAGCGGTGCGCGCCTGCAGTGAAAGGCTGCGCGCACCGCTGTTGCGGCCGTCTCTGCTAATCCCTTCCGTAGGTGCTACGGCACGGAGCTGACCTCGAATGCCATCCTGGCATGGCAGGAAGACCGGCATGTCGAATGGCACTACATCGCGCCCGGCAAGCCCATGCAGAACGGCTTCGTGGAGAGCTTTAACGGTCGGCTGCGCGATGAGTGCCTCAACGAGCGGCTCTTCACCAGCTATCGGCATGCCCGAGACAGCATCGAAGAATGGAGGATCGACTACAATGTGAACCGCCCGCACACGAGCCTCGACGGGCTCACCCCGAACGAATTTGCAAACCGGTCCAGATCGGACCACAACGTGAACAGGGCTAACTTATAGGCGCGGACAATACGGGGAGCACGTCACCAGCCATCGTTGCTGTTCGAAGCATGCCAGGCTACATCGCTTCGGTCGCCGAGCGCTCCCAGGCCAGCAAGGTACGAACCGTCCACAGACTCGAGGGGAAATGTGATGTTGGAGCGGAGGGTGTGGATTGCTGGAAGTAGATTTTAGCTTATATCTCCACGAACCATATATCAGCCAGTTGTGCGTGCCCTTTTTGTAAGTTACACCACATCAATGGGCGCAAATCAGAATGCTGTGCAAGCATCGTCGGCGAGGCTAGATGAACGATATGGCGTTTGTCGCGAGCCGAGTGAGATTCGTCCTTGGGAAGAAGGCGTTAAGCCAAGATCCTTGGTTATGCTCACTAAAGAAGTCGGTACCTCGCTACGAACATACCGAGATCTTGCCCAAGGAGAACTTTTTTGGAACATGTCGCAATGCTCGACGTTCATATGGGCGATGGATGAGCTTGGGCAAGTTTTTCTAGCCTTCGAAGAAGTTATTCCGGATGGCGACATCGATATAGACGGCCTGAAGGAAGGGCATCCGCGACGTCGCGGATTCCCGGCTCACCCGGCACAGGAAAAGAAACTTGGTCACCCCACGCTCTTGGGCGGCGGTCAGGCGCGCGTTGCTGGAGAGCTATTACTTGACGTTGCAGAAGAAAAGCTGCATTGGTTCGTGAACTGCGCGTCAGGGAGGTATTGCAGGTTGATGCCGCCCACCCACGATCAGTGTCGAGCCATACATGAATTGTTCATGGAGTGCATCGATGATGGGGTCCGCTTCGACAACCCGTTATCGACAGATCAATGAGCGAATCAGAGGCGAAAAAAATGGCCACGATGTGTAAGATCGAAAAGAGCCCCAGTCGGCTAATGTATCTTTTTGGCTCGTTTAGGCCATCTGAGCGCGCGACGCTTCTAGAGTCCGCGAAAACGGACGCTAAGGCTTTCAATGAGGCTTTGAAAGTGTTCTTGGCGAAGTGGGCAGAAGCCTCGTGGCTAGAAGAGTATAATGTCGAACGGGTTGGCGAGTGGATAGCCGCCAAGTGCCCAATTTCTGTCCAGCGGGAAGCCAGACTGATTGCTGAACGAGAGCTGGATCTCGCCAAAGCGGACGATACTAACCGCGTCAGGACATATCGAGCCTTTGTTGACGGGATGGCCCGCAACGGCAGGTCAAATGGTGCCGTAGTGTTGCCCCTGAATATCTAGCTGCCGCTGATATACCCATACGCGCGTGGACGGCATTCGACGTGGTCTTGCGTCAGTAACCTGCCCACACGCGGCTCCTAGCGTAGTTAAGTACACCGCCGAACAGAGCGAACATGTTTGTTGCCCCTTGAGCGGCGGTGGTGGTCCTCCAGTCACGCTCGCGGTGAGCGACCTCGACGCGGCGGCTGTCATAGGGGCGCGAATCGGCGTAGAGGCTGCATGCGTTGCCATGGCCGCCAGTATTCAGTTTGCAACGAGAACCTTCAGCGCGTCTATTACGCTTCTCGAGAGGATCAGGGTACCAGGGCGAGATCGTCGGCTGACTTTAAGGCCCACTTCATCGAGATCGAATTCCGAACTTCCATTTTCCAGGCGCCCAACCCATCTTGCGAGTTCGACCTTCAACTGAGGGTCGAAATATATCTCTCTAGTAGGCACCATCGGCTTTCCGTATTCATCCAGAGGAATGCTGGTCCGGATCAACCTTTGGAGGGCATTATTTCGGTTTACAGCCTCGCGATAGAGAACAGCTAGTAGATGAACTCGATGGCGCGTTCCTTCATCTAGGACGAGCAGGTCAGATTTGGTGAACGTAAGGTTCGCAGGATCAAGGTTTGATCTCACTACCCCAAGATTGCAGATTTCATCGTAAGCCTCGCGCCAGATGCTAACGTATGAGGCGTAGGTGTTATCTAGTGTCTGCTTCCTTGGGAATCGGGCAAATCTGATGCCGCCTTCCTCGGAGACAACCTTCGATGTAGGCTCACGAGGAGGACGAAGGGACAGCAGCTGTACGCAGATCGTTTCGATGTTTATACAATTGCGGCGAAACTTCTCAGTTCGGGTAGGCGGCAACGATTCCAAGAAGGTTTGTGATCGGGCCTTCGCCGCATTCAGGATCATAGAGACACGTGACATTAGACAATGCTCGAGGCTGGCGAAGTGTGCGGGGGAACATCAAGGCGAATTCTGGCTGAGTGCCTTATCGTTAATGTCTAGCGGACAAAGACGATCAACCTCGGGCATCAGTCCGAGTTCTCCCAGTGTCACCCGAGCCTCAACCAGGGCTTGCCTCTCGCGCGCATTGGTCTTTTCCATCAGCATTCGGGCAAGTGCATCCTGAGCGAAACGCTTTTGGTCGGGGGACAGGGACTGAAATGAGAACGGGCAACCGCCTGCATCCCAGATCATTTTGTCCAAGAACGCGTTCATGCGAGCCTCTGTTGCGCCATTGTGCATCATCGGGAACAACCGGCTCGAGGCTGTCACGATAACTGAGCGTTCGAACTCCGATAGTTCCATGAACTGGACGACGGAGGCAGTCTCTTGGACAATAAGGTCGAAGCCGGCGTCACTTTCCGTTGTCCTGATCTGTTCGCACATGTTGAGCAGTCTTTCGACCCGATGAATACATTTCAGCAGGAGCAAGTTTGTGGAGGTCACGGCGTCGATCTGTATCTGCAAAGCGGCTACCTGTGTGGCAAGGTTCCTCCGCTGCTGTTCCGAGGTAGCCCGCGACTGTTGCCCCATGGACTCCTGAAGTTTATAGTCCAGCTCCTTAAGTTGTTGGGTAGCTTGATCAAACCGATCCAGCAGGCTTGTGCCGTGGAGCCACAGTTGCAGCATGTAAGGAGGACCGCTTATAAAGTGCCGACACATAAGACAGTTCTTTTCCCCACCTTCAACCGGACCAAAACGAAAGCTACCATTGCTTCCAACGGTCCCTGGTAATGGTTCACCGCCATCGTGGCACCTCGTACCAGACCAAGGGCACATTCCGATTACCACATCGGAGAACATCAGCTTGTGAGCCGCGTCCTGATCCACTGCTGCCGCAATGGCCCCCCCATCGAGAGCGACAGCCTTCCGTTTGGCTTCGTCGAATGACCAGTGGCGAAAACCGTCCATGAACTCCTCAGACATCGGAATCGCCGTCTGAGACGCCCGATCCAGAATCCGATGGATATCCGCGGGTTTGAATTTGAGATAGTACAAAGTCATGATGAGCCCAGCATGACCGGCAACGAGCTTGCTGAGGATCTCTATCGGGACGCCCGACATGAAAAGACGCGTCAGGCCAGCCACTCGCAATCCATGAAGATTATATAAAGCCCCATACGGCTGTCCCGTATCGCGCTGTCGCTTTACAATCTGGATTTGTCTGCCTGGGTTCCTCTCATTCCATCTCCTCTCAGTCTCGAGCATGAGCTCTTGCCAGGCCTGATCCCTGCGCCGATGACTGGGCGGAACCCCGTGGACGTGACCGCGGCGGCCGGCGGGGAGTCTGAAGAGGGGGAAAATCGTCGGAAGTCTCGCGACATGATCTTCTTCTAACTTCTCCTCAGCCCGCGTATACAACGTGGGGGGTATGGGGGCATTGATTGGAAAATGCTGTTCCTGCCAAACGCGAAGATCCCAAAGAAGCTTGTGCAGTATCGGGTGTTCCCACGGGATCACGTACGGGTCCCCGGTTTTGTTCGTGTTTATAAAGAATCCGGTAACTGGCTCGGCGGAATCACCGACCTGTCGAGCATAGCCCTGATCAACAGCCTTCTTTCCGTTCAGCTTTCTCCAATAATTCGCCGCAGGCCCCTTATTATCCCCCCAAGTTCGCGCGCCACCGTCAAAGACCCTGCGGTCACCTTCTCCGCTGTCGAGCCTGATCAGCTGCACACCGCGTAGTGGCAAGATCATCATGACCTTGAAGAACGTCGGCAAGACCGGCGAAAATAAACGTTGAAGGACCCCGTTCTTATTCGGGTAACTCTCGTAAAACAATGAGCAGGTTCCCGGCCAACCACTTTCCCCCTCATTCAAGATTTCTTCGACGATCGGTTGCAGATATGGAGGAAGAGCGACGGAGCGACTTTCCTTTGGCTTTCGAGCTCCAAGTGCTCGATCCTCATGTCGCGCCTTTCCCAGTTCAGCCGTCGTTACCAGCGGCCATAGAGCTTCCTCTATTCCCGCAGATCGTAGTGCGTCTTCGACATAGCTGGAAAATCTTTCCGCCAGTCGGATGATGTTGGAGATGTTCCTTGCGCTTTCGCGTTCTGATTTGATGTGTTCGGAAAGTGTTTGTCCCCGCTCTTTGTGTACCATTACCTCCGGTACTGAAGCTGAAGGAAAATTTGTCCTGCTCCACGCGCACACCGCTCGCAGCATCGTGCGAGAGTCGTTACGTCCCGCCCGAGTTTCAGAGATCCATTCGTCATAAAACGCCAGCCACTCCTTATCGACGCCTTGGGCTCGGTTTCGGAAGGATTTCCATGTTGAGCTGCCATTTGATTGCACCCGCACTTGCCCTGACCAATGCACCAGCTCAGGAGTGTGACTTATTCTTGCGAAGGCTTGGACTATCTCCCTTAGACATTGAAAGAAAACGCCACGACCGCTTCCCCAAAGGTCATCCCGCCAACGGAGCCCATCTTTCGATCTGAATTTGAACAGCCAAAACTTAAATGCCTCAGCCGGGATGTCCTTTGCGTCATCAATTCCCGAAATTGACATACAGATTGAGGCAAGGAGCATTTCCAACCAATTCCTCGCGTAGACTTGGTTCGCTGGATGGCGCAATCTTTCTAGGTAGACGAATAGGCCGACATCGCGGAATGTATCCAGAAGACTTTTCCCAAAAGCGACCTGATTTACGATTTCTCTACCGAATACTGGAGGAACTACACGGTCAAATTTTTGAGTGAATAGGAGAGGATGCATGCAGAAATCATGCTTGTACTCACGTAGAATCTTTATGTCGCTCTTGCGGAGCAATGCCGCCTTGGCGATCGGATGAGCGTTGTGCGGTACTTTTCCTGGGCAGATATGGCGAAAGGTTTTGAGGATTGCATCCGACACGCCTAGCCCCTGTGTGTCAGTGAGTAGCTCTGCGCCAGTACTAACGTAGACGGGCCGTCTGTCCTTGGTGTAGAACGTTCTAATCCCTTGTTCTGTCATAGAAGACCAAACCTTCTGTCTTGTTCTGATAGTAACGCATCACTCGTCGAAAGAAATCTATTGACTCCCCAGTCAGTTGATGGATGCTGCCCAGCTGCTGACTTAAGCAACTCATTAATCTTAGACGTGGGCATTTGCTTGTAAGCGAGGTGTGAAAATGGATTAACATGCCGCAGGCACTGCTGAATTACTGCGCCGTCTAACTTTAGATCTACCAGTGTTTGGGCGTAGAGATGGCGGCAGCTATGTGGGGTCAGCCCGGCCCCCTTCACGATGTCCGGTAGTGGTTCATTGTCTGCAGCAAATGCTCGAGCCACTCCTCGCTTCCAGGCGGAGTTGAACGCGCTCATCGTATATGGATCACCGATATGGCGGCCAGTTGCCAATCTGGAGTCGGTCGATACCAGGAGGTAGGGGTGATCCGGTAGCCCCATATGCCGTCGCAACCGCATTATGGGCTCTCGCACTGTTCTCAGATACAGCCGAACTGCCGCCCCAACGGCTAGGCCTATGCCTTGCCCAGGCAGCCAATGAACTAGAGCACCATCAATGTCCCCGCGGACCCCCTTCCAGCCAACTGCTTCGGGTCCGCGCAAGAGGTCACAACGTGGAACGCGGCCAAACTTCTCCATTAAGTATTGTCGACGGGTAATTGTTCGCCGGTCTTGCCCAGTGACCTTGCCTTCGGATGGATGAAAGAGAAGGAGAACGGCTTCATCATCAACGTACTGGATGTCGGATACCCAGACGTGAAGCCCCTCGCTCTCCCTTAGACCCCCTCCCAGCATAAACATAACATTCAAGAGAGCGCTGAAATCCTCAGGAAATCCATAGGTCAGTAAGCTCTTCACTTTGCTGCTAGGGAAGCATGTGGCTGTATTTCCAGGCGAGCCTTCCCGCCCGAAAAGGCCCCGTGTTCTTTTGGGGGTCACGGTCTTGAATGGTGAGAGGTAGTCTAAAAGCGAAACTCGCCGGACAACTTGGGTCGTGTACAGAAAGTCGAGCACACCGGAGGAGTCCGAAGGTATTTCAGGCAATGAAGCATGTGCAAGATTGGCTCCATATCCTTCCGAGTCCAGCCATCGCGCGACATCTCTAAGAGCCTCAATGCGACGCTTAACCTCCTTGACGTTTGACGATAGCCAGAAAAGGCCCGTGGGGTCTTGCAGTGAGCCCTCTTCAACCTTGATAGTCCCTCTGACCATTGCTTGTACGAAACCACTGAAGAGATTCCGTGCAGGGCTTCTACCTCCCACATTGGTGCGTTGCTGATACTGACTGCCACATTGTTCCACAAAGTCGATGAGGGCACCGATCGTTCTGAGCCGATACAGATGCCAAGTGGCAGATCGCGAAGCGTGCGCCTTGGTGTACTCAAACAACCTCAACACGGGCTCCGGTGTTCTGTCGGGGCCGCCAAAGATGTAAAGTACGGGCAGCTCTTTGCGCAGGGCGCCGTCTACGCTCTGCCATACAATCAGGTGGTGCAACCCTCTGGCGACGTGGGTTAGCGAGGGCAGCGCTTGATCTAACATTAGAGTCGACGCCCTCCATGATCGTTTGCCTGTCTTGAGCGCCCATGGCGCAAGCAAACCTCGGCCGTCCCGAGGGGAGACTTGATGGTTGACTTTCCAAACCCCGCTTCAGCATCGTGGAGTTAGGTCGGCGTCCGCGCAGGGATGTAGGTGGGAGTGCTCGTGCGCCAGATGTGATTGGATCTAGATCCACGCAACCATCTGATGGAGATATGGGACCGGCGAGTTCCTGAGATCGATGATATTGTACCGATAGAAGAATACAAAATTCCACTATGATGTTAGCGAGACCATCGCTGTAGTTACGCGCTTCATGTTGCCCCTTGTGGACACCTGGAGTCTTTCTCCTGCCAATTAGGCCTTGCGCGTTGTTTGGGCTCATCACCGTATTTCTGTTCCCCGTGCTTGTGCACGTGAACCTGACGGAAAAGGCGTTCAAAGTGCAAGAGGGTGCAGAAAATGGGCGTTACCGCCCTCGGCGTCGCGAATCCTTGGTGCAGATGCACCTGTCATTGCCAAGAGATTTCTGAGGGTTAGAGTTTCTCGATAGGATTCTTTGAAGCTGAATCAGCGAGAGGTCGAAAGAATTGAATTCTTTGACCCAAGTTTCCTTCCCTCCACTGGGGATCATTGGTTATCCACAGATAATGCACACAAATTCCACTGAACGCGCCAGAATGCCACGCTCGACTTACTGCCGGGCGACTGCTTCGAGCAGTTCGATAGCTGGCAAGTAACTCCTCCAGCGTGTTGCCGGCAGTGAAACGCCATTTTCACGCTGCGACCCCATATTCTCGACCAGCCCTCCGCAGGCATAATTTTTAGCACTGCGGATAATCCGACTTGGAAAGTCGCTAACCTGAAGCCGCGGCCTGGGTAGCACGGCAAGGCTTCGGCGATCCGGGCGATTTTGGGCCGAACGCGCCGACGTCCATCCAGGCGTTGCTCAGCATGCTCGACGGACACCGCAATCGCGGCTTCAGCATACTCCAGAATGTCTATGCACCGGGAATGAGCTCCATGGCGGCACCTGTGCGGCGACGCGGGGAAGGTGTGACTGCGGCAGTCGTGGTCGCTGGCCCGACCATTCGCTTCACGGAGGAACGCATGCTGGCATGCGGTGCGGATCTTCTCGCCGCATCAGGCGAACTCGCGCTGCTTGGGCATGCCTCCCCGCTTCTCGATTCCCGGGAAGGAGGAACGTGGGGCAACAGTGGCCGCTAGGAACTGGCTCCATGGCGGATGATCGTGTGCGAGCCTCTGGCTCATTGCGCTGCCATAGAGGCACGACCCCCTCGCGCCACCCACTGTTGTCAACCGATTGTCGGTCACAAGCGGGGATCGCACCTGAGCGGACTACGCATCAAAGCAACTTGGGTGGCGGTGATCACCGCGCCCCATCCGGCGTACGCACACTGTGTTCGCGATAGGACATTGAGAACCCGACTCTTAAGCAATCAGTGACCGTCTTCACCGCACGCGCCATCCTCATGTCGCTGTGCACTACGAGCCAACCTCTCCGTCTTGATGCGCGAAACTGAGGCAGCTTTATCGCCATGCGCTTCTGAAAGCGGACAGTCAGGATACGCCCCCCTGCCTGCCCTTCCTAATACAATCTCGCCGAGTGGATCCTTTCAGCTAGAGAATGAAGAGGTCTGCGCCGGAATCCTAAGTCGTGGAAGGAAGAGACAGGGGAAATTCGATCTCTTTCTTCTGCTAAAACGCCTCAAGATACTCGACACAATCGGCCACGGACCGCACGTCGGCGAGCTTTGCCTCGATGTCGAATAGGTTGTACTTCACCGCAGCCGGAATACGGTCACCGATGCATTCCCTGACCACGACGGGCCGGAATCCATGTGCGAGGGCGTCATAGGCCGTAGCACGGATACAGCACGACGCGGTCACACCAGCTATCAGCACAGTGTCGACCCCGATAGACGTGAGGTAGTTGTGCAGGTCGGTTCCCGGAAAACCGCTGGCACTCTTCTTGATGATCACACGCTCGCCATCGAGAGGAGCGATACGGTCATCGATCTTCCAGAGGTCATTGCTCTCCAGCTGCTTCATGCAGAGCAGAGGGACTTTGACAGGCCAGATGCCAAGATCAGAATTCGGGTCTTCCGGGTTTACGTTCTGGTACGCGGTCGTGACGTGTACCACCGGGAGCCCCTTAGCACGAGCGGCCTTCTGCAGCGCCTGGACACCAGGAATGATCTCGTTGTCCATCTTGTCCTGATCGCAGGTGAACGGACTGCCAGGACGCGTCCATGCATTTGCGAGATCGATGGTGACGACTGCGGGACGCTTCCCGAAACCGAAACGGCCGCAGAAGCCTCGCTGGCGGTAAATCTCGAGGGCGGCGGTGAATGCCTTATCGAGAGCGGCCTCAACGTCACTCCAGTCAGCTTGCATAGTTTCATTGGACATTGCGTCATCCTCTCTTGTTATAGGTGAAAGATCCCTTGCCCTACTCAGCGGAGTGGGCCGCCTCATAAACCATTGCCGCAGATGCCAAGTCGGAGATGGCGCTACCTACGGCTTTGAACATGGTCTTCTCGTCAGGGTGTGAACGGCCTGGCGCTATGCCTCTGCAGAGCTCAGAAAGCGTCCCACAGCAGTCTTCCTCGGAGAAGGCTCCCGTCGCCATCGCCTGAACTACGTCGCCACCCTCGTGGAAGGCCTCATCGACGTCGACATAAACCCTGCAGGCAGCCACGGCCGCATCATCGGTCTCACGCATCTTGGGTGTGAATGCACCGATGAGATCAATGTGGACACCAGGTTCCAGCCATTCGCCCTTGATGAGTGGAGCCGTCGAGAGCGTCGCACAGGTGATGATGTCAGCCTGACGAACCTCAGCCTCCAGATCTCCTGCAGCTGCGGCATCAACACCGTCCAACTGAAGGCGAGCGGCCATTTCGGCGGCTTTGTCTGGATTTCTGTCCCAGATCCGGATCTGGCTGATCGGAAAATGGCTGCAAAATGCCTCAGGCAACAGCGATCCCACTCTGCCTGTTCCAAGGATCAGGAGCCTGCTTGAATCGGGTCGTGCCAAAAAGGTCGCACCGAGAACCGAAATAGCGGCTGTGCGTCGGCTCGTGATGGCATTGCCGTCGAGGGTTGCGATCGGCTGGCCGGTTCTTCCATCGAAGAGGAGATACGTCGAGGTAAGGCCAGGTATATTCCGCTTGGAGTTACCCGGATAAACGTTGACGATCTTGAGGCCGAGATAGCTCCGCTCACCTGCAAATTTCCAAGAAGGCATCAAGAGGAGCGTAGCCTCTGGCTCATCGGGCACCTTGATCGTGTGATGATGGCGAGAGGGAACGTTGCTTTCTCCAGCATAGGCACGACGCAGCGCTTCCACTAAACCTTTGAATGGCAGAAGCGCTGTCGTCTCGCCGTACCCCAGAGCGATCTGCTTAGGTGTAGCGGTCACAATTTCTTCCTAAAAAATCAAACCTCAGTAAGAGGGATTTCCCCCCTCTTAGACCCAGTTCTCACTGAAAACGCGGATCAGATTTCCGCCAAGGATCTTACGAATATCCTCTTCGGAATAACCGCGACGCACGAAGGCTTCAGCGAGATTGTAGGTCGTGGCAGGCGTCTCCAGACCGTCGATGTGCTTCAGAGGCGGCTTCGGCCAGGTCGACGGATCCCAGGTGCCCGTTCCGACCTGATAATTGTACATCGCCCATTGCTCTTCCAGCGAAGCGTGTGGGCCATGACCCCAATAATGGTCGATACCGAGCGAAATATGATCGGTACCGACTTCCTCTGCGATGAAATCAGCATGACGGACGAGGTCGTCAACTGACTTCTCGGGCTTGTCGGTGATGAAATATTCGCAGCCAACGAGTCCAATGGTGCCTCGCTTGGCGGCTACACCTCGGATCTGCTCGCGATTTACAGCACGCAAAGACGGGTGAATTTCGTAGACGTTATTGTGCGAGAAAATCGGGGGCTTCGTCGTAGCTTCCATGGCCTCCATAGTGGTGCGAATGGAGGTGTGGGACATGTCGACGACAATGCCATGCTCGTTGAGCGCCGCGATCATTCTACGGCCGAAATCCGACAAACCGCCGTCTTCCGGAACAGTACAACCATCGCCGACGAAATTCCGACGATTGTATGTCAGTTCGACGACGCGAAGACCCAGGGCATGCAAAATAGGGAGGCGATTGAGATCGAGTCCAATCGGCACAGTATTTTGGAAATGCATGACGAAGCCGAGTTTGCCTTCCTTCTTGGCGGTCTCGAAATCTTCCACGCGACGAATGACCATAAGGTCCTTACGGCGATGAATAATTTCATACCACTTCGTGAAAATTCGAAGGGTTTCATCGAAATCATTGTCGATAGCCACGGTAGGCCCAACGGCCGTGATACCGCCCTGCACGTAAAGATCGAGGAACTGGTCGATCTTGTCCCGCATTGGATCCAGAATCGGCGCAACGAGATCAATGACTATCGAATTTTTGTAGATTTCGTTCATTTTTGCCTCATTGAATTTCTTGGTGAGAGGACGGCCAGAGGTCGCCCCCTCCGATCCGTCAGATCAGGCTAGGAAGGATCGTAATGAGCTGTGGGAAGACCATGAGCAGCGCGGTGACAGCGACGATAATTGCGACGCTAATCCAACCAGCCGAGAAAATGGTCTTCATTGAGAGGTTCTCGCCCACGCTATAGAGCGTGAACAGGTTATAGCCGAACGGTGGCGAGTTGCTGCCGATCGAGATGAAGATCAGGAACAGGCACCAGAAGTACACCGGATCCAGTCCGAACGATTTCATGATCGGCTGAAGGATCGGTATCACCATCAGCATATAGGCCACCTGGTCGATGAACATGCACATGAAGAAGGTGATCACCAGGACTCCGATCGTAAAAGTCAGGCCATTGATCGGCAGTGAGGTGATGGCGTTCACAAGCCCTGATGTCGCGCCAGAGAAGGCCAGTAGCTGGGTGTAGAACGTGGACGAGACGACGATGACCATGAGCACCGCCGTCACCGAAGCCGCGGACTTAAGCGACTCGATGAACATCTCCCAGCGCAGCTTTCGGTAGCAGGCTGCTACGATCAGTGAAGCCAACACACCTGTGGCGGCCGACTCAGTTGCAGTGGCAACACCGCGCAGAATGAAGCCCATAACGCTGAAGATGACGATGGCGAAAGGCATGCACTGCAAGAGCGCAATGACCTTGTCCCTGAAAGATACGTTCTCAACGACCTCATTGACGGGAGCCAGTGCGGGATTCATACGCACCGAGACCGCGATGTAGACGGCAAAACCACCAGCAATCACCATGCCTGGAATGACACCAGCGAGCAGAAGCTTTGAGATCGAGACATCGGCCACAGAACCAATGACAACCGCCATGGTGCTCGGCGGGATGATCGGAGCCAGTGCCGCACCAGAAAGGATCACAGACGCAGACATCTTGTGGTCGTAGCCACGCTGCAGCATCGTCTTGAGCGCGGTCTTGCCAAGCATAGCGGTAACGGCAATAGCCGAGCCCGACAGGGCACCGAAGACCGCGGAAAGGACGACGACGAAGTAGTAGAGGCGTCCTTTCAGCTTCCCGAGGAGCTTACCCAGCGCATCGAAAAGAACGTCAACGGATCCTGAGCGGAACAACAGCTCGCCCATCAGAACGAACAGCGGGATCGCGGCAAGGCTGATCGATGACGAGCTGCTGAACAGGCTGTTCGCCAACATTCCAAAGCCGGAAGGTCCGATGAGGACGACCACGCCAAGGATATTGAGCAACAAGAACCCGATGAAAATCGGTAGCCCGATCAGGAGCGATGCAATGAGCAGCGCGAGGGCGAGCGGAAGAAGAATTTGCCATTCGAGCAGCATCAGGCTTCCTCGCCCTTCAAAGTACCCGTCGCTACGTGAATGGCGGAGCTGATTAGGCCTACGACCATGATGGACAGAAGGGGCCACTTGGGGATCGGGATAGACGATGCCGTCATCGTCCCTCTGGTGAACTGCTTCATCGCCTCACCGCCAACGATGTAGGCAGCATAGGCAAGAACAGCGACCGTTGTCATGCGAGCAATGACATTAAAAACTTTTGCCGCACCAGGTTTGAGCTGTGTCACCAAAATATCGATCGTGACGTGGGATTTCTTCATCGTCACGTACGGCAGTCCAAGAAAAACAACTACGAGTGTGGCAATCCCAATGACGTCTTGGGACCAACTTGTGGGAGCGTTGAAAAAATAACGCAACGCCACCTCGATATTGAACATGATCGTGAAAAGCAGAAGGGAAATTATCGCCAGGGCATACATGCCCTTGGTGAGCCATAAATGGCAGCGAATTAGCGGAGATAAAATGGGCATACCGAATCTCGTTGATAGAGGCGAGAGCTGATATCAGACTCTCGCCTGGGATCATCGGTTACTGCTTGGCAGGCGTCATACCCTTGGACGCAGCGAATGCACGGAACTCTTCCGCTTCGGCACCAGCCTTGTCGACACCGAGCTTCCAGATGCCCTCAGCCCAGTGGTAATCGAGCTTGGATGCAGCGACCTCGTTGAACTGCGTCGGCTTCATACCAGCTTCGGTCATCAGCCTGCGCTCTTCCTGGTTCAGCTTGTTGTAGAGCTCCATCGTCTCGAGCTCAGTTTCAAGAGCAGCCTCTTCGATGACCTTCTTTGTCTCGTCATCGAGGCTGTTCCAGGTGTCGAGGTTCATGAGCAGCGTGGTGCCAGTCTGACCATAGGACGGCTCGGTCCAGTAGCCAGCAACTTCGTTCAGCTTGAAGTCCACGATGCCGACGACGCTCCAAGCAGCGCCATCGATGAGACCTGCCTGCAGGGACGGATAGATTTCACCGCCTGCCAGGAGGACGGACGATCCACCGAGAGCAGCAACGAGGCCGTGATAGGTCACGTTGGCACGAAGCTTCAGGCCTTCAAAAGGGCGGTCGGTGTTCGGAAGCTCGTTCTTCGTAACGAAGAGGAGCGCCTTCTCCCCCTGAGACTGCAGGGCAATCAGCTTCATGCCCTTCGTCTGATAGTACTTGTCGAGGTAGTCCCAGACACCCGTTTCGCGACGCTTCTTCGGATCCGGATCGATAGCGTCGATCGTTACGCCAACGCCAGCATCGCCGGAATAATATCCAGGCTGCGCGAAGAGCATCTGGAACGCGCCCGACTGGACGGGCTCGAACTGCTCATAGGTCGAGACGACTTCCGGGCCCGAGAAGTTGAAGGTCAACTTGCCATCGGTGCCCTTCTCGATCTTTTCCAGAAGCGGGAAGAGCATGGTCTTGTTGAAAACGAAGTTCTGGTCAAACGCTGACAGAACACGGATCTGCTCGGCGGAAGCCATTCCCGTATGCATAGCAAGCACGAGGGTGGCGACACTGAGTGAAAGTTTTTTGAGCATGGCAGTCCCCCTGGATATGCGCCGTGCGGCTCTTGCTCGACGCTTGTTCCCCAACCTCTGAGACGAGGTATCCCTTATTGGTTCGAAGATGAGCACCGACCGCTTCATAAGGCAAGCTTAATCTCGACAAATAATTTCTGTCTAAGTTGATAAAGATCGTTTATCATTTTGGCTGCCTCTGAGCCATGACAACAAGGCTTGGAGGGGTCGTTTCTGACAGGTGCCTGTAGGCGGCTTCAGAAATCGACTGACCTATATGGTCCGGTGGGCCGCTAAGATAACATGCTGCAAATGTTGGAGATTCCGGCTCAAGGTCAGAGTCAACCACTACGAGCGAGCCATCCTGGAGATCTTTTTGGATAGCAATTGCTGGCACCGCGATGATGCCGTAGCCCTCTCGTGCGAGAGCTATGCCGAAAGCGATCGAGGATACACCGCTGAGTTTTGGGGTTAGGTGGACCTTATCGAAAGCGCGGACGATGCTCTGATACGTTTGAGTTCGGCGCTCGAAGGTGAGGATTGTGTGTTCGCTGACCTCATCAATGGTCCTGCGAGACTCATGGAGCTTTAGGTTTGGAGAGGCAGCGAGCACGACAGGAGTGGTGCACATGATATGGTTCACCACATTGGGCTCGGTGCTCGGTCCAATCATGAAGCAAAGATCCAATTCCTGTTGAAGCAGGGCTTCAGCAAGGATTGGTGAATTGGCCACCTTAAAATCGAACGACGCCTTGGGGTAAATTTCCCGGAGCTGCATCATGAATGACGGCAGCCAGGTCATAGCAAGGCTGTCGGCGGCTCCAATGCGATACGTGCCGCGATACCCTCCCTTATCGCCTACAACTTCGTGGGCCTCTTCCTCGAGGTCCAGCATTCTCTTTGCCACTTCGAGGAATGCCAAACCCTTTGAGGTCAGCTTTGCCCGATGTGAGGATCGATCAAATAATTTTACATCAAGCCTGTTCTCGAGCGCGGTAATCCGCGCAGAGACATTCGGCTGCGATGTGTTCAGCTTGTCGGCCGCCCTCTGATACGTGCCCATGGTGGCGACGAGATAGAAGGTTCTGATCTGCGTTAGGTTCATGCGGCCCCCTACCTCTTCGGATCATAAATTTCCTTGATACCGCCATCGCCCATCTTTTTATTATTTTCAATCAGATGCATGCGGTATGTCTAACTCTGAAAACCTAAAAATAGAGGGGCAGATAGCTAAAATGAAAATCCAAGCTATTGAAATGTATGGGTATAAGCTGTCGTACGCTCATGGCGAATACGTCATGTCCGGAGGGCGTGCGGCGACCCATCAGGATTCGACCCTCGTTCGGATCATAACGGATTCTGGTATTGAAGGATGGGGCGAAACTGCCACTCTGTCCGGGACTTACCTGCCGACTTTCTGCGGAAGCACGCGAGCATCAATCGAGGAGCTGGCTCCTGCACTGATTGGTGAAGATCCGCGTAACATCAACAATATCAATCGCATCATGAACGGTCGCCTCCTTGGCCAGTACAATGCCAAGAGCGCCATCGATACGGCTTGCTGGGACATTTTCGGTAAGTCAGTTGGCCTTCCTGTCAGCGCGCTTCTCGGAGGCGTGCAGCTGGTGAAGTTTCCTCTCTACGAGGCTGTGCCTCTCGCGTCTCCTCAATCCATGGCGGAGTATGTCTCCTCGAGGGGTGCGGAAGGAATTCGTCGGTTCCAGCTCAAGGTCGGAAATGACCCGTACGACGATGCCGAGCGTGTCCGCGCGGTCATGGAAGCCGCTGAAGACGACATGGTCGTCATAGCTGACTCCAATGGCGGCTGGAGCCTTCAGTCTGCGCTTATCGCTGTCCGCCTGATGGACGATCTGGACATCTATGTCGAACAGCCATGTCGGGACACCGCGGACTGCGCCATTGTGAAAGCGATGACCAGACTGCCCATGGTTATGGACGAGAGTGTTGTGACCTCTGCAGATCTCTACCGCGCTAAGTATGAGGCCAAGGCAGGATCGATCAACGTCAAACTTGGCAGGGTCGGTGGCATCACAGGTGCTGTGCGTATGCGCGAACAGGCACAGGAGCTCGGAATCGATTTCTGCATTGAGGACATGTGGGGTGGTGACGTGATCTCTGCAGCCGTCGCCCATGTGGCGGCAAGTTCCTCGCCAGAAGGCCTGATGCACGCCTCGTTTTTCAACGATTGGACAAATGAACATGTCGCTGGTTATAAGCCGCGATCCTCAAATGGATATGGCTCGGCACCAACAGGGCCTGGGCTAGGTATCGAGGTAGATCTTTCCGTTCTCGGAGCTCCCCAAGCGACCTTCGGATAGGATCTCCTCAACAGGCGTCCACGGTTCTCCTAGCCCGTGGGACGCCTGCGCGTTCCCTCAGTGAAAGTGATGACAATGCGGATTGCTGTTATTGGCGGCGGTGTGGTCGGGATTGCCTGCAGCCATAAACTCCTTGATGACGGCCATTCGGTAATCATCATCGACCGCAAAGGCTTTGCCGCGGGGGCATCACAGGGCAATGCGGGATGGATTGCTCATCTGGACGTTCTTCCTCTGGCCTCTCCAAAGGCGTGGAAACAGGTTCCTCGGTGGTTGACAGACCCGCTTGGGCCTCTGGCAATCAGGCCCAGCTATTCGCTCAATATCCTTCCCTGGCTGATCCGCTTCATGGCGGCCTGTCGACCTGACCGCGTTTCAGCCAGCATGAACGCCATCGCTGAACTTAACAGCCACGCGCTCCCAGCATGGGAGGCGCTACTTGGCCAGCTGGATTTGACATCTCATCTGCGTAGACGCGGCTTCCTTACGGTTTGGGACAAGAACGCCAACCAGAAGGATCTGGAGGCCGTCTTCACGTTCCAGAGGGATCGCGGGATCTCCGTGAATATCTTGAACTCGGCGGAAGTGCGTACCCTTGAGCCAGCACTGGCCTCCAAGGTTGCTGGCGGAGCATATTATGAGGATGGATGTCACGTCAGTGACCCCAATGACCTCACTTTCCTCCTTGGCAAAGCCGCCCTTCAACGAAGCGCCAGGATCCTCTACCGGGAAGTCACGGGCATCAAACCTCATGACGATGGGGTGGTACTTTCCTATGACAATGCGGAGACGGATAAGTTTGATGCTGTAGTTTTGGCGGCGGGTGCATGGTCTCGTCCACTTGCGGCCAGCCTGGGGGACAACATCCCCTTGGACACAGAACGCGGCTACAATTCGACATTCGCGCCGGGCTCGTTTGGCCTTACTCGGCCTGTCGTGTTTGAGGGTTATGGCTTTGTCTCAACCCCGCTCGATACAGGTGACCGGATAGGCGGTGCCGTAGAATTTGGTGGCCTTCAAGCGTCACCAAATTACAAACGCATCGACGCGCTGTTGAAGAGATTCCAGGAATTTGTCCCCGAGGCAAAATTGGAAAATGGACGGCAATGGATGGGCTTCCGTCCGTCAATTCCGGATTCTCTGCCTGTTGTGAGTTACTCGTCTCGCGATCAGCGCGTGGTCTACGCATTCGGTCACGGGCACTATGGCCTGACGCAGTCAGCAATCACAGCCCGTATCGTAGCCGCTCTGGTGGCGAGAAGAACTTCCAGTTTCGATGTTAGTCCGTTTTCAGCGCGGCGCTTCCTCGGCCGCTATTCCATCATCAACGCCCCAGAGCGGACCGTCCGCTAACGGCCCCCATCCGGTTGCCTGCACTGTTTATCCTTTGGCCGATCAAGGCCAAGGAGAACTCACATGGGCCACTCTCAATACGATTATGCTGGCCGTTTCAAGGAAGGCAAGTAACCGCTGTTCTCAGGCCACGGCCTTGAGTGGCGCGGGGACGTAGGCCCATGGCAGCAGGTCGTCGATCTGGTTCTGCGGGTGACCGGCGACGATGCGGGTGATGACGTTGGCGAGGTAAGCGTA
>Ga0180223_1001440_pt1 | contig 18420 bp, 22 predicted proteins | sample eDN5th30CKraftOP_FD_151337 | JGI IMG/M metagenome (GOLD analysis project Ga0180223, IMG submission 151337) | Enriched Organic Plus compost microbial communities from Emeryville, California, USA - eDNA 5th pass 30_C Kraft OP (version 2) (version 2) ...
ACGCGCGCTACGCCGCCCGCAAGGCCCGCAAGGCGGGCTAAGCCCGCACAATTTCGAAATGCGGAAGCCGGGCGATCATCGATTGCCCGGCTTCGACGTTTTCACGGACACTTGCAGGGGGCGTACGAGCGGACAGCGACAAGTCGCAGTTGAGGTAGCACCCACTGCGCACGCGAATGCGCGTGCGCGATGCATCGTTGGTGACGAGGTAGCCATCGCGCTCGTAGCCGTCGCCCCAGGCCATAAAGATGCGATAATGCCAATGCCAGTTCCGCATCTGATCGGTCGACGCGGTTCATCCGGATCCAGACATGGCAGACCGCGCTCGCAGCGTCGCCGACCACTCCTCGCCGGACGGCAGCAATTGGGACCGACCGACAGGACACTCGTTCGTCGACCTAAGTCGGCTTCCGTTACCCGCGCGCGGGGCCAATAGCCGAAGCGCCCGGCCCCCTGCCTAAATCAGCTAGGCGAAGGAACCGGACGCTCCGTCTGCTTACCACTGCGTATCCGGATCGGGCTTCATTCGGTAGGTGACCATCAGCAGCCCGAGCAGAACTGCAGAAAGGACACCGGCGAGGTTACCGATCAGAACTGGCGTCGTCATCGCGGCGATGTCAGCAACGTGGTAGGCAGCGAGGCTGCCCGCCAGCGACGCAACTGCGGCGTAGACGATGACGACCAATGGGGTGCCCGTGTCTTCAATTCCCGCGACACCCCAAGCGCGAACGAGCAGCGTGTTACGCACCATTCCGGCAACGACGGTGCCGAGCAAGCCAGCGCTAAGGGCCACCACAACAGGGGTGACGGCACTATCGAGAACCAGGCCCGTTACAGTCCCTATCCCTGTTGCCACGAGCAACACCACGAGCAAACTCGCGGTTGTGACACCGGACAGGTTCGTCGCATCCTTCCAGCGCGCTGAGACATTTGTTGCGATGCTAGACATGACAGACCTCCTTTCCTGTCGCAGAGTAGTTGAACGACGGCGTGTCAGCTTGGCCTCATCAGCGTGATGCTGAGGAGGAGGAGCAGGCTCAAAAAGAGCCCGCTCCACGCTAAGACTTTCGCCAAGTCAAAACGGAGCACTTTCGTCCTCCTGTTCTTCGCCGTGCGGGGCATCCGCGCCAAAGTACGGATGCTCCGCCGCGTTTCTTAAGCCGCCTTGACCTCGATCCTGCGGACCGCGCTTTGAACCTCCGGCGGTTTTGGAATGCGGACGGTCAGGACGCCTTTGTCGTACTTGGCCTCAACCTTCTCGTCCTTGGCCTCGAACGGCAGACGCAGTGAGCGCGAGAACGAGCCGAAGCGGCGCTCGATGTAATGCGCGTCGCCGTTCTTCTCTTCGTGCTCGGCCTTCTTCTCACCCTTGATGGTGAGCACGTCGCCTGCGAGCGTCACCTCGAAGTCCTTCTCGTCAAGACCAGGCAGCTCGGCGCTCACCAGCACGTCCTTGTCCGTTTCAGCTACGTCGAGGGCCGGCGCGAGGGCATGCCAGTCGCCGGCAAACGGCCGCAAGGGGGACCAAGCAATGCCGTTGGCGAAGTCGTCGAACACCCGGTCCACTTCTCGCCGGAAGTCAACGAAGGGATCAAAGAGGTCTCCCCTTCTCGCGGGAGTTTCGGACCTGTTCCGCCAGGGAACTAGTGCTTTCAAGTCAACCATGGCTGTACCTCCATTGTGTCAAATGCCGACTTTGAGACGCGGGCATTCGAGCCCGCGAGGAAGCCCATGCGAGAACCCCGCAGGTCACGCCGCAGCGGCGAGGTCGCGGATGGTTTCCTGATATCTCTCGCGGAGCCGGCGCCGTGCCGGCGGCTCGATCACGCGATAGTCGAGGCCTTGCCGTTCGGCGTAGGCGACGGCCGCTGCGAGGGTTGGAAAGCGGAGGCGAATCTGGGCGAAGGGATTGTCCGAGGCTGTCCAGCCCATCAACGGCTCGATCCTCCGGTGCCCGAAAGGCTCGAATTCAAGAACCCACGTCCGGGACTGTGCTCGCCCCGACTGCATAGCGGACGGCGATGGCCCGTATATGCGGCACGGGGGAGCGCCATACGGAAAGCCGCGGCAATTCAATTCGCGGTTTACCGTATTGCTTTGCGGGTGACCTGCCGTTTTTGGTGGTTGGACATGCGCAATCGTATCGAGAGTCGCCATAGCCATCCTCCGAAGGAGCGATACCTACAGAAACCATTTTCGGGCCCCCGAATGGGCTGCCCGCCGAGCTAAGTAGGTCGGCGGGGTCCGTGTTCAACCCCCGGACCAAAAAAAATTGCGCCGTCAGCACTTGGCCACGCCGCATCACATTCCCTTCAAGTACTCATGCACAAACTTCACTGCCATAGCCCCTTCGCCCACCGCCGAGGCTACCCGCTTGATCGAGTCCGACCGTACGTCGCCGGCGGCAAACACGCCGGCCCGGCTTGTCTCCAGCAGATAGGGCTCCCGCTTGGCGGTCCAATGGGAAGAGCGTGCCACCGCCTCCCCCGTCCGTACGAATTGTTTAGCGTCCTTCTCGATCTCCGGCGGAAGCCAGTTGGTGCGCGGCTCGGCTCCGATGAAGCTGAAGACCGCAGCGGTCTTCAGCGTTTGCGCCGCGCCGGTCTCGTTGTTCACGATCTCGATCTCGCTCAGGTGATCGCCGCCCCACATCGCGCGGACAGTGGTGTTCAAACGCACCGCGATGTTGGGCGTCTGCTCGATGCGCCGAGCGAGGTAGGCCGACATGCTGGCATAGAGGTCGTTGCCGCGAATGATGAGATAGATCTTGCGGGCAATGCTGGCGAGGAAGATCGCGGCCTGTCCGGCAGAGTTGCCGCCGCCAATGACCACGGCTTCCGCATTGCGGCACAACGGTGCCTCGTTACGCGTGGCCGCGTGGTAGACACCGCAGCCCTCGTAGCGCTCGCAGCCTTCCGCGGGAAGCCGACGATAGTCGGCGCCGGTTGCGATCAGCACGCACTTGGCCGTGAGTGTCTCGCCTCCGTCGATGTGCAGCGTCGGGTACGTGCCGTCGAACGTCAGGCGAGTGACCGGTGTCGGGACCGCGATGCGTGCCCCAAATTTGCTGGCTTGAACCGCCGCGCGCTCGGCAAGCTCGCTACCGGAGATTCCCGTCGGGAAGCCGAGGTAGTTCTCAATGCGCATGCTGCGGCCGGCTTGGCCGCCCGGCCCTGCACTCTCAAGCACGACGGTGGTCAGTCCTTCCGAGGCCGCATAGACGGCTGCGCCAAGGCCGGCCGGCCCGGCACCCACCACGATCAAATCATATGTCGTGTGCTCGAGCGGGCGGCGGATGCCGAGTGCTTCGGCGAGCTCTCTGTCCGAGGGGTTGCGCAAGATCAGCTTGCGTCCCCACGTCACCACGGGCGTGTCGGCTTCGCTCACTCCAAACTGCTTCAGGAGCTGTGTGACGTCGGGGTTGGCTTCGAGATCGAGCCACGTGAAAGGAAGCCGGTTCTTGGCTAGGAAGTCGCGTACGCGCGAGGTGTCGCTCGAGTAGCGCGAGCCTATGACGCGAATGCCGGCGAATTCGCCAGACTCTCGCAGGAGCTGCCGCCGCGCGATGAACGCCTGGAGTATCGTGTCGCCAAGCTCCGGGTGCAGGTTGATCACCTCGCGCACCCCGCCAGGGGAAATCTCGTAGACCTCACAATCCCCTCGCGCCACGGCGCTCACCAGGGCCGCTTCGCCGGTCAGATGCGCAACGTCGCCCGTAAAGCTTCCCGGGCCGTGAATCGTCACGGTCTTGGGCATATCCCCCGATTCGTCGATGATCTCGACCTTGCCAGACTTGACGACGAAAAACCCGAAGTCGCGGTCACCCGCCTGAAACAGGTGTTCTCCGTCGCGATATCGCTTGAGCATCGCCGCGCTGCAGCGTGCGAGCCCCGACATCTGTTCGTCCGTCAGCTTTGGAAACGCGACGGCGTTGAGGTCATGAGCGATCATCGACAGATCCCCGGGGCCGGCGAATGGCCGTGGGTTTTGCTGGTCTTCCCTAGGGAGCCGGCAGCATCAGCGGCTCTCTAAATTTTACGATGTGTCGAATCCCATCCGCATCGACGATCTCGAGAGCCGACACAAGCCCCCCTTCGAGCTGAAAGTGTAGTTCCCGGGGCCGAGAGATGATGTGGTCGAGCCCCTCTAGCGCTACTTCGACGATGTCGTCTTTAGGATCGTATGCGACGCCTATAATAGGCAGCCATTCCGCGGCGATCTGGTCACCGAGGCTAAGAGCTGCGATCTCGATCTCGGCGCGCTTCCCGCTCAAGCTCTTGGACAGCCCGTCAAGGGCCACACGCCATCCGCTCTTGTCGATTTTCTGATCCAATGGATTTTGACCTCAGCTGCAAGTTCTGCCTCTGACTTTCGCAATCAAGCTGTCATGCGCACGGCAGTGAAGAGTTCACTTTGGTCAACGTAAGCAATTGCAGATAATTAAGCAATTGCAGATAATGATGTGCAGTTGGTCGGGGCTCACGCCACGGTGAGGTTTATCCTGATTTCAGCAGGCTTACCAATTGCCCGCGTGAGACGTGTTCGTACACTGAGCGAGGACATTGCAATGATCCGCCTCATATTTGGCGAAACCCAGAAGAGCTGGGCTGGGCTCAACCTGTATCAGCGTTTCGAGCAGATCGTTGTCTTGTTGCTGAGCTTCCTCATCTCCATCGTCATCATCGCGGCTCTCGTCAACGTGCTGCAAACGGTGTTCGCGTTGCTGCGCCTCGGCTTGCTTGATCCAGCCCGGCCAGAGGTGTTCCAGACCATTTTCGGGATGATCATGATCGTGCTCATCTCCCTTGAGTTCAATCACACCATCGTCGGGCTCCTGGAACGTGGCCGTAGCATCGTCCAAGTCCGCGCGGTCGTGCTGATCGCCTTACTCGCCGTGCTGCGCAAGTTCATTGTCATTGAGATCGGGGAGACAGACGCACTGGTCCTCCTGGCCTTATCAGCGGCGACACTCGCTCTGGGCGGCGTTTATTGGGCCGTGCGCGAGCAAGATAGAGCAATGCGAACGACCGATGATGACGGAGCAAGCTAAGCCCGCTCGGACGCTCGGCGACGGCGCACGCCAAGTTGCGGATTGGCGTTGACGGCAATTGTCAGTATCCGCTCTGGGTCAACGGTACCATTTCCAGCCACGATGACGGCCGATGTTGCCCGAAAAGGATCGTTAGGTTCGGCTCGGGGGCCCTGAAGGCGCATCCTACTCTGTCTCTGAAAAAAGGAGACAGATCATGGAAACCGATCATCGAGCTCTTGAGCCTAAGTCCGGCCGCCGCGCACCTTGGAACAAGGGCAAGCTTATTGGCGCCAAGCCGCCGCTGCGGCCGAGTCACGTCTGGTCCATCCGGACAAAGCGGCAGATGGCGGATCGCAAGCGCATGACCGCGCCCACCTGTAATGCGGCGCCTTAAAAACCACATCGGTGGCATAGCCGATGCGATAGCCAAAACCGTAGATGACGAAACCGTGCGACCCGAGAATGTCGTGAGCGCAGTGGATCGGATCACAGGTGAGACCGTCGACTGGCGAAAAGGGCAATCCGTCAAATGCCCGAACGAGCGGCATGAGTTCCGGGCAACTCAGTGCGAGAGCAGCGACCTTATTGACGTGACAATGGACTGCAATGTTCAGGCTCAAGAGAGTCGAAGTCCATCGCGGCGAGAAGTGATCACCGTCGAGATGGGTTAAACAGAGGGCCGTAATGTCGTGCAACCGCACACCGGTGCCATCAAGGCGCTTCGAGAGCGAGCGTGGACCGATGCCGGCGTCAATAAGCAGGATACCGGTCGGCGAGCGTACGAGGGCCGCATTTCCAGCGGAGCCGCTGGCAAGGATGCAGAGTTCGAGCGACATCGATCCCGTCTCTTCGCAACTTCAATAGCTAGCAGGTGGCCTCTTAGGATGCCTGCCGGCAAAATACGTCGATATTCGGATTAGCCATGGCACCCGCACGCCGGGCGGGCACTGGTCTAGGCGTCGAATATTCAAGTCCACTCTTAAGGTGTGCCCGGTCGCCTGCCGCGGCCATGTTGAGCTAGAGCCATTTAGGGACAGCGATGCGCTTGAAATGGTGAAGCTTGTCGATCAAGGCACCGGCGTCCGCATCAACGGATATCGAGTTTCGGTGGGCCGCTGGCAAAAACCTCGTGTCGACCATGTGGTCGATGAAGGCGAGAAATGCCGTGAAGAAGTCTGCCGAGTTCAACACGCCCACGGGTTTGTCGATTTCCGCTAGCTGATTCATGCTCCAGACCGCCATCAGCTCTTCGATGGTTCCGATGCCTCCCGGCAACGCGATGAAAGCATCCGCGAGTTCGACCATGCGGGCTTTTCTGCTGCTCAGGGTCGGAACGATATCATGTCGGCTGAGGCCGGCGTGAGATTGACCCCGCTGATGTAGCGAGTCAGTGACGACGCCGTGTACATTTCCGCCGGCAGCCAATGCGGCGTTCGCGACGATTCCCATCAAGCCCTTCGTCGTCCCGCCATAGACGACGGTCACTCCTGCGCCGCCAAGGGCGCGGCCGAGCGCGCGGGCGCCATCTGCGAATTCCGGCGATGCGCCGTAGTTCGATCCGCAGAATACGCCAACCGCTGCTATGTTGCGTACCGTCATGGGGCTAGTCGTCACATACTGAGCGCAGTGACGACCGATTGGGCCATGGTCGTCGTGGGGCGGCCGATGAGGCGGCTCAACTGGCGGCTGTCATTGTAAAGCCAGCCACGCGCGGCCTTGGCGTCGCTCTCGGCGTAGATTTCGGCAAAGGCTTCCGGAAGCCCGCTAGACAGCAGCGCGGCCCTGTACTCGGCTTCGCTCAGGTCGTTGTAGGTCACGAGCTTGCCGGACTGTCTCGCGATCTCCGCTGCAAATTCGGTGAGAGTATAGGCTGTGTCGCCAGCCAGCTCGTAGACCACTCCAGCGTGGCTGTGCGGGCTCGCGAGCACTGCCGCTGCGGCCGCCGCGAAGTCGGCGCGTGCAGCTGACGAGATGCGCCCATCCCCCGCTGCACCAAGCACTGTTCCATGCCTCACTGCCATCGGAGCATTGGCTGCGTAGTTCTCGGTGTACCATCCGTTGCGAAGGCAGACGAACGGGACGCCCGACGCTCGAATGAGCGCTTCCGTGTCGCGGTGCCCGTCGGCCAACGCCATGGGGCTCTTATCGGCATGAAGGAGACTAGTGTAGACGAGGAGCTTCATGCGCGAAGCCGTCGCCGCATCGATCACATTGCGGTGCTGCGCGACGCGCCGTCGTCCCATCTCACTCGATGAGATCAGCAGCAGCTTGCCGGCGCCCGCTAGCGCAGTCGCGATTGAGGCAGGATCATCGTAGTCGGCGCGACGAAGTTCGACACCGCTATCTGCCAGCGCCTCAGCAGCGGCAACATTGCGGACAAGACCGATCACGTGAGCCCATGGCGCGGCCTGCAGGAGTTCCGCCACCACAAGCCGACCCAGTTGACCGGTTGCACCGGTCACGACGATCATTTCGGAATTCGTCATGTGCTGCTCCGGTCCTTTCATTGGGTTCGGCAGTGGCAGTCGCGCACCGCCTCGCCGTCGCCTTTGCAACTAACGCCTCTATTTCGCGGCTTCGAGGGTCGTCGGCGGCGCGCCTTTTGCTTTCACGTAGAATACAAGCAGCTTAGCAGGTTGCGTCTCGCTCGCATTGCGGCTGACCTTGTGCACGTCTGTGGGAGATTCGTAGAAGACGCCACCGGCGCGAACGGTCAGCGGACGATCGCCTTCAACTTGAGTGACGACGCTGCCTTCGAGGACGTAGACGAAGAGGTCGGCGTTATGCCGATGGGGCTGCGAGACTTCCCCGGGCGCGAATTCGACGAGTTCGACCATTCCTTCCTTTCCAGGAAAATCTGGAAGGTCTCTGGTCATCAGCGTTGTCGCTGTACCGGTTCCTGCGTTGGCGCTGCCAAACACCACGAGCGTGGATAGCGCTAGAGATAGAATTGATGCGATCTTGTTCATGTTCTGCTCCATCAGAACTGGTGTTGACTGGTTGTTCATTGGTCAGGCGGCGACCGATTCATCCGGCGGATGGTTTGCAATGTGTTTTTGCGGCAGCGTCCGCTCCTTGAGGTGCGTTGCGCTCGTCCGATCGATCGACAAGCTCAGCAGCTCTGGCCGGCTATAGTGACCACGCGAGTCCATAAGCATCTTACGCCTATCGATAAGCGAGAAATCGAGGTCGGCGATAATCACGCCTTCGCCGGAACGCAGTGGCTCGCCGAGCAGCTCGCCTTCCGGACTGACGATTGCAGTGAAACAACCCCCTGATATGGGACCCACCTCGCCACCAGTGTCGTTGGCGATCTGTGTCTGTTGATCAGGGGTCAGCCAGGAAGTGGCGTTGACCACGAAGCACGCGGATTCCAGGGCGTGCTGCCGGATATTGACTTGGATCTGTTCTGCGAAGCGGTCACCCGCGAACGATCCAGGATACATCGCTGAATGGATCTGTTCGCCGTCGGCCATCAACGCATAGCGTGCCAGCGGATTGTAATGTTCCCAGCATGCCAGTTGGCCGATCCGACCGACAGCGCTGTCAACGGCGCGCAGTCCGGACCCGTCACCCTGGCCCCAGATCATGCGTTCATGAAACGTCGGGCTGATCTTGCGCCGGCGCTGGATCAGCGTGCCGTCCGCATCGAACAGGAGTTGGGTATTGTAGATCGTAGCGCCATCGCGTTCGTTGACGCCAATCGACACCACCATCCCGGCTTGCTTGCAGGCGTCTGAGATCGCAAGAGTCTCAGGCGACGGCACCGTCAGTGACTCCCGCAAGAGGCGCTGATATTCTTTGCCGAGCGATATCTCGTAGGGTCGCTGCAGGAACGAAAAATAGGGATAGTACGGAATGATCGTCTCGGGGAATGTCGCGAACTGCACGCCTTGGCGGCCAAGCTCGATAATTTTCTCGACGATTTTCGCGACTGTTCCCGCGCGACTGTAGAGCACAGGACTGAGTTGGACGGCGGCAGCTTTGACGGATGTCATGGAAGTCTCCTCCTTCTTAGGACCCGAGATCGAAAGTCTGTCTGCCATCAGGAGATCATCTTGAGGCCGATAACGCCTGCCAGAATTAGACCTATGCAGAGCATCCTCATCGGCGCAGCAGAGTCGCCCAAGAATGCGATTCCCACGAGCGCCGTGCCGGCCGCCCCGATCCCGGTCCACACCGCGTAGCCGGTCCCGACGGGAAGTGTCCGAAGCGAGAGCGAAAGCAGAAACACGCTCGACACGCCGGTGGCGATGGTGAGAAGCCCGGGGATTAAGCGCGTAAAACCATCTGACGTCTTCATACTGAAAGCGAATGCGATTTCTAGAACGCCAGCGACGGTCAGTAGCGCCCAGGCCATTTGAGACACCTTCGTTCTAAGGTTCACGTTCGTACTCCCGCAGCGGATCACCAACACTGGCGATGCCTTGGATTGATGCGCCTTGGAAGGGTTCAATCCAGAGACGTCCGGAAACCTTCGCGCCAAGTGGGGTGCAGCGGCATCCACCTGAGCTCTTGCCGCGCCTTACGATTCGAGACGCCCTGCTCGTGTCCGCCCGGTTCGCCGATCGGCGGGGGCGGTGCTCCGATCGCAGCTGCAAACTGCGGCAGCCATTCGGTGCCGGCTGCCGGTTCATCGTCGACGATATTGACGACGCCTGCAGGCCAGTCGATCGCTAGCAGCGCTGCACACGCGGCATCTTTCACATGCAGGAACGAGCTGATCCCACGGCCGGCGGGTCGCTTGCCTTGCCGTACAGCGTCGGCAAAGGGGCCGATTTTGGAATACCAGGTGCCTGGGCCGTACAGCAGACCGTAGCGAAGGCTGACCCCCTCGGGGAGTTCTGCGACCGCCGTTTCGAGTGCGCGCACGCCGCGTACCACGTCGCGTACTTCTGGCGTTTCATCGGCGAGCGGATCCAACTCAGTCGCTGGCTCCGCTTTGATCGCGTATACGATGGCGAGGCTCTGCGCGATCAGCCGACGCACCCCAGCCGCCTTCGCAGCATCGACCAGATTCCGCGTTCCTTCGATGCGCAGCCGATCAGTTCCCGCGAAATCCGCCGCTGAGAGATCGGTGAGCTGGTGAATGATGACGTCCGGGTTCGCCCTTCTCACAGCTTCTGTCAGCGCAATGCGGTCGAATACATCGACGACAACGGGGCGAACCCCGATAGCCTCCATCAGAGCCGCCTTCGCGGGGTTCCGTGTGGTGCCGACGACCTTATAGCCGGAGCTGACAAGCATCGGCAGGAGTTGTCGACCGACCGCGCCTACAGCGCCCGCCACGAAAATCGATCTATTCGCGTTGGAATGCTCGCTCACGGCCGCACCTCCGAGGGTCTGACGGTCAAGCGGACGTGCCTGACTGCCCTCTTACATGCTGCACTGTGGCCTACATAAGAAGGTCCATGATCGGCATCGTGAGCTAGGCCATGATCCTTCCGTTCAAGTGATCGCCCCCGTCACATGAGGCTGGCAATCCGATTCCCGAGAATCTCCGCCGTGCGTTGAGAACCAACATTTGTGAAGCCGAGCAACAGCGATGAGGGCATATCATGATCAACCGCCCAGTCCGATAAGGCCTCTGCGTACAGGCCCTCTGTCCGCATGCGCGCAACCAACCGACGATCGGAGCGCCGGCCTTGCAGGCGTAAGATCAAGTGCATACCCCCTGGCTGCGACTCAATTCGCATGTGCTTTTCCAGCGCGCTTTGCAGGCCCGCTGCGGTTACCTTCCGCCGCTCGGCGTAGAGCTTCCGCATCCGTTGAATATGTCGGGCGAAATGCCCTTCCGCGATGAATGCAGTGACAATGGCTTGTGAAATCTGAGGAACGCTCCCCGCGAAGACTTCTGCGATTTTCTCGAACCGCGCGACTTGACCTTCCGGTACGAGCACATATCCGAGCCGAATCCCCGGAAAGAGCACCTTGCTAAACGTGCCGACATAGAGCACGCGCCCTTCGCGATCCAAGCTCTTCAGCGCGGGCAGCGGCCGGCCGATATATCGATACTCTCCGTCGTAGTCGTCCTCGACGACCCAGGCGTTATTCCCAGCTGCCCAGTCCAAGAGGGCCATGCGTCGCGGTAAGGTGAGAGATACGCTCAACGGGCTCTGGTGTGCAGGCGTTACCACCGCTGCCCGCGCACGTGGAGCCAACTTCAATCCTTCCGATACGACGATGCCATCGTGATCGACCCGCACTGAGACAGGCGTGATTTGCATGTGTTCCAATATGCCGCGCGTAGGCGGGTATCCTGGACTTTCGAGCCAGACGCGATCGCCGGACGTCAAAAACGCATGAGCAATCAACTCAATCGACTGGCGATACCCTGACGTCACGAAAACCTGTGATGACGAGCAGTTGATCCCCCGCGACACCTGCAGATAGGTAGCGATCTGGGTGCGCAGTGCCGGCAAGCCGAATACAGCTGGATGGACCATGTCGGATGGTTGCATGGCGCGCACACATCGCGCGCCGAGGCGTGCCCAAATCTTTCGAGGAAACGCATCAAGGGCAGGCAAGCCCATTTGGAATGGCAGGATAGAATCGGGGCGAAAACTCGTCGGAGCGAAACCTGGGTCAGGCTGGCGGATCGGACTTGAAGCCAGCGTTCGCAATATCAGGCCCGGTGTTACGATGGTGCCAGCCTGGCCGCGGGCTTCAATGTACCCTTCCGCGGCCAGCAATGAATAAGCCGCATCGATAGTGCCTCTTGCCAGACCCAACTCTTTAGTCAGCGCCGTGGCCGACGGAATGCGGTCACCGGGCTTGAGATCCCCGCCTGCGATGGCGCCGCGGAACCTATCGTAGATTTGCCGGTAAAGGGGTGCTGCCGTCTTCGCATCCAACGGCGCGATGTTGCGAAGCTTCGCTCCCGCCATGGATCAGCCCACTCCGAAAGTTGGTCTAGATTGATTGGTCCATGTTTGCGCCTTTCAGCAAAGGATATCAAATCTAAACGACCGTCTTGCAATTGGCCTCCAATGAAGATCGCGAGCACGGTCCGCTACCTAGGCCTCGAAGTCGACGATCCCCTCGAATTCGCGAACAAGATCGACATTTGATAGCTGGTTCACCGCCGACTGCGGACGTTGCAGGCGACGGCTGCACTGCGCCGACCCGGGATCCACCGACTTCCGCTGATGGGACGAAGCGCTCATCGTGCGAAGAGGCGATGATTGGCCCGCCGACTTTTTACACGATCGACCGCTCACGACGCTGGGCAAGCCTAGACGTCGGCCAGCGCATGAGTTCCATTTGGAACTAGCTCGACGGCGACATGTGAAAATCTTCCCTGGCGAGCATTGATAATCAAGGAGCTACCCAGCGCGCTCAGGCTGGCGGTAAATACCGAGCGGCCAGAGCGGGTTGCCGGTTGCTGATTATGAATTGCATAATATCTAACCACCGCTGGCCGCTGCTAACTTCACCGGTGAAAAGGCGTGCGGAAGCGCTTGCGATGCCTGGGAGGTTACCGAAGTCGGGTATTGTGACAGTCACTGCTCGATCACCCCGCTGGCAACTCGCTGCTCGGCAGAGTCGGCAAACAGATTTTCCACCCATGCCTTTGGTGCGGTTGTTCAGTCCCACTAGCGGAAGTCCGCCAGCCCGATGATCGCCGAGGCGGACGCCGTCGCTGGCGCTTCCGCTGATGGGTAAGACCAGCCAAGCGCGGTCGCTACCATAGCGGACGTCATCACGAGCCTGTCACGTGTGGGCGTTACTTCGATGAGGCGCGAAAGGCGGCGCTGGCGGCACCCATGCGGACTATACGTCGATGTTCGACAGCAAGATGATCTCGTACAAGGCTTCACGCTCAAGCAAGCGAAAAGTCTTTGACGCGCACCTTCTTGTCGTGAGGATTTCTAGTCACGTCGCTGCGAAATCGTATTGGCCCCGACGGTAGAAGAGTGGACACGGCCTCGCACACCCTATGATTGCACGTCAGGTTGGATGTTTTCTGGCGGCAAGCGTGCTGAGGGCCAGCGAGATGATATTAGACAAGATCAAGAACATCGCCAGCGCTGGGGCGGTTGCGCAAGGGTTTCTGCGGCCTATCGATACAAACCGTATCGCGCGTGAGGTTGATCTAGAGAAGAAGTGCAACGAAAACGGTGCTCGCAATCTACCGCCTCCCACGGCAACAACGCTGGACTCGGTCGAGCAAGACATTGTGCAGCGGCTTGAGGCGGAATGGGCATGGCAGGGCGACGAGCTTCTCACCCAACTTCGCGCCTACGCGCACCGGTTGATCGGCTGCTCTGTCGATGCCGAATTTGAGAAGCTTCAAGTGAAGGGCCGCGATACACTTGCACGGTTACGCGCTGCCCATGTCGCCGCCGAGCGAGAACTTGGTCCACGGCGGGAAGCGTTCATCGCCTATCGCGATGATCTGGCCGCTTTCAAGACGCGGAACCGCCTCAACCGTCCGGTGCGTGGTACGTCACGCCGCATCACGACGATCGGTTTGCTGATCTTCCTCGTGGCCTTTGAGTCGGTCATCAACGGTGCTTTCTTCGCGGACGCCGCCACTCACGGCCTGATAGGCGGAATCGGCATTGCGATTGGTATTTCGATCTTGAACGTCGCTTTGGCCTATGGGTTAGGAGTGGGGCCTACCCGGTGGCTGCACCATAGGAATTGGCTACTTAAAGCTTTGGGGTTTCTGACGCTCATCGCCGGGGTCGGTACTCTGTTCGGTCTTCACGGGTTTGCGCTCCATCTGCGAGACGCGTCGGCGGATCTAGCTATCTCGAACCCGCTGTTCGATTCAAGGGAAGCGATGGAGCTGGCGGTCCAACGGATCTTCGACGCTCCCTTTACGATACACGATCTCAACTCATTCTACTTGTTCGCGCTGGGAGTGGTCTTCGCGTTCTTAGCCTTCCTGAAAGGCTATAGATCCGACGATCCTTACCCCGGGTATGGCCCCCACCAACGCCGAACTGACACGGCACGCGAAGCGTACAGCGACGACCATAGCGATCTTTTCGACGAGCTAACCGCCGCGAAGGATGAAACCGTCAAAGCGATCAGGCTCGGCCTTGATCACATTCCGCGGCTGCCTCAGGAAGCAGATAACATCAGAGCCAGCCGCCAGGCGACGTTACAGAAGTTTCGCGCCTATGAGACGTCAGTCGAAACGTCCATCAATCTGCTCGTGAAGCGCTATAGAGACTGCAACAGATCGTGCCGAAGCGAGCCGGTGCCCGCCTACTTTGAGAACCCTCTGACGTTGCCGTATCGGTTTGCGGACTCTGTTCAGGTTGCTGAATTGCTTGTCGATAACGGCCCATCGCGGCTCGACATAGCCGACGCGCTACGGACCCTCCACACGCTGCTCGACGACGTGCTTACGGAGTACGAGAACCTACTCAAAGCCTACCCACATCCCACGCAGATGGCCTGACCATGGCGAGGAAAAAGAGGAACAATCACGACGCGTTAGTGGGCGGTTCGCTTGCGGTGGTTGGCATACTTCTACTAGCAGGGTTAGCTGGCCTTGCATGGTGGTTTGGGCAAGCGCAGCAGCGCGCCGCGGCAACGAACTGCCCAGCGGCTGGCCCCCTTGCCATCCACATCATAATGATCGACCGCAGCGATCCGATAACGCCTTCACAAGTTCAGCGTATCCAGCAGCACCTACAGCAGGTGAAGCGGGATGCGGCCGAAGACACCAGACTAGACGTCTACAGCTTCGAGGGAAGCTTAAGTGACATCTTAGAGCCTTCGATCAGCATCTGTGCGCCGCGCAAGCCCGAAGACGCGGACCCATGGGTTGAAGGTCCAATTAAGGTGCGCGCGCTCTACCAAAGGTTTTCAAAGCGCCTCGATGACGAACTGAACGCAATGCTCGCTGCGCACACCCAGCCAACATCGCCCATCATCGAAAGCCTTCGAGGCGCAGCTCAAACGTCGTTCGGATCGGTAGGTTCGCGGCAGCTCCCGCTGAAGGTGACCCTTATTTCCGACCTTGTGCAGAACACGAAGAACGTATCGCATTTGCGAGCAGCTCCAGATTTTGGAGCCTTGGAGCGAAGCAATCTTTGGAGCTCACTTCGACCCGATCTCAAGGGCGCAGATGTTGACGTGCTCTATCTGCTTCGACCAAGCGCATTGCGGGGCGGGCAGCCTGTCCAGAACGTCGGACATCAACAATTCTGGGATGCTCTGCTTCGCGCTAGCGCTGGGCACCCGCTTGGGATTTGGCCTGTAGGGGGTGCGCAATGAGCGATACAGCAGAGGCGAGACCGGAACTCGCTGTAGAGGCCGCCATGGACGCGTTGCCTCGTCGCCGCTTCTTCAGCGACATGCCCGACAAGGGGCTTTTCGCCGTGGCCGCAATTGGCGGCTTCGCTGGCATCTACTTCATGAAGACGAACGGCTTTCGCGCTCCCGACGTCGCCCTGGTCGCGGTCGCTGCAATGCTTGTCTACGGGATTGTCGCCTATCGCATGCCGTTGGTTCAAATGCGATTGGATCGGCTGGGCGACAACTTCTACTATCTCGGCTTCATCTATACGCTCGCAAGCCTCGCCGCCGCCCTCTTGCAGCTTAGCGATCGCGTCGACGTGCAGCCCCTCCTCGGCAGCTTCGGCATCGCGTTGGTGACAACGATCGTTGGCATTTCAGGGCGTGTACTACTGCTGCAGCTGCGCACAGGGCTTGATGATGTTGAACAGAAGACACGCCATGAACTCGTGGCGACTGCAGAACACCTTCGCGGTCAGCTGGGCCAGTCCATTCTCGAATTTCAGACGTTTCGCACAGCGCTTTTCCAAGTTCTCTCTGAGACGCAAGAGGCTTACGGCAACCTCCAGCGGCGTCAGGTCGAGCAAGCCGAGGAATTGACGAAAGCCGTGACCGCGCAGAGTCAGCGGGCATCGGAAGCTAACGAGCGGCATGCTCGAGCATTGGCGGATGCTATGCAGACAGTCAGCGGTGGCGTCGAAACCGCGACGCGGCGGCTGAATGCGATGGAGCTTCCGAGCGACCGGTTCGAAAAAGAGCTCGGCACCTTCGCGGCTAACCTGCACGCCTTGATGGCCGCACTATCGAAAACGGTCGAGGAAATGTCGCGACGTGCGTTGACGCGACGACGCTGGTGGAAGCCGTGGCGACGCTGATCTAGGGGATAGGCCCGTGGCTGATGGACTGAATGAAAGCGAGTACAGGCGGGGGCTCGTTTTGGGCCTCACGCTCGCTGAAGTCTTGTTGCTTCTGCTCTTTCTTGTTTTGCTGACTCTAGCCGCTCTCTATCAAGCGATCGATCGTGATCACCGAGCGGCCCTGGCCCAACTAGAAAAATCGCAACAAGAGCTTGATCTGCTCAAGCTCGCCGTCGGCAAGCAAGGTGGCGATCCGAAAATCGCACTGGCCATCAAACTCTATCGAGCACTCAATGAATTGGTACCTGAAGCGCAGCTAGACGGTATCGTGACAGCGGTACAGCAAGCTGCGGAGATTGACCCTTCTGCACCACCAATGGTGCTGATTAAGGGAACAGACTTGGTCAAGGGGGAGGAACTCAGGGCGAAGGAGCTCAAGTCGAAGGAACTCAAGGCAAAGGAAGCGAAAGTAGCGGCAGAGGGGGCGTCGTCGACAAGTTCCGACAAGAGTGCTGCTGTCCGCGACTCGCCACCCCCCGGTTCGCCGCCCGCCGATCCTCCAAAACGCACGACCGCCAGTAAGGATGCCGTAGGCGCTTCAGGGCCGCAGGGGATAGGCCACAACTGGCCGCCGATCATTACTCTAAGCGAAGCAGGCGGCCACTTCTTCGCGTCGGGAAGCTCGGTTGTGCCCGCGGATCTTCAAGCTGTTTTGAAAAGTGATGTGGTCGACAAGCTTCGTGGTATTATACGCGAGTACAAGGTGGATGTGATCGAGGTAATCGGCCACACGGACGAGCAGCCGATCCTTCGAACACCAAGTCTTGAGCGTCCAGCGACAACTCTTGACCGCGGCCTTCTGCCGTCGATCCGGGGCTTGCCAGCAGCGCCCCCCATCGCTGCCGATAATGCTGGACTCGGTCTCGCGCGGGCAGCGGCAGTTGTTCGGATACTCCGCAACGATCAGCGGCTTCACGGTATGGAAATTCTTCCACTTTCGGGCGGTCAGCTCATCGACGTTGGGGATCGGCTTTCCATGAATCCGACAGGAACAGCAGCGCCGAACCGGCGGAGGATTGAGATCCGGTTGCGGCGGCGTTCCAATGAAGCGGAGACAGCTAGGTCGCGAACGCTTGGACAACTGAGATGATGTCGTTTCCGGGTGCGGTTGGAGCGCTCCCCGTTGCCGGCGCGGCCAACATCGTCGACGGTGACACATTCGACATTGGGGCTACTCGGATACGCCTTTGGGGCGTCGACGCCGTTGAAGGGGCGCAGACCTGCGAATTGAATGGCCACCCGTGGGATTGCGGTGGCGAGGCTACCCGCCGGCTGACAGCATTCCTGGCCGGTACTGAGGTTAAGTGCGAGCCCAAGGACCGCGATAGGTACGGCAGGACTGTTGCGACGTGCAGCGCGCGGGGTGCTGACATCGGCGCTTGGCTCGTTAGCGAGGGGCTAGCCCTAGATTACGTGGAATTCTCGAAGGGCACATACAAAGGCCAACAGGTTGCGGCAGAGACTGCTAAGCGCGGAGTTTGGCGGAGTAAGTTCATCCCGCCATGGGAGTTCCGCCATGGCGAATCAAAGGCCGATTCTACAGAGCAACGTCGCTAGCTGCAGCGACAGCGCTGCCGGAGTAGTCAGCGGCCCAACCCTCTGGCTGATCATCGCTCGCCCCGATTGGCGTTGCAGGCATCGCCGTGCTCATTCAGATGCCTCGGTTTCGCGAGCTAGCGCTGATCTGGCGAAGGCTGCGGCGATCGCGAGTCTTCGGGCTCGCCCCTGTCGGAGACCGGCGCAAAGTCCCAAAGGAGACGTGGCGCAGTGCACGTCATCGACCTTGGCGCTCCGTCGGCTCCTGGTCTGCTGCCGAATGCAGAGCAGACGCAGATCGTCAGCCTCTAGGCTGAATAGGCACGGGGACGCCATGGTGGTCTCCTTGAGCTGCGAGGCATTCATCTCACCGAGGCCTTTGAAGCGGCCGATTTCGACCTTCGCACCCGGGGTTTGAACTCCTTGGCGACCAACTCCGCGCGGTGCGCCTCATCGCGCGCGTAGACCGATTTCGCCCCGTGCGTCAGCTTGAAGAGCGGTGGCACGGCAAGGAACAGATGCCCGTTCTCGATCAGCTCCGGCATCTGCTGGTAGAAGAACGTGATCAGCAGCGAGGCGATGTGCGCGCCGTCGAGGTCGGCGTCGGTCATCACGATGACGCGCTCATAGCGCAGGTCATCGTCCTTGTATTTCGAGCCCGTGCCGACGCCGAGCGCC
>Ga0180223_1001441_pt1 | contig 18418 bp, 15 predicted proteins | sample eDN5th30CKraftOP_FD_151337 | JGI IMG/M metagenome (GOLD analysis project Ga0180223, IMG submission 151337) | Enriched Organic Plus compost microbial communities from Emeryville, California, USA - eDNA 5th pass 30_C Kraft OP (version 2) (version 2) ...
CGAGCTGCTCATGGGCAACGAGGTCGCCCCCCGCAAGGAGTTCATCGTGGACAGCGCCAGCGGATTGAGCCGCGACCGCATCGACGCCTGACCACATGGTCGGCGGTCCCGTCGACGGCACCAGTGCGTCGCGCTGCGCTCAGCGGGTCGCCGGCGCGATGTTGTGGTTGAGGTGGAAGCGGTTCGCCGGGTCGTACGTCCGCTTGATCTCAGAGAGCCGCGTGAGGTGGGGCTCAGGGTAGGCCCGTCGGACTCCGGGGGCGCCGTCGTCGCTGAGGGCGTTCACGTAGGCGCCGTCCGCATACTGGTCGAGCGTCGAGGCGTAGCGCCGTGCCGCGGCCATGAACCGCTCGTCGTCCGCGGGATCCTCCCATTTTCGAGCGGCCACGAACTCGTATGCCGTGCGACGGCGCGCGAAGGCCGTGTCCGCCGCCGCCACGTCGGCGATCGCGCCGCCATACGCTTGCAGGCTCACATTCGGCAGATCCGCGGCGTCCCGCGCGAGGATCGCGTCGATCACCGAGTCCCCGAGTTCGGTGAAGTAGTGACCCTTCCAGTACCGCCGCCACGCGTGGCCCTCGACGTCGTCCTCGCGGGTCTGCAGTTCCAGATACGTCAGAGGCTGCACAACTCGTTCAAGCTGGACACCGGTCGCCGACAGCTGGCGGTCGAGTCGATCGGCGAGCGCCGTCCCGTCGACCGGATCGCCGACCCAGACGAAACCGAGAGACAGGTTCGGTCCGTCGATCGTGGCGTTCCACGTCGCCCGCCGGTCGACACCGACGCCGAGATCACGCCACCGCCGCATGGCTGTGGCAGCCGCATCCGCATCCGCCGCCAGGCGGAACTCGGCGGAGAGCGCTGCGCCCGGCTCGGGGCTCAGGTCGAACTCGAACTCCGTGACGACGCCGAAGTTGCCGCCGCCGCCGCGCAACGCCCAGAAGAGGTCCGGATGGTGCCCGGCGTCGGCGCGAAGCACCTCGCCCGACGCGGTGACGAGCTCGAACGACGTCACGTTGTCGCACGCGAGACCGAGTCGACGCGCGAGCCAGCCCATGCCCCCGCCCAGCGTGAGACCACCCACACCGGTGTGGGACACATTTCCCGCGGTCGTTGCAAGACCGTGCGCCTGCGCGGCCCGGTCCAGGGTGCCGAGCAGCGCCCCGCCCTGCGCACGCGCCCGACGCGCCACAGGATCGACCGTCACGGTGCTCATCGGACGGAGATCGATCATCACCCCGTCCTCGGGGACCGCATGCCCGCTGATCGCGTGTCCGCCGCAGCGCACGCCGATCGGGAGATCGTTCGCTGCCGCGTACCGCACCGCCTCGGAGACATCGTGGCTCGTCGCGCAGCGGACGATCACCCGAGGGCGACGGTCGATCATCGCGTTCCACACCGTTCGCGCCTCGTCATACCCGTCGTCGCCGGGCTCGAGGACCAGGCCATCGGCCCGCTCCCGCAGCGTGTGCGCCATGCTGGTGGCTCCCTCGCATCCTGCCGGTGCGAGCCGCTCCGACCGGAACGGCGCTGCACGGTCAGGCCCGAACTTGCCACCGGGCCCCGCCGCCGTCAAGCAGCTGGCGCGGCCCCGGGAGCGTCGGGCGGCTCAGCTGATCCGACGGCCGATGACCGCCACTGGACTTTCCAGCTGGGTGCCGGAGCCGTCGCGCTTGGCGAGCTCCTCGGGCAGCGGACGAACCGAGCCGTCCGACCCGAGCGCGTGTGCGGGCCCAGGGCCCGCCCAGGCGACGGCGAGGCCGTCCTGGCCACGGAGGAAGCGCTGGGCGCGCACACCGCCGGTCGCACGGCCCTTGCCCGGGAACTCCGAGAACGCCGAGACCTTGGCCGCGCCGGGATCGGCGCCGAGCAGGGTGTCGGTCGTCGCCGCGACCGTGACCACCACAGCGTCGTCGAGCTGTTCGTTCGGGATGGCCGAGAACGCGATCACCCGGCTATCCGGCGCGAGTTTGATGCCCGCCATGCCGCCCGCGGCGCAGCCCTGCGGACGCACGCTCGACGCCGCGAAGTGCAGCAGTTGGGCGTCGGTCGTGATGAAGACGAGCTCGTCATCGTCGGCGCCTTGGGCGGCCCCCACGACTTCATCGCCCGGTTTCAGCGTGATGAGGTCGAAGTCGGGTCGGTTGGGATATCCACCGGCGATGACTCGCTTCACCACACCCTGAGCGGTGCCGAGAACGATCGGTCGGTCGCTGGTGAGCGAGACGACGGCGAGCACGCGCTCCGAACGATCGGTGAGTCCGAGATACTCGGCGACCCGCACGCCGGCGGCCAGCTGGGGTGCGTTCGCGGGAAGCGACGGCAGATCGAGCGGACTGAATCGGATGAGCCGCCCGCGGGTGGTCACCGCGCCGATCTCGCTCCGGCTCGTGGTGTCGAGGCTCGAACGGACGGCATCGTGCTTGGACCGGCGCGTCGGCACGGTGATCGCCAGTTCGTCGGCTCCCTCCGGTTGATCGATCCGCGCGATGCGGCCCGTCGCGCCGAGCACCACACGACACGCGACATCCGCGTGCTCCAGCGATGCGGCGGCCGCGGCCTTGGCGCTCGCCCGGGCGGGCAGCGCTCGGCCCTCGGTCAGCAGCGTGCGGCGCGGGGTGCCGAACCGCTCGGCCACCTCCTCGAGCTCGTCTGACACCAGCGCGCGAATGCGTGCCCGGCTCCCGAGGAGCTCTTCGAGTCGAGCGATCTCGGCGAGCAGGTCGTCGCGCTCGCGCTCAAGCTCGATGCGCGAGAACTTGGTGAGCCGCCGCAGTCTCAGCTCGAGGATGTACTCGGACTGGATCTGGCTGAGGTCGAACACCTCCATGAGTCGCGTACGTGCCTGATCGGTGTCGTCGCTGCCGCGGATGACCTGGATGACCTCGTCGATGTCGAGGATGGCGATGAGCAACCCCTCGACGAGGTGCAGCCGTTCACGGCGGCGTGCCAGCCGGAACTCCGAGCGCCGAGTGACGACCTTGACCCGGTGGTCGATGTACACCTGGAGCAGCTCACGCAGGCCGAGCGTCTGCGGTTGCCCGTCGACGAGCGCCACGTTGTTGATGGCGAAGCCGTCTTCGAGCGGCGTGAGCCGGTAGAGCTGCTCGAGCACCGCCTGCGGGTTGAAGCCCGTCTTGATCCCGATCACGAGGCGCATTCCGCGCTTGCGGTCGGTGAGGTCGGCGACGTCCGAGATGCCGGTGATCTTCTTGGCGTTGACGCCGTCCTTGATCTTCTCGATGACCTTCTCGGGCCCGACGAGATAGGGGAGCTCGGTGACCACGAGGCCCGTCTTCCGCGCGGTCAGCTGTTCGATCGAGACCTTCGCGCGGGTCTTGAACGAGCCTCGACCGGTCGCGTAGGCGTCTCGGACACCGTCGAGGCCGACGATCATGCCACCGGACGGGAAGTCGGGCCCGGGCACGAACTCCATGAGGTCGTCGAGGGTCGCGTCGGGGTGCTCGATGAGGTGGCGCGCCGCGTGCGCGACCTCGAGCAGGTTGTGCGGCGCCATGTTGGTCGCCATGCCCACCGCGATGCCGCTCGCGCCGTTGACGAGGAGGTTCGGGAACGCCGACGGCATCACCGACGGCTGCATGAAGGCGTTGTCGTAGTTCGGCACGAAATCCACGACGTCCTCGTCGAGCCCGTCGGCCATCGCGATGGCGGGCGGCGCGAGCCGTGCCTCGGTGTAGCGCGATGCGGCCGGGCCGTCGTCGAGCGAACCGAAGTTGCCGTGCCCGTCGACGAGCGGGACCCGGAGCGTGAACGGCTGTGCGAGCCGCACGAGCGCGTCGTAGATCGCCGAGTCGCCATGCGGGTGGTACTTGCCCATGACCTCACCGACGACACGCGAGGACTTCACGTGCCCGCGGTCGGGACGCAGTCCCATCTCGGTCATGCCGTAGAGGATGCGTCGCTGCACGGGCTTCAGCCCGTCACGGGCGTCGGGGAGCGCTCGCGAGTAGATGACCGAGTAGGCGTACTCGAGGAAGGAGCCCTGCATCTCGGCCGCGACGTCGACGTCCTCGATGCGTTCCGCGATCTTGGGCTCGGTGGGCTCGGTGCTCGGTGGGGTCATCCGTCTGTTTCTTCGTTGTCGCGCGCTCGCGCGCGCCGTAGGGGGGGCGCCTTCACGCGTGAGGGTTCATGGGGCCACGCCTGTGCGAGACTGGCGCGATGCCAGCAATGCTACCGGCGCCCACCGACCCGGCTCGGCAGCTCGCCGCGGTGTTGCCCAGCGCGATCGCCAGTCTCAGCGCCGGGGACGGCGCCTTGGGTCTCGCGTCCGCCAGGTCCGCGGTCGTGGTGCTCGTCGACGGCCTCGGCGCCGCGAACCTCGCGGCCCGGCGCGGCCACGCGCGCACCCTGGCCGCCGCGTTCGGCAAGCGCGACGTGGTGCGCACCGTGTTCCCGTCGACGACAGCAGCGGCGATCACCACGTTTGCCACCGGAGTGGCGCCCGGCCGCCACGGGCTCGTCGGTTACCGCACGCTGCTGCCCGGCACCGACCGGGTCGAGAATCAGCTCAACGCCTGGGATCACGGTGCCCTCCCCGACGGGTGGCAGCGCAGCGAGCCCCTGTTCGAGTACGCCGGGCGGCTCGGGCTCCGATCGTTCACGGTGGGCGCGCCCCGGTACGCCGATTCGGGCTTCACCCGCGCGGTGTTGCGCGGCGCCGACTACCATCCTGCCGCGACCATCGCAGGACGATTCGATGCGGCGCGCGACATTGTGACCTCGGTGGACGGGGCGCTCGTCTACCTCTATATTCCCGAACTCGACCAGGTGTCGCACGCCCACGGGTGGGAGTCCGACCGGTGGACCGCCGCGCTCGAGGAGCTCGACGCCGCGGTCGCCACGTTCACGGCGCGGATGCCTCATGGCACGGGCCTGCTCGTCACCGCCGATCACGGCGTGCTCGACGTGCCCGCGCACCGACACATCCACATCGACGCCCGGCCGGAGCTCCTCGACGGAGTCCGTCACGTAGCCGGTGAACCCCGGTGTCTCGCGCTCTACTTCGAGGCCGGCGTCTCCGAGGACGTGCGCGCCACGCTCACCTCGCGGTGGCGCGAGGCCGAAGGCGCGAGAGCCTGGGTGCTCACGCGCGACGAGGCGATCGACGCCGGTCTGTACGGCGAGGTCGACGACGAGGTCCGCCCCAGGATCGCCGATGTGCTCGTGGCCGCGCGCGCAGGCGTGGCGTACTACGACGGGCGCGAGGCCGATCGGAAGGCCGAGCGCATGATCGGCCAGCACGGGTCGCTCACCGATGAGGAGACGAGGGTGCCGCTCATCCGATTCGGAACGTACGCGCGCGGCTGACCTGGACGCCGGCGGTCAGGATGCCGGTGTCAGGATGCCGGTGTCAGGACGCCGTCGGGTCGGGTGACGCGGCGCGCGGGGATGCCGCGACCGACGTGCCGGCGAGGGTCAGGACGGCCACTGGCCGTACTTGACCTGCGGCTTCGGGAGGCGCAGCGGACGAAGCTGCAGCGCGCGCATGGCGGCGTACCAGCGCACCTTCTCGGCGCGGTCGGCACCGAACTTGGCACGCACCTTCCGCGTGACGAGGATGCCCAGGATGATCACGTCGACCACGGCGATGAGGAAGAACGCCCAGAGCGCCAGGATGCCGATCGACTGCACCTCATAGCTGGGCACGAGGGTGAGGATGATGACGAGGAACATGACGGGGATCAGCACCTCGCCGATGCTGAAGCGTGCGTCGACGTAGTCGCGGACGAACCGTTTCTGGGGGCCGCGGTCACGCGCCGGAAGGTACTTGTCGTCACCCATGGCCATGCCGATGCGAACCTTCTCGCGCTGCTCGGCCGCCCTCGCCTTCGCCTGCCTGGCCGCCTCTTTGCGGTCGTTCGGCACGAGCGGCCGCTTGTTCGCGGCCTCGCGCTCCGCGCGCGTCGGAGTCGGCGCGCCCTTGCCGGAGTGCTTCAGCCGGGCCTGGGTCGCCTCGAGCGTCTCGGGCTGGTCGGGCGCGGGGGACTGGGTCTGGTTCTCAGGGTGCTTGGCCACGGGATTCCTCGAATCGGTAGACCTTAAGATTACCGGCATGACCGAGCCCTCCTCCGCTTCGCCGGACGCCCTGCTCTCAACCGAACAGATCGACGCCTTCCGCGGCGCGGTGGCCGCGGCGTTCCCCACGACCATCGCGGACCTGTCTCGTCTCGTCCGCATCCCCTCGGTCTCGTGGCCCGCGTTCGACCCCGCGCACGTCGCGGAGAGCGCGGAAGCCGTTGCCGAACTGCTGCGCGGGACGGCGATGTTCGAATCGGTCGAGGTCGCGCGCGCCGAGGTCGAGGGAGGCGGCGAGCTCGGACAGCCCGCCGTCATCGCCCACCGAGCGCCGCGGAACGGCCGCCCAACGGTACTGCTCTACGCGCACCACGACGTGCAGCCCCCTGGTGCCGAGGCGGACTGGGAGACCGCGCCGTTCGAGCCGACACAGCGCGGTGACCGCCTCCATGGTCGCGGGGCCGCGGACGACAAGGCGGGCGTGATGGCGCACGTCGGCGCGCTGCGCGCGCTCTCCCACGTGGTGGGTGACCCCGACCTCGGGATCTCGGTCTTCATCGAGGGTGAAGAGGAGTACCTGTCGCGATCCTTCACGACCTTCCTCCGCGAGCATCGTGAGGTGCTCGCGGCCGACGCGATCATCGTCGCGGACTCGACGAACTGGGATGCCTCGACGCCGGCGCTCACCGTCGCGCTCCGTGGCGCCGTGGCATTCAACCTCCGCGTCTCGACGCTCGATCACGCCTCCCACTCCGGCATGTTCGGAGGCGCCGTGCCCGACGCGATGATGGCCGTCGTCCGGCTCCTCGACACGCTCTGGGACGACGACGGCGCGGTGGCGGTCGAGGGGCTGCACAGTGCGCAGCTCGACGTCCCCGCCTCCGACGTCGCGCAGCTGCGAACCGAGACGGGACTGCTCGACGGGGTGGACCCGATCGGGCGCGGCGAGCTGCTCTCGCGAATCTGGTTCCAGCCGGCGATCACCGTCACGGGTATCGATGCGCCAGACATCGCCAACGCGTCGAACACGCTGGTGCCGTCGGTCCGGGTCCGGATCAGCGCGCGCATCGCACCAGGCCAGGACGCAGGCGAGGCGTTCGAGGCGCTCAAGGCGCATCTGACCGCGCACGCGCCCTTCGGCGCGCACCTCGAGTTCGACGACGTCGACACGGGCCAGCCATTCCTCGTCGACACGAGCGGATGGGCGGTCGCCGAGACGCGGGCGGCGATGGCGGATGCCTGGGGCGTCGCGCCCGTCGACATCGGGGTGGGCGGGTCAATCCCGTTCATCGCTGAGCTGGTCGAGGAGTTCCCCGATGCGCAGATCCTCGTGACCGGCGTTGAAGATCCCGACTCGCGAGCGCACAGCCCGAACGAGTCGCTGCATCTCGGGGTCTTCCAGCGCGCGGTGCTCGCTGAGGCGCTGTTCCTTGCTCGCGCGAATGCGCGCGAGCGGTGAGCCGCCGTCGAGGCATCCGCCGCCCGCGCCCGCCGGCCGCACGCGCCGCAGACGGCCGCACAGCCGGTTCTCGGCCACGCGCGCGTAAGATGATGCAAGATCACCGCACCGGGCCCAGCTACGAGGAGTGAGATGAGCCAGACCATCACCGAGAACGCCCACGGAGTGCTGCTCTCCGAGCCGGCCGCCAACAAGGTCCGCAGTCTCCTCGCGCAGGAGGGCCGCGAAGACCTCCGACTGCGCGTCGCCGTGCAGCCCGGCGGATGCTCCGGACTCATCTATCAGCTGTACTTCGACGAGCGCCTGCTCGACGGCGACGCCGTCGTCGACTTTGATGGCGTCGAGGTCGTCGTCGACAAGATGAGCGTGCCGTACCTCGACGGATCGTCGATCGACTTCGAGGACACGATCGAGAAACAGGGCTTCACGATCGACAACCCGAACGCACAGGGCAGCTGTGCCTGCGGAGACTCCTTCCACTGAGCCCGTCTCAGCTCTCATGACGGGGAGGTCGCGTGACGCGACCTCCCCGTTTTGCGTTTGCCCAGATCGGGGGCGAATCCATGCGGAAATGCGGGCGACACCGCCCCATGGTGCACACCCGGGGTGCGGAGTCGGAGTAGGCTAGGCAACGATCACCGCGCTTCACTGTGAAGCGCCTTCGAGTCTCCCGAAAGGTCACCGGTGCGCCACAATCGCCGACTCCGATGGGTTGCTGTCCCGATCGCAGCGACACTCAGCCTCGTGCTTGCGGGCTGCACGCAGGCCCAGCTCAACGGGTTCCTGCCGGGATTCGAGGAGGGGCAGCCGCCGACGACGAACCACACCGAGCGCATCTCGGGTCTGTGGGTCACCTCCTGGATCGTGCTGCTGATCGTCGGTCTGGTCACCTGGGCCCTGACCATCTGGGCGGTCATCGCCTATCGGCGTCGCCGCGGCCAGACCGGTCTGCCGGTGCAGCTGCGCTACAACATGCCGATCGAGGTCTTCTACACGATCGTGCCGCTGATCCTCGTCCTCGGATTCTTCGCCTTCACCGCGCGCGACCAGGCCGCCATCGAGCAGCGATTCGCCGAGGAGGACATCGACGTCAAGATCGAGGTCATCGCGAAGCAGTGGGCGTGGGACTTCAACTACGTGAATGAAGACGTCTACTCACCGGGCATCCAGGGCCAGCCCGACCCCGAAGCTCCGAAGGGGTCGCTCGTCCAGTCCGAGCTGCCCACGCTCTACCTGCCGGTCAACGCGAACATCGAGATCGAGCTCGAGTCGCGCGACGTGATCCACTCGTTCTGGGTCGTGGACTTCCTGTACAAGAAGGACATGTTCCCCGGCAAGACGAACTACATGTCGCTCACCACCGAGCGCGAGGGCACGTACGCCGGCAAGTGCGCCGAGCTCTGCGGCGAATACCACTCGCTCATGCTCTTCAACGTCGAGGTGGTCTCGCAGGACGAGTACGACGCGTACATCGACTCGCTCCGTGACGCGGGCCAGGAGGGCCAGCTGTCCAGCGAGTACGACCGCAACCAGAATCTGCCCGGGAAGGGCGCGCCCGAGCTGAAAGAGGAGCACGAAGGCGAATGAGCACCACGACCGCACCGGCTCGCCCACAGGCCGCACCTCCGCCTCTCGGCGGATCGAAGGTTGAGCACAAGGGCAACATCCTCGTCAGGTGGGTGACCTCGACCGACCACAAGGTCATCGGGTACATGTACCTGATCACGTCGTTCATTTACTTCTGCATCGGCGGCGTCATGGCGCTGATCATCCGCGCCCAGCTGTTCGAGCCCGGCCTCGAGATCGTGCAGACGCGTGAGCAGTACAACCAGCTGTTCACGATGCACGGCACGATCATGCTGCTCATGTTCGCGACGCCGCTCTTCGCCGGGTTCGCGAATGTGCTCATGCCGCTGCAGATCGGCGCGCCCGACGTCGCGTTCCCGCGACTGAACGCGTTCGCCTACTGGCTGTTCAACTTCGGCTCGCTCATGGCGGTCGCCGGCTTCGTCACCCCGCAGGGTGCCGCCTCGTTCGGCTGGTTCGCCTATCAACCACTCGCGAACACGACGTTCTCACCGGGTATCGGTGGCAACCTCTGGATGCTCGGCCTCGGTCTCTCCGGCTTCGGCACCATCCTCGGCGCCGTGAACTTCATCACGACGATCATCACGATGCGCGCGCCGGGCATGACCATGTTCCGGATGCCGATCTTCACCTGGAACACGCTCGTCACGTCGATCCTCGTCCTGATGGCGTTCCCGGTGCTCGCCGCCGCGCTGCTGGCCGCCGCCGCCGATCGGGTCTTCAACGCCCATGTCTACGACCCGGCCAACGGTGGGGTGATCCTCTGGCAGCACCTCTTCTGGTTCTTCGGACACCCGGAGGTGTACATCATCGCGTTGCCGTTCTTCGGCATCGTGTCCGAGGTCTTCCCCGTCTTCAGCCGGAAGCCGATCTTCGGGTACAAGACGCTCATCTATGCCACCATCGCCATCGCGGCACTGTCGGTCACGGTGTGGGCGCACCACATGTACGTCACGGGCTCGGTGCTGCTGCCGTTCTTCGCGCTCATGACGATGCTCATCGCCGTGCCGACAGGTGTGAAGATCTTCAACTGGATCGGCACCATGTGGCGGGGGTCCATCACGTTCGAGACTCCGATGCTGTGGGCGATCGGCTTCCTGATCACCTTCACCTTCGGTGGGCTCACGGGGGTCATCCTGGCGTCGCCGCCGCTGGACTTCCACGTGTCTGATACGTACTTCGTGGTCGCCCACTTCCACTACGTCGTCTTCGGCACCGTCGTGTTCGCGATGTTCTCGGGCTTCTACTTCTGGTGGCCCAAGTGGACGGGCAAGATGCTGAACGAGACGCTCGGCAAGTGGCACTTCTGGCTGCTGTTCATCGGCTTCCACACGACCTTCCTCATCCAGCACTGGTTGGGCGTGGTGGCCATGCCGCGTCGGTACTACTCGTACCTGCCGGAGGACAACATCACCTGGATGAACCAGGTGTCGACGATCGGTGCGGCGATTCTCGCGCTCTCGATGGTGCCGTTCTTCCTGAACGTGTACATCACGGCGCGACGGGCGCCCAAGGTGACGGTGAACGACCCGTGGGGCTACGGCCGCTCGCTCGAGTGGGCGACCAGCTGCCCGCCGCCGCGGCACAACTTCACGTCGATCCCGCGCATCCGGTCCGAGTCCCCGGCGTTCGACCTCAACCACCCGGAGGCCGGCATCCCGGTCGGGATCGGCCCGGCCAAGGACGCCCCCGACGCCCCCACCTATGACGCTGCAACGAAGGAAGTCAAGTAGATGCGCGCCAATGTCGTTCTGTTCTGGCTGCTCGCCGTCTTCTTCCTGCTCGCTGCGGTCGTCTACACGATCTGGAGCTACCTGGCGGGCGTCGACGATCATCGGATCGAGTGGGTCGGAACCGTGGCGATCGCGTTGAGCGCGGTGCTCTCGGCGTTCATCGCCTTCTACCTCGGTCGGGTGCACAAGGCGCAGGGCGGTCAGCTGCCTGAAGACCGCCTGGACGCCAACATCGACGACGGCGACCCGGAGCTCGGCTTCTTCAGCCCCTGGAGCTGGTGGCCGATCATGCTGGCCGGGGCCGCTGCGCTCGGGTTCCTCGGGCTCGCCGTGGGGGTGTGGATCTCGTTCATCGCGGTCCCGCTCGCCCTGATCAGCCTCGTGGGCTGGGTGTACGAGTACTACCGCGGAAACTTCGCTCGCTGATCGCGAAGCACCAGAGCGCCCGGCGCACCGCGCCGGGCCCTTTGTCGGTCACGTCGGCCCGCAGGACTCAGCGTGTATGAACCGGCTGAGGGCGATGCTGTCGGAGAGCATGGCGTCGCGCGGTCCCGAATCGGCCGCGACGCCGCCGTCGATCAGGATGATCTGGTCGGCGGCTCGCGCGACGAAGTCGAGGTCGTGTGTGACGAGTGCGACGGTGAGCCGCCGGTCGTGTTGGAGCCCCTGGAGGACATCGAGGAGCTGTCCCGCGGCGCGACGATCGAGCGCCGACGTGATCTCATCGCAGAGCAGCAGCTGCGGTCGCATCATGATCGCCCGCGCGATCGCAACCCGCTGACGTTCGCCACCCGACAGTCGTGACGGCGAGCTCAGGAGATGGTGGCGGAGTCCGACTTGGTCGAGGACCGTCTCGGCGAGGCCGGAAGCTTCATCGCGCGGCATCCCGAGCCGCTTGCGCGGCGCGAGCGTGAGATTCGCGCGTACGTCGAGGTGCGGCCAGAGCGTGTAGTTCTGAAACACCATCCCGATTCGACTGGCCGCGCCGGGCCATTCGGCGGTGCGCTCTCCGTCGTCGAGGACCGTGGTGCCGCCGATCGTGACCTGGCCCGCGTCGGCGTCGGTGAGGCCTGCGACGATGCGCAGCAGTGTGCTCTTGCCGGAGCCGCTCGGCCCGAGGAGCGCGGTGATCTCGCCAGCGGACAGGTCGGCGGTGACGCCCCGGAGGATCGGGCGGTCGCCGTATCGCTTGGTCACGCCGTGGAGGGACACGGCGGCGGCACCGGTGTTCATCTCGCGTCTCCGGCCGCGACACAGTCGGTGCCGCTCGCGTGCGGGTCGTCAACTCCGGAGGTGCGTAGGCACGCCCCTCGTTCGCTCGTTCTGCCACGTCCTGTCGCGCCCGCGGTCGTGATTCCGGGCCACAGGTGCGCGGACACGGCGCGCCAGCTCAGCGCCGATGTCGAAGCCTCGGCACCTCTCCGCTCGATCCAGCCCACCGCCAATGAGACCGGCAGCGCGACCACAAAGTAGAGTCCCGCGGCGACGGTGAGCAGCTCGAGCGAACGGTACGTCTCGGCGACCTGGGTGTTCGTGACGAACATCAGGTCGGCGACCCCGAGGGTCGCGACGAGCGCGGTCTCCTTGAACATCGAGATGTTGAGCGACAGGATGGTCGGCAGTTGGCTCCGGAACGCCTGAGGGAGCACGATGTGTCGCGCGCGTTGGAAACGGCTGAGCTGCAGCATGCGGGCGGCCTCGATCTGATCGATCGGGATCGCCTGGATGCCCGTGCGGTACGCCTCAGCGAGGAACGCCGTGAGGTTCGCCGTGAGCGCGATGACCGCGGACGGGAATGCGGGAAGCGTGACACCCGTGAGCATCGGCAGCGCGTAGAACACCCAGAAGAGCTGAATGAGGAGGGGCGTGCAGCGAAACACCTCGATGTAGGCGGTGGCCGCCCATCGCACCCCGTCGATGCTCGACCGGCGGGCGATCGCGAGTGGGAACGCGAGCACCGTGCCGAGCGAGACCACGACGACGGTGAGCTGCAGGGTCGTGATCAGGCCGCCGAGCAGGGTCGGAAGGGCGGCGGCGGCGACCGTCCAATCGAAGGTGGCGCTGTGCATGGTCACGTCATCTCGCGAGGTCGCCGAGCTGGTCGACGGTCCGGTAGCCGGCATCGGCGAATGCGCGTTCGAGCTCGCCGCTGAGCTGCGTCTCCGCGATCGCGATGTCGATGATCTGTCGGGACCTCGCATCGATGTCGGCCGGAAGGCCGTAGGCGGCTTCTGCGCGGTAGATCGCCGGATCGGGGGCGATGATCTTCACGGATGCGTCGGCCTGTGCCTGCCCCACCGCCGAGGGCAGGTCGACGAACTCCGCCACCGCCCGGCCGGCCTTCACCATCGTCAGGGCGTTCGGGATGGTGTCGACGAGGCTGAGCTGCGCACCGAGGCGCTCGATGGTCGCGACGTACCCGGCGCCCTGGGTGACCGCGATGGGACCTGCGTCGAGCACCTCGGCCGCAGAGTGGAACCGTGACTCGGCGGGGACGACGAACACCGCGGGAGCCTCGTACAGCGCTCTGGAGAATTGAATCGCGGTGGCCCGTTCGAGTGTGGCGTCGAGGTTCACGGCGACGTCGAACCGGCCGGCCTGGAGGCCGCTCACGATGGTGCCCCATTCGGCCGCAACCGGTGTGAGCCGCACACCGAGCTGCGTGGCGAGCAGCTGGAGTGGGACGACGCTCGGGCCGCCGAGCGTGCCATCCGGCTGCGTGCCGCTGATGGGCGGCGCCGGCGCGATTCCGACCCGGAGTTCGCCGCGCGAGGTGATCGTGTCGACGAAGCTGCCCTCACGGCCCGGTGCCGCGTTGCCACCGGAGAAGGAGCTGCCGACGAAGCCGGCGACGCCGGCCACGATCACGACTCCGAGGAATCGGAGGAGGCGATTCGGCATACGGCGGCTCATGCGAGCGGCCCCACCAGACTGTGGGCGGCGCGAAGCACCGAAGGGTCGAGCGCGGCGGCCGTGTGCCGCCCGAGCAGCGTCATGGTGGTCACGAACTCTTGACGCAGGAGCTCGAGGACGCGCGCGACACCGCGCGCGCCGTCCGCAGCGAGTCCATACGCCGCGAGTCGCCCGACCACCGTCACGTCGGCGCCGAGGGCGAGTGCGATCACGAGGTCGGAGCCGCGTCGGACGCCGCTGTCGATCGCGATCTCGACGCCGGGCCCGACGGCTCGCCGCACCTCTGGGAGCACATCGAGCGGGCTGAGCACGCGATCGAGCTGCCGACCGCCGTGATTGGACAGGTAGAGGGCACGCGCCCCGGCGTCGAGTGCCGCTCGCGCGTCGGCGGCGGAGAGCACACCTTTCGCGATCCACGGCAGCCGAGTGCCTGCCAACGCACGCTCGAGCTCGGCCCACGACCAGACCGGGCCTGCGGCGCTGAACACCTGTTCGAGTTGCAGCCGGTGCGCCTCGGCCCATCGCGCGTCGAGACCGTTGCCCTGCACGGCTGTCCGCGGTGAGAACCGGTGGCGCCTCATGCGTTCCTTCCACCCGGAAACCGGACAATCGCACGTGACGCACACACCGGCGTACCCGGCCGCCTCGATGCGTGCGAGCGCCGAGGCGAAGTGCTCCGGTCTGCCCACCGCATGCAGCTGCGCGAACTGCGCGCCGGCGGGGGAGTGGGCACGGACCGCTTCCCAGGAATGCGTGCCGTTCTCGGGGACCAAGAGCGTCGTCCCGTGCTGCGCAGCCGCGGTCACCGTCGCGAGGTGACCGCTCGGGTTGAACAGCCCGTCGGCCCCGAACGGTGCGACGAGCACCGGCAACGCCAACGGCACGCCGACGAATTCGGTCGAGGTATCCACACGCGACAGTCCGCTCATCAGACGCGGTGCGAACGCATAGCGCGCAAATGCGTCGATATTCCAGGCGAGGGTCTGCTCAGCACCGGCCCCGCCCTCAAGGAAGTCCCGAACCTCGGGAGTCAGGCTCGCGAGCGCGGCCGACCGGATCTCGTCGAGCGTGGTTGCGGTTGATCCCGGCACCGTGCACTCCTTCGTCGCCACTGATCGGACAATGCACGAAGGGGCTCACCGCACGCGCAGCAATATACTACCACGCCGGATGGCTCAGGGTTTCGTCAGCGTGAGGACGTCGACGCTCACCACGAAGTCGCGTGCTTCGCCCGCCTCGTCGGACGCGGTGTCGAGCGTGGACTCCCTGCCGGCGCCGTGGTGCGCGGACGGCCCCATGCTGGCGATCAGTGCGCGCGTCGATGCATCCGTGCTGAGCCGGTACTCGATGCGGTCGCGAGCCGACAGGAGGAGTCCAACGCGTTCGAATCGCTCGACGACGTGGATGTCCTTGTCACCAGGGATATCGAGCAGCGCAGCACGTTCGCGAAGCCCCGCGAGGTGCGCCGCCGTGGGGACGACCACGACGAGCGAGCCGTGCTGGCGCAGCACGCGCGCATACTCGGGCGGGTTCCGAGGCGCGAACACGTCGATCAGCACATCGGCCGAGGCGTCGCGAAGCGGAAGCGGGCGCCAGAGGTCGAGCACGACGCCCGTGACCGGAACGGCGCCGGCCAGCGCACGGAGCGTCATGCGGACGGCGTCCGGCGAACGATCGGCCGCGAGCAGGCGTGACACGCTCGCGTGTGCCATGACCGAGGCCGAGTAATAGCCGGTTCCGCAGCCGAGATCCGCGACCGAGAGCCCGCGCTCAGGGGCGCTCACGATCGAGCGTGAGTCCACGACCGCCCGCGCAACGGCGTCGGCGATGCGACCGTACGCGCCGCGCGCGAGGAGTTCCCGCCTGGACTCGAGCATCGCCCGGTCGTCACCGATGGTCTTCGGCGCGCGCGGGTCGAGCAGCGTGAGATACCCGTACCTGGCCTGATCGAAGCGATGGCCGTTCGCGCATCCGAACGTCCGCTCGAACACGCCGGAGAGATCTTGGAAACAGTTCGGGCACCGCAGCCAGGTCGAATCGATCGACCCAGCGTGCGGTGCCCGTGCTGGCGGTGAATCGGTCAGTGCTTCGTGCCCTCGACCTCGCCGTGGTGCGTGTCGTGGTGTGCCGCTTCGAGCTCGCCACGCGAGACCGGCGCGATACGGTCCTCGAAGAACCAGCGCGAGAGCGCGGCGCGCAGGTGCTGGCCGGCGGTGATCTTGCCACGCGCGTTCGGGCGGATCATCAGCGGGGCGTAGCTCTCGAAGCTCACGAGACGCCAACGGTCGTACTCGTCGAGGGGCTGGTGCACCTCGATGAACTCGCCGCCAGGCAGCTTCACGATGCGGCCGGACTCGTAGCCGTGCAACACGATCTCGCGGTCCTTCTTCTGCAACGCGATGCAGACGCGCTTGGTGATGAAGAACGCGATGAACGGGCCGATGATGAGCGTCGCCTGGAGCGCGTGGATCACGCCCTCCATCGTGAGCATGAAATGCGTCGCGATGAGGTCGGAGCTCGCAGCGGCCCACAGCGTGGCGTAGAACGTCACACCGGCGGCACCGATCGCGGTCCGCGTCGGAGCGTTGCGCGGGCGGTCGGCGATGTGGTGCTCACGCTTGTCACCCGTGATCCACGCCTCGATGAAGGGGTAGATCAGCACCGTGACGATGAACCCGCCGAGCACGATGAGCGGCACGATGATGTTAAACGACCAGGTGCGGTCGAGCCAGACGAACTCCCAGTGCGGCGGCACGAGACGCAGGGCGCCGTCGGCGAAGCCGATGTACCAGTCAGGCTGGGTGCCGGCTGACACGGGGGACGGGTCGTACGGCCCGTAGTTCCAGATCGGGTTGATGGTGAACAACGACGCGATGAGCGCGATCACCCCGAACACGATGAAGAAGAATCCGCCGGCCTTCGCCGCGTACACCGGCAGGATGGGCGGGCCGACCGCGTTCAGAGCGGACTTGCCCGGCGCGGCGTACTGCGTGTGCTTGTGCACCACGACGAACACCAGGTGCAGGGCGATCAGCGCGAGGATGATCAGCGGCAGCAGCAGGATGTGCAGCGTGTACAGGCGGCCGACGATCGCGGTTCCGGGGAACTCATCGCCGAACAGCAGGAACGAGGTCCAGGTGCCGATCAGCGGGATGCCCTTGATCATGCCGTCGATGATGCGGAGGCCGTTGCCCGAGAGCAGGTCGTCAGGGAGGGAGTAGCCCGTAAAGCCCTCGCCCATCGCGAGGATGAACAGGATGAAGCCGATGACCCAGTTGAATTCACGCGGCTTGCGGAACGCGCCGGTGAAGAAGATGCGCAGCATGTGCAGCCCGATCGCGGCCACGAACAGCAGCGCCGCCCAGTGGTGCATCTGGCGCACGAACAGCCCGCCGCGGATATCGAACGAGATGTCGAGGGTCGAGGCCATCGCCACCGACATCTCGACGCCCTTGAGGGGCACGTACGAGCCGTCGTAGTGCACCTCGGCCATTGACGCCTGGAAGAAGAACGTCAGGAAGGTGCCGGTGATGAGAATGACGACGAAGCTGAAGAGCGCGACCTCGCCGAGCAGGAACGACCAGTGGTCGGGGAAAGCCTTGCGCCCGAGTTCCTTGACGAAGCCCGCGATGCTCGTGCGCTCATTCACGTAGACGGACGCGGCCGCCGTGAACGACCGCTTCTGCGGCGTGTTGGTGGTTGCGGTGCTCAACTGCGCTCCCAGAAGCTCGGGCCGACGGGTTCGGTGAAGTCGCTCTGCGCGACGAGGTAGCCCTCATCGTCGACGGTGATCGGCAGCTGCGGGAGCGGCCGGGCAGCCGGGCCGAAGATGACCTCGCAGTGGTTTGCGACGTCGAACTGCGACTGGTGGCACGGGCAGAGCAGGTGGTGCGTGTGCTGCTCGTACAACGCGACGGGGCAGCCGACGTGCGTGCAGATCTTGGAGTACGCGACGATGCCGTCGTACGACCAACCGACGCGGTCCGCTTTCTCGTTGAGCTCGTCGGGGTTCAGGCGCATGAGCAGCACCGCGGCCTTGGCCTTCTCCTCGAGGCGGCCGTGCTCGAGATCCTGCAGGCCCTCGGGGATAACGTGGAAGGCGCTGCCGATGGTGACATCGGACGCCTTGATCGGCGCGCCCGACGGGTCGAGCGCGAGTCGCGTGCCCTTCTGCCACATGGTGTGGCTCAGCAGCTCGACCGGCAGCTCATCCTGTGGCGCGAAGCCGCGGAACAGCACGACCGCGGGGAGCGGGAACGCGATCAACGCGCCGATGAGGCTGTTCCGGATGACGGCCCGTCGCGTGAAGCCGGACTCGCGGTCGGCGTCCGCGAAGACCTTCGCGGCCGCGGCCTGCGTCTCGGGCGAACCGCCGATCGGGTGTCGCTCGTCCACGAGCTCCACGTCCGTCATGACGGCCTTGCCCCAGTGCACGACGCCGAAGCCGATGCCGAGCAGGGCGAGGGTCGCACCGAGACCGAAGAACATGTTGTTCAGTCGAACCGCGCCGACGTCGTTCGACTCGATCGGGAACAGCATGTAGGCGGCGATGGCCCAGACGCTGCCGAGGATCGACAGGTAGAAGAGCGTGTAGACCGTGCGCTGCGCGCGCTTCTCGCGCTGGGGGTTCTCGTCGGTGACGCGCGGGCGGTGCGGCGGGAATCCGGGGTTCTCGAACGCATCGGTC
>Ga0180223_1001443_pt1 | contig 18416 bp, 15 predicted proteins | sample eDN5th30CKraftOP_FD_151337 | JGI IMG/M metagenome (GOLD analysis project Ga0180223, IMG submission 151337) | Enriched Organic Plus compost microbial communities from Emeryville, California, USA - eDNA 5th pass 30_C Kraft OP (version 2) (version 2) ...
CGCCGCACGCGCTGGCCCGACACGGCGGCGATGCGGCTCATATGCCCATAGCCGGTGGCAAGACCGCCGCCATGCTCCAGCCGCACATAATTGCCATGCCCGCCATGCCGCCCGGCAAAGGATACCCGGCCGTCCGTCACCGCATAGATGGGCGAACCGTAACGCGCGGCGAAATCCACGCCCGCATGCATCCGCGTATAGCCCAGGATCGGATGGCGGCGCTGGCCGTAGCCGGAGGAGATGCGACCAGCCACTGGCTGCGTGAGCACGCCGCGCCGTTCTCCCACGCCCGACGCTTCGAACCATTCGGTGCGGCCGCCCGTCGTCCATTTGAGCATGTCGATGGATTTGCCCCGCAATCGGCGCAATCCCGCATAGAGCAGGTCGCCCACTTCCACGTCGCCGGTTTCGGCGCGGCGATATTCGGTGACGATGTCGTAGCGGTCCCCCGCATGGATGGAACCGAGGTCCATCTGCTGCGCGATGACGCGCAGGAACGCCTGCACTGCCTTGGGCGGCGCGCCGGCCGCGCGGGCGCTGTTATAGACGCTGTCGCCCACCACGCCCTGGATGCGGAGCGGCGTGTCGTCGACGCGGATCGGGATGCGCTTCACCTGAAGCACACCGCCGACGCGGTTGATCTCCACCCCAAGGTCAAGGCGGGCGCGGAAAGCGAGATGGTCGAGCGGACGGGGCCGGTCGCGGCTGGCGCGGCGGCCCAGCACGATGTCGAGCCGCGTGCCCGCCTTCGCGCCGCCGCTCATGTCGCCACCGACCAGCGCATTGACGGTCGCCACGTCATTGGCGCTGACCCCGGCGCGCGACAGGGCGCGGGGCAGCGTGTCGCTGCTGCCGATCTGGGCGTTGAGTTCGATCTGGGGACGTTCGGGCGTCTGGCGCAGCGGCTGGACCGCATCGGTCGATCCCATGCGATGCCCGCTGTCCGCGCCCATGGCGAGCGGCGTTATCATCTGGCTGCGCACTTCGTCGAACTGCGCCTGTTCCATCAGCGGTTCGGGCGCGCCGGGCACGGGCTGGAAACCGGGGGAGAGGTAGAGCGCGGTGGCGCACAGGCCCAAACAGGTGGCAAGGCCGCGGAACCATGTGAGGCTGCCGACGCGCTGGCCAAGGTCGGGGACAAGATCCACATCCTCGGCCCAGTCCTTGAGCCGGGCGCGCCAGTCGAGCGGGCGGTCCACGGCGCGTGACGGATTTTTCAGGGAATCGGCGAGCCACAGGGAAGCGGTCGCTCCCCCCTGCTGCGTTCCGAACTGGTTTTCCTGAAACAAGCCGCGTCCCCCCCGGGACAGTTCATCGCATCGCCATAAGGCAACGGCCCCCGCGCCGCGCCGAGGCCGCACTGTTGTGAACGCATAGGGTTAAAGTCAATTTAAGACGCCGGAATGACAGCCGCCCATGCGATGAGCCGTGCGTCAGGCCCGACAGGCGATTGGAAACAGGGCCGAAGTTTTCGCGGCCGAAGCAAAGTCCCTTGCCCTGCCCCCTTTCATGCCCGACATATGGGCATGGCCCAATTCGCCCGATCGCCCGTCACTGCCGTGCTTGGGCCTACCAATACCGGCAAGACGCATCTGGCCGTGGAACGCATGTGCGGCCATTCCAGCGGCATGATGGGCTTTCCGCTGCGCCTGCTGGCGCGCGAGGTCTATGACCGGGTCGTCGCGATCAAGGGCGCGCCGCAGGTCGCTCTCATCACCGGCGAGGAAAAGATCGTGCCGCCGGGCGCGCGCTATTTCCTGTGCACGGCGGAATCCATGCCAGTCCACGGTGACTATGCCTTCGTCGCGCTGGACGAGGCGCAACTGGGCGCGGACCCGGAGCGCGGGCATGTCTTTACCGACCGGCTGCTGCGCGCACGGGGGCGGGAGGAGACGATGATCCTCGGCTCCGCCAGCATCGCCCGAGTGGTCAAGGCGCTGGTGCCCGATGTGGAGATCATCGGGCGGCCGCGCTTCTCGACGCTCAGCTATGCGGGCGCGAAAAAGCTGTCCCGCCTGCCCAAACGGTCCGCCATCGTCGCCTTTTCCGCCGAGGAGGTCTATGCCGTGGCGGAAATGCTGCGGCGTTTTCGCGGCGGCGCGGCGGTGGTGATGGGCGCGCTTTCGCCCCGCACCCGCAACGCGCAGGTGCAGATGTTCCTGAACGGCGAGGTCGATTATCTGGTCGCGACCGACGCCATCGGCATGGGCCTCAATCTGGACGTGGCGCATGTCGCCTTCGCCTCGCTCCGCAAGTTCGACGGGCGGCGGACACGGCGGCTGACCGTCAGCGAAATGGCGCAGATCGCCGGGCGCGCGGGGCGGCATCACAAGGACGGCACCTTCGGCAGCCTGGGCGGCGAGGATGGCGACGCCGCCTTCACGCCCGAGGAGATCGAGGCGATAGAGGCGCACCGCTTTCCCCGCGTGGAGCAACTTTTCTGGCGCGACGGCACGCCCCGGCCGGACAGCCTGGCAACGCTGATCGCCGATCTGGAGGAACGGCCCGAACGCCCCGAACTGCGCGCCGCGCCCGAAGCGGTGGATCTGGCGGTGCTGAAAAAACTGGCCGATGACCCATTGGTTATCGAACGAGTGAAGGGCAAGCGCGCCGTGGCGCGGCTGTGGGACGCCTGCGGCCTGCCCGATTTCCAGAAGCTGGGCGCGGAACATCACGCCCGCACGGTGAACCGCATCTGGCGCTTCCTGTCCGAAGGTCAGGGGCACATCCCCCGCGACTGGTTCGCCCAAGCCGTGGCGCGACTCGATTCGGTGCAGGGCGATATCGACACGCTTTCGGGGCGGATCGCGGCGGTGCGGACATGGTCCTATATCGCGCACCGGCCCGACTGGCTGGCGCATCCCGCCGAAATGGCCGAGCGCACGCGCGCACTGGAGGAGAAGCTGTCCGACGCGCTGCACGCGGCCCTGACGCAGCGTTTCGTGGACCGGCGCACCGCCGTCCTGCTGCGCGACATCGGGCAGAATGTGGACAGCCTGCCCGTCACCGTGGAGCAGGATGGGACGGTCTGCGTCGATGGCGAGACGATCGGGCGACTTGACGGATTTCGTTTCTCGGTCGATCCCGCTACGCGTCATCAGGACAGAAAGATGCTGCTGGCGGCCGCCGAGCGCCGCCTTGGGAGGATATTGCGAGTGAAGGCTGAAGAATTGTTGGGCGCGGTGGATACGGATTTCGCGCTCATGGACGCGGCAGGGGACATGCCCGGCGTAAGCTGGCAGGGCAATCCGGTCGCGGCACTGCTGGCCGGGCCAACGCTGCTGACACCTGAAATACGGCTGGATCGCGCGCTTTCCGCCCTGGGGCAGGATGTGCAGAAGCAGATCGCAGCCCGCCTTGCCACATGGTTCGAAGGTCAGAAGGAAAAGCATCTGTTGCCGCTCGTGAAGATGACGGCGAGCGCGTCCGAAGCCGAAATCCCCGCCGTGGTGCGCGCCGTGTTCGCCCAGCTTGCCGATGCGGGCGGCGTGATCGCGCGGACCGAACTCGATTCGGCGCTCGCGCATCTGGACAAGGAACAGCGCCATCTTCTGCGGAAGGCGGGGATCGATATCGGCGTGCTCGACATTTATCATCCCGGCTTGCTGAAGCCGGGCGGGGCGCGCTGGCGTGCGGCCCTGCTGGCGGCGCGATTGGGCAAGCCTTGCCTGCCCCTGCCGCAGCCGGGCCTGACGCTGATCCCGGCGGGGGAGCGGGACGCGCAGATGGGCGCGCGGATAGCGGGCTTCCGGGGTTTTGGCGAACAGATGCTGCGGATCGACATGGCCGAGCGCATGGCCCGCGCCGCCCATGAAGCCATCGCCAAGGGCGAAGCCTTTACCGCGCAAAGCCCACAGATCGTGTCGCTGGGGCTGGCAGAAGCATCCTTCCTGCAACTGATGAAGCTGGCGGGCTTCCGCGCGGTGGAAGCGCCGGAGGAAGGCGGCCCGAACTGGGCATTCCGGGGACGGCAGAAAACGCGCCCGCCGCAGCAACGGACCAGTCGCGATGGCGATGGTCGCGGCCGAGGCAAGCGGGATGCGCCCCAGCGGCGCGAAGGATCGACCGCCAGCGCCGGGCCGAAGCCCGCCGCCGCCAACGCCTTTGCCGGGCTGGCCGAACTGTTGGGGCGCAATGGCTGACGCCGGACATGGCCTGACGCATGGCCCTGCCCTGCGAATCGACAAGTTCCTGTGGTTCACCCGACTCGCCAAGAGCCGCTCTATCGCGCAAAAGGTCGCTGAGGACGGGCATATCCGCGTCAATGGCCGGCGCATCGAACGGTCCCATACGCCGGTGCGGCCGGGCGACCTCATCACCTTTCCGCATCCCGGCGGCGTGCGCGTGGTGCGGGTGATCCAGCTTCCCGGACGGCGCGGCCCCGCGTCCGAAGCGCAGTGCTGCTATGAAGAACTGAAGCTGGGGCATTGACGCCACAACAATATCCTCATTGACCTTCGCGAAAGCCGCGCATAGCAGGGGCACGATTTCCGCCACTCAAGAGTGCCCTGCCAATGACCTATGTCGTGACCGACAACTGCATCCGCTGCAAATATATGGATTGCGTCGAGGTCTGCCCCGTGGACTGTTTCTACGAGGGGGAGAACATGCTGGTCATCAATCCCAATGAGTGCATCGACTGCGGCGTGTGCGAACCGGAATGCCCGGCCGAAGCGATCCTGCCGGATACGGAAAACGGCCTTGAAAAATGGCTGGAGCTGAACACGAAATTCTCCGCCGAATGGCCCAACATCACGGTAAAGGGCGAAGCGCCCGCCGATGCGGACGACATGCGCGGCGTGGAAAACAAGCTGGAGCAGTTTTTCTCGCCCGAACCCGGCTCGGGCGACTGATCGCACAGCGCCGTCCGGCAAGCGATTTGTGCCATGGCTACCGGATATTGTGTCCGGGGGTGGCAATTTTATTACGAATCTGCTAAATAGCTTTCTGACGGCGGGCTTGGTCGCGCCCGTTCAGGAGAAATAGTCTCATGTTCTAATGGCGGCGCCGCGGTCTTCCCGGCATGTTTCGACTTGCATGTGCTTCGCGACGGCCCGTCTCCCCCGGTTGAATTGGAAAGGTTTCAAATGGCTGCCAAGGCGCTGTCCTTTGACGTCGGTGATTATGTCGTCTACCCCAAGCATGGCGTTGGCCGTGTGGTCGAACTGCAAAAAGAGCAGATCGCCGGCATGGAGCTGGAACTCTATGTGCTGCGTTTCGAAAAGGAGCGCATGACGCTCCGCGTGCCCACCAACAAGGCCGAAGGCGTCGGAATGCGTAAGCTTTCCTCCAACAAGACGCTGGAGGAAGCGATGGAAACGCTGAAGGGCAAGCCCAAGGTGAAGCGCACCATGTGGTCGCGCCGCGCGCAGGAATATGAAGCCAAGATCAATTCGGGCGACCTGGTGTCGATCGCCGAAGTGACCCGCGACCTGTTCCGCGCCGACGACCAGCCCGAACAAAGCTATTCCGAGCGCCAGATTTTCGAGGCCGCCTCCAGCCGCCTCGCTCGCGAACTGGCGGCGATGGAGGAAACCGACGAGCCGAGCGCGCTCAAGAAGATCCTGCGAATCCTCAACGAAGCAGCGCCGCGGCATGTAAAAGCCGAAGGCTGACGAATTTTCGGCCGAGCCGACAACGGCAGACCGGATTCAGGAAAGGGCGTCCTGCGGGGCGCCCTTTTTTTTGGTAATCATATCCTTTGCATTTTTGTGGCGATCATATCGGTTGCAAATGCTCCGACGGGATAGCCGATTTGGCTGGGGGGACGAACGGCCCGCTTTCTTCATCCCCATCCGTCCCGAGTAGCCCCTGAGCCTGTCGAAAGGGCGTATCGAAAGACAGAGTGCACCTGCCCCCTTCGATCCGGGCCTTCGGCTTCACTTAGCCCCGCTCAGGGCGAACGAATATCTATGTTGCGGCAAATATCTGCCACCGGCCGTAATCCGCCATGAGGTGCGGGCTGTTTAGATAAAACCGTATTTTATTCCGTCACTGTGGCGGGCGGAGCAGGTCGGCGCCCCATATCCCGCCTCAATGCTGATCCTGCACGGATTGCGCCGCGTCCTTGGCGGCGGCGCCGACATCAGACGCGGCCTGTCCGACTTTCTGCGCGGCATCCTCGACCGCGCTGTCCTTGCGCGCTTCACCGTTCATGAGGAACAAGGCCGCGACCACGACCACCACGACGAGAAGCAGAACGGCCAACATTGCTGTGCCACCGCCCCGCTTTTCCACTATCGTCACGCGGGGCGCTTCTTCCTGTCCTTCGGCCATCGGTCATCCTCCTTCTTCCGATATTCGCCGATCAATGCGCGAAGAAGGAGACTTGTTCCTCTATTCGTGTCGGTCTGCGGCCTCAAAGGCCGCGGTTCCCTCTAGAAATCCAGTTCCGCGCGCCAGCCCAGAACATTGACGCCATAGTTCGACCGGCTGCCCGCCAGGATCGCTGCGTCGGTATAATTGATATGCGCGTAGTTGAGGTTGAAGCGCAGATATTCGATGGGGGTCCATACCAGCGCGGCGATATAGGCTTTTTGCGTCCCGCCCACGATGTCGCGATCATTCATGTCGAGATAATCGTAACGCAGCGTCACCTGCCACGCGCCCAACCCGCCATTGCCGTTCCCGACCGGATTGGCGGGCTTCACGCCGCCGAATATGCCGTTCTTATAGCTGCGGGTTTCGCCGGTCAGAACATAGCCGATTTCCCCATAGCCGCCGAAGAAAGTCGGGTCGGCAAGACCCGGCCGCCGGACACGCAGCCAATGCCCTTCGCCCGCCCACCAGAGCGGACCGTGGCTTCCCGCCAGTTCCACACCATAGTGATTCTCGCCCGTCGCGGCGATGTCCCCGCTATTGAGGAAATAGCTGTTAACCGTGTGGAGGAAGGGTCGCTGGCGGTATCGCTGCGGATTTTCGGCGAGGCGCTGCAGGTCGCGCCAGTGGCCCGACAGGCCGAAATGCAGCTGGGTATCGCCGAATTTGGGCGCGAGCACGATGCGCCCGTCAATCCCATAACTGTTATTTTCATCCCCGCCATTGGGTCCGTCGGACGAATTGGCAAGCGCGTCGATATTGTCGGAGAAAATGCCGGCCTGCGCCAGGACGATGCCGGAGCGATATTGGACGGCGAGGCCCAGCCGCCGTTCAAACCCGAAAGCATCGGTGAAGGCGGCGCGCTCCATGACCGATCCGGTGGTGTCGCCCACCAGTTCGTCAAGCGACTGGAACTGGTTCTGATTGCCCAGCGTGACCAGCCATTTGCCACGCTCATAGCTGATATAGGTGTCGACGGCATCGACCTTGTTATCGGAAAGCTCTACCTCCAGCTTGTAGCCGAAACCGCCGCCCAACTGCCCTTCCCCGCCCAGACGCAGGCGGCGCAGTTCGTTGGAATAGCCTGTCGCCCGGTCCATGACGCTGCCGGGCGCCCGGAGCAGACCGGCATCATATTGAATGCGGCCCTTGACCTTGAAGCTGGCGCCGCCTTTGCTGAAAACCGGGCTGCCTTTCCAGCCGACCGTCGTATCGGAATCGGTTTGGACGGGCGCGGCCTGCGCCATTTGCGCGGGGATCTGCCCCGCCGGCGTGGGCGCGGCCTGCCCTTGCTGCACCGCGGCGGGCACCGCGCTGTCGAGCCGCGATTCCAGTTGCTGCACCTGCGCCTTGAGCGCAGCGATCTGTGCCCGCAATTCCTGCGCCTCTGTCGCGCTGATGGTCTGCGCCGCCAGTGGATATGGCGCGGCGACCAACGCCAAAGCCGTCCCGATGCGAAGTGAAATCCTGCTGTTCATCTCAGTCCCTTTGTGGATCGCCGATGCGGATATGAAGTTTTTGTTTCATCTTCGTGCACTATATGTGTCAGTTATGTGACGATTGCGGCTGGAATGCTTTTGCATTTCTCCTCACCATCATGGTTGCGCCTGCACGAGGGGCGGCTACAGTTTCTCCGCTCATGCATTTCCTTCCGCCTCTTTCCCGCCATGCCCGATCCGCCCGGATCGCTGGCGCCCTGTGCGCGACCATTTACGCGGCCATTCTGGCCACCAGCTGTTCGGACCATAGCAGCGGCCCTGTGGCGGTGAGCGTAATCGGCGTTCGGGACGATTTCGCGAAACCGCTGGAGCGATTGCCCGATCCGGGCGCGAAACTGATGCTGGAAGCGACCGCGCAAGGGCTGGTGGCCTTCGATGGGGGGGGAGAGATACTGCCCGCCCTGGCCCAGCGGTGGATCGTGCAGGACGATGGCAGAAGCTATATCTTCCGCCTGCGCCGCGCCTTCTGGCCCAATGGCGAGCGCGTGACGGCCAAGGATGTCGCGCAGCTTTTATCGGCGCGCATCGACAGCCTGCGGCGGCTGGACCCGGACGGGCCGCTCGATGCTGTAGAGGCGGTGGTGCCGATGACGGGCGAGGTGGTCGAGATACGCCTGACCATGCCCCGGCCCTTCGTGTTGCAGATGCTCGCCCAACCACAAATGGCGATCCTGTCGAGCGCGGGCGGCACCGGCCCCTATCGCGGCGGGAAGTGGGGCAAGGCGCTGCTCCTGAAGCCGGTCGACAAAAGCGAGGATGCCGAGGATGCCGAGAGCACCCTTCCCGCCTGGCAGAATCGCGTCCTGCGGGCCGAACGGGCGGCTTTGGCGATCGTGCGTTTTCGTGAAGCCATGGCGGATCTGGTTCTGGGCGGGCGCTATACCGACCTGCCGCTGCTGGTGCCTTCCGGCGTGGACCGGGACGCGGTGCGCGTCGATCCGGTGCAGGGGCTGCTGGGCCTTGCCATCACGGGCAAAGGAGCTTTGCTGGACGATGACAGCATCCGCCGCGCCATCAATATGAGCATCGACCGCAGCCAGTTGCCGACGATGTTCCCGCTGGGCGGTTGGGCGACGAGCGAGCAATTGCTTCCTGCCCAGCTCGAATTGGCCGCCCCGTCCGCCGCGCCCGACTGGTCCGCGCTTTCGATCGAGGAACGCCGGGCGCGGGGACGGGCGGCGGTCGATCGCTGGCGCGGCGCACATGGCGCGCCGCCGCGACTGCGGATCGCCCTGCCCGATGGACCGGGATCGACGATGCTGTTCGCGCTGGTGGCGCAGAGCCTGCGCGCTATCGGCCTTTCAGCGCAAAGGGTCGAGGTGAAACAGGATGCGGACCTGCGCCTGATCGACGAAGTGGCGGCCTATGACAGCGCGCTCTGGTATCTGGGCCGCGTCGGCTGCGCCCGGGGCATCCAGTGCAGCAAGGACGCCGAAGCCATGTTGCGCTCGGCCCCCATCGGCTCCACGGCGGAAGAGCGCGCGGACCGGATCGCGCAGGCCGTGGCGCTGACGCAGGCCCATGATGGCTATGTTCCGCTGGGCGCGCCGGTGCGCTGGTCGCTGGCGGCGCGGCGGCTGACCGGGTTCATGCCATCGCCCCGCGCACGCCACCCGTTGAATCATCTGTTCCGCGCCACCAATTAGGAGGCTGGAGGATGTTTGATGGCCATTTCCCAGGATCAGTTTGACCGCATCGCGCGCGACATGCCGGGCTTCGGCAGCGATCCCGCTTCGGTGCGCCGCCGGATCGAAGCGATGGAAGCCTTGCTGGAAGGATTGTTCGTCATACCGGGGACGAACCGGCGCGTCGGGCTGGACAGCCTTGTCGGCCTGATCCCGGTGGTGGGCGATTTCGCGACCGCCGCCATGGGCGCATGGATGATCTGGGAAGCGCGCAACCTGGGCATGTCGAAATGGCAATTGACGCGCATGGCCGCCAATGTCGGCGTCGATACGCTGATCGGCGCGATCCCCTTTGCAGGGGATGTCTTCGATTTCCTCTACAAGTCGAACACGAAGAATCTGCGGATCATCCGGCGGCATCTGGACCGGCACCATCCATCGACGGTCGTCATCGACGCCTAAGCCTATCTCCCGCCATCCTTGAGTGGCTGCGTGTTGGGATCGAGATTGAGGATCAGCCCAGGCTTGCGCGCCGGCGTGATCGGGGCCTGCCTGGCCGGGCTAGGCCGGGGCATCGCCGGACCGGGTTCGATACGAAGATAGGCCGCGCCTTTCGCGCCATCCTTGCCCGCAGGACAGCGGGCGAACTCCAACGCCCGGTCCATGCAGATCCATATTTCCGACAGCCAGTTGCCGCGCGTGGTCCTGACCCGGATCATGTCCGGTCGCAGCCTGCGGTTGGCGCGGACGAAGGCGTCCGTGAACTGCCCCACGGTCAGATTGTCGCGCCGCGCCAGCGCCGCCATGTCGGGAAAGCGCATCGACTGATAGAAAGCGCGGGCCAGATCGAAATAGAGTTCCGGCTTGCTCGCCATGCAGGTGCCATGCTTGGCCCATTCATGCTGAAGGAGTTGCGCCGAAGGCGTCATGCACAGATTCTGCCGGATGACCTCTCTCGGCAGCAGGTCGGCCTTGCGGCAGAATTGCGGCCATGTCCGGCCCACGCCGTCCGGCCACAGGCCGTGCAGCACGAAGCCGAAACGGCCATTGCGGCCCTTGCACTGGAAGGCGCTGTCGCTGCCGCGCGCGGTCGAGCAATATTGCGGCGACCATGACAAAGCGAGCGTGTAACTGCCGATCGGCATGATCCGGCCCGCTTCGCCCATCCCGGGCTGCACCGGCCGGGGACGCGGCATTTGCGCGGGCGGACTGCACTGAACGGCCTGCGCCAAGGCCATGCCGGGCACAAGGAGCGCAAGCAGGGCCAGCGCGACCCTAAGCATAAGCGAAGTCGAGGCCGATGTCGGCGGCCGGAGCGGACTGGGTCAGGCGGCCGACGCTGATATAGGTGACGCCTGTTTCAGCCTTGGCGCGTATGGTTTTCAGCGTGACGCCGCCCGATGCCTCGGTGGGCACGCGGCCGCCCACCAAAGTCACCGCCCCCCGAAGGGTCGGCGCGTCCATATTGTCGAGCAGCAGATGCGTCGCTCCAGCAGCAAGTGCAGGCTCGATCTGGTCGACGCGGTCGACCTCCACGATGATGCGCGCGATGCCGGCGGCGGCCGCGCGGCGAACGGCTTCCTCCACCGATCCGGCGACGGCGACGTGATTATCCTTTATCATCGCCGCGTCCCAAAGGCCCATGCGGTGATTGGTCGCGCTGCCCTGCCGCGTGGCATATTTCTCCAGCACGCGCAGGCCCGGAATGGTCTTGCGCGTGTCGAGCAGGGTCGCGCCGGTGCCCAGGATCGCGTCGACATAGGCGCGGGTCATGGTGGCGATGCCGGTCAGGTGCTGGACGGTGTTGAGCGCGGACCGCTCCGCCGTCAGCATAGCGCGCGCCTTGCCCTTCATCCGCATGATGTCGGTCCCGGCGGGCACGCGGTCGCCGTCCTTCGCCAGCATCTCAATCTCCACATCGGGGTCGAGATGGCGGAAGAAAGCGGCGGCGATGGGAAGCCCGGCGAGCGTCACGGCGTCGCGGCTGTCCATCACCCCTTCGAAGATCGCATCGGCGGGGATCACGGCTTCGCTCGTCACATCGCGGGCATCGGGGCCGAGATCTTCGGCGAGAGTGGCGCGGACGAAGGCATCGAGGTCGAAGCCGGGCAGATCGAACAGGCTCATCATTTCTTCTCCCCACCGATTTCGCGTTTCAGGCCCATCTCGCGCTTCAGAAAGGCGTGCAGCAGGGCGGCGCGCACGGCATCCTCCGCATGGTCCGCGCCGACCGAATGGCCGCCTTCGCGATATTCGTGATAATAGACGGTATTTCCATAGTCTTTCAGCTTCGCGGCCATCTTGCGCGCGTGGCCGGGATGGACGCGGTCGTCCTTGGTCGACAGATAGAAGAAGGCGGGCGGATATGCCACGCCCTTGCGGACATTCTGATAGGGCGACCATTTTTGCAGGAAGGCCCAGTCCTCCGGCTTGCCGGGATCGCCATATTCGGCGACCCAGGACGCGCCCGCGGAGAGGTGGGAATAGCGTTTCATATCCTCCAGCGGCGAACCGGCGATCACCGCGCCATAGAGATCGGGCCGCTGCGTCATCGCCGCGCCGACCAGAACGCCGCCATTGGAACGGCCGGAAATGGCGATGCGGCCCTTTGCGCTTACGCCTGTCCTGACGAGATCCTCCGCCACGGCGGCGAGATCGTCGAAGGCGTTCTGCCGCTTTTCGCGCAGAGCCGCCGCGTGCCATGCGGGGCCATATTCGCCCCCGCCCCGAATGTTGGCGAGGACATAGGCATTGCCGTCCTCTACCCAGAACAGGCCGAGCGGCCCGGCGCGATAGGGTTCGGTGGTGAGGTATGTCGGCGTCTGCGCGGCCCGGAAACCGCCATAAGCATGGATCAGCGCGGGGACCGGGCCGGTCACGCCTTTTTTACGGGCCAGGAAATAGGGGATACGGGCGCCGTCCTTCGACATGGCGAATCGCTGTTCCACAGTGAACTGGCTGGCGTCGAAGCGAGGGGCAAGCTGCTGGACCATGCGGGCCGCGCCATCGGGACCAGCAGCCATCAGGCTGGGCGGGGTCAGCATACCTTCGACCGAGACGAAGATAATGTCCCGCTTGTCCGCTGCGCCCGCCAGATGCACCGTCGCCTTGTCGGCCAACGGCACGGCGCGGCTGCTCCATTGCCCGGTCGCGGGATCGCGAGTGAGCGCGAGGAGCGCGCCGGATACGTCATCCAGTTGCTTGACCCAAAGAACATGGTCCGTCGCGCGCACCTCCTCGACAACGGCATGGGCGGTGGGTTTCAGCACGACTTCGGGCGCGCCCGCCTTGCCCGCCGCCACGTCCGCGAGCGGCCATGCGACCAGCGATCCGGCGGGAATATCGCCCAGCGGGTCGTTCAGGAAAACGATCATCCGGCCTTGGATGACAGCGCGAAGTTCGGCTGTTTCGGGCGCGGGCGTCTTAATGAGCTTGCCGCTTTCCCCCTCCAGCCAGAGTTCCGCCGTGTAGAAAGTCAGCGCGCGGTTGATGAAGGTCCAGCGCCTGTCTCCGTCCGGCTCGACACGGGGCGCGAGCGTCATGTCGCCGACGGCGCCTTCCTTCACCAGCGTCGCGGCGGCGAGCGGCGTGCCGCGCTTCCACCGCTTCACGATGCGGGGATAGCCCGAAGCGGTGAGCGTGCCCGCGCCATAATCGGTGGCGACCAGCAGCGTGTCCCTGTCCGCCCATGCCACATCGCTCTTGGCTTCGGGCAGGATGAAGCCGCCCTCCACAAATTGACCAGTGGAAAGGTCAAATTCGCGTACGACATCGGCATCCGTGCCGCCGGGGCTGAGCGAGATGAGGCAGCGTCCATAATCGGGCGCTAGGCAGTCGGCATCGTGCCAGACCCAGCTTTTGCCCTCCGCCTGGCCGAGTGCGTCGACGTCGATCACGGTCGTCCAGTTGGGCTTGCCCGCCAGATAGGAGGCAAGGTCGGTCGAACGCCACAGGCCGCGCGGGTTCTTCGCGTCGCGCCACAGGTTCATGACGCGGTCGCCCAGCACCTGATCGGGGGCAGCGATCTGGCTTTCGTCGTCGAGGATCGCCCTGGCGCGGGCGCGGTCCTGTTCGAAGGATGGATCGGCGCGCAGCAGGCGATCGGTTTCGCCATTCCACTGTTCGACCTGCGCGATGGCCTTGGGGCCTTCAATATCTTCCAGCCAGATATAGGGATCGCCGGGCACGACAGGCGCGGCGGCGATCGGGGCTGGAGAGAGGGCGACCGCGAGGGTCAGGGCGCTCGAACGGAGCAGGGCCGGCAGCTTTTTCATGGGGCAAGGCGATAAGCGATCCCGCGGCCCGATGCCAGTATGGGTCGCAACTAAAGCAGCGATCCCACCATGCGGGCGATATTCTCCGCGATCTTGCGCGGGAAGGGCCGGGCCTTCCATGCGGCGCGCTCAATCTCATCGCTATGGGCCAGCCATTCGCGCTGTACCGCTTCCACATGCGCCACCGATTCCGTGTCGAACAGAAGGAGGCTGGCCTCCTCGTTCAACTGGAAGGAACGCAGGTCCACATTGCTCGACCCGATCAGGGCAAGGCGGCCGTCGATGCTGACCGTCTTGGCGTGAAGCAGATAGCGGCGATAGGCGTGGATATGGATGTCCGCCGCCAGCAGCTCCGCATAATAGGAGTTCTGGGCGAGGCGAACGAGCCATTGGTCCACCGCCGCCGATACGACGATGTCGATCCGCACCCCGCGCAGCGCCGCCGTCCGCATGGCGTCGACCAGATCGTCGTCGGGTATGAAATAAGGGGTGACGATAATGGCATGGCTGCGCGCCTGATGCAGTTGCCACACCAGCAGCGTCTTGAACCCCTCCAACGGATATTCCGCGCCGCTGGGCAGAAGCTGCGCCACGGCCTGCCCCGCGGGTTGCGGCACGGCGACGGGCGAGGCCGACAGCTTGTGCGTTTCCAGATACCAGTCGGCGCGGATCAACGCTTCCATCTGCGCCACCACGGGGCCGGTGACGCGGGCGACCAGTTCGCGGTTGACGATGCCGGGCTTGAAGTCCTTTGCGACGATATTCTGAGAGCCGACATAGCCGATCTCGCCGTCGATCACGAACAGCTTGCGATGATTCCGCATATCCCTGCGCGTGCGTCCCCGCAGCCAGCGGAAGGGCAGAGCCTCCCGATGGGCAACGTTCGCCGCCTCCAGCATCGCCAGCGTGCCGCGCCGCCATGGGCGCGATCCGACGGGATCGAACATCACCTCCACCGCCACGCCGCGCGTGACGGCGCGGCCCAGCGCATCGGCGACGCGCTGCCCTACCGAATCATTGGCGAGGATATAGACCAGGATGCGGACATGGCTGCGCGCACCGTCGATGTCGGCGACCAGTCGGTCTATCGCGGCATCATAGTCCGCGATCAGATCGACGGCGTTGCCGGTCGTCGCGGGCATCTTGCCGAGCGAGGCCGTGAGCGCGACGATGGCGTCCCGGTCCGGCTGCGGTGGCGGCGCATAAGCGGCGAGGCGAGACCCCAGGATATGGAACCAGCCATCCAGTTCGCGGAATCTTTCCCGCCGCCATTCGGGAAAATGCGGGGAGCCGATCGTCAGGAACAGGAGTAGCCCCGGCACCGGCAGGAAGAAGATCAGCAGCAGCCAGGAACGCGTCGCGGCGGGCGAACGGCGAAAGGGAATGGCGACCAGCGCGCCGATGCGGATCACCCATTCGAGGATGTAGAAGGCGATCCCCAATTCGCTGTCGGGAAGGCCGAACATGATGCCCTTCCCCAGCCGGCCTAACGCTGACCGAGGTCGCCCTGCCCCACCGTGCCACTCGCCATCTCAAGCATCCGGTCGAGGCTCTTTTTCGCGGCGAGGCGCAGTTCCTCGTCCATTTCGATCCGCGGTTGCAGGTCACGCAGCGCCAGATAGAGCTTTTCCATCGTGTTGAGCGCCATATAGGGGCAGATGTTGCAGTTGCAGTTGCCGTCCGCACCGGGCGCGCCGATGAAATTCTTGTGCGGCATCGCCTTTTGCATCTGATGGATGATGTGCGGTTCGGTGGCGACGATCAGCGTGTCGCCGTCCATCGACTTGGCATAGTCGAGGATGCCGCTGGTCGAACCCACATAATCGGCAAGATCGACGATATGGCTGGGGCATTCGGGATGCGCGGCGACAGGCGCGCCGGGATGCCGGAGTTTCAGCTTTTCCAGTTCGGTTTCGCTGAAGGCTTCATGGACGATGCACACGCCCGGCCAGAGCAGCATGTCGCGACCCAGCTTGCGCTTCAGATAGCCGCCCAGATGCTTGTCGGGGCCGAAGATGATCTTCTGATCCTTCGGAATCTGCGCGAGTATCTTCTCCGCCGAGGAGGAGGTGACGATGATGTCGCTGAGCGCCTTCACCTCCGCCGAGCAATTGATGTAGCTCAAGGCAATATGATCGGGATGGGCTTCGCGGAAGGCCTTGAACTGGGCGGGCGGACAGCTGTCCTCCAGCGAGCAGCCGGCGTCCATGTCGGGCAGGACCACGATTTTTTCGGGGCTGAGGATCTTGGCCGTTTCCGCCATGAAGCGCACGCCGCAAAAGGCGATGACATCCGCGTCCGTTTCCGCCGCGCGGCGCGACAGTTCAAGGGAATCGCCGACGAAATCCGACAGGTCCTGAATTTCCGGCTTCTGGTAATAATGGCCGAGGATGACGGCGTTGCGTTCTTTCCGCAGCCGGTCGATTTCCGCGCGCAGATCCACGCCCTGCGGGATTCCGGTGATCGCGTTCATATCCTCAAAACTCCTCGAATACCCTTGTCATGGCCCTAGCGAGCCTGTGGCCTGTTTGCCAGCACCTCGTTGATGGGCGTGGTAACGTCCCATTGGTCCTTGTTCGCGCCGCGTCTTTCCGGCGGGAAAGTCACGATCACCCGCGCATCGCCATAGCCCATGGCGCCCAGCGGCGCACCCAGCAGCTTGCCCAGCGCTGCCCGGCCATAATCGCGCGCCTGCGCCATGCGTTCGGGCGAGCGCGCTTCCTTTTCGGCGCGGCCCTGCGCGTGGACAGAGGTGCGGCGGCTGAGTTCCTCTGCCGCCTGCCGCGTGACGAACAGGCCGTTGGTGCGGACCAGCGTGCGGGCGGCTTCGTCGACATTGGGTCGCGCAGGCTTCACGTCCGGCGCATTGACGATGAGCGTGCGGGTCTTTTCGTTCCATTCCAGATCTTCGGGACCGATATGGCTCACGTCGATGAAATAATCGACGGAGAAGGGCATCTTCACAACCTGATCCGATTTCAGCCAGCCAAATCCGCGCACATCGCGCGCCGTGCTCTGGATCGTGCCGGAAAGTTCGGAGACCTTGAGGCTGCTCGTGCCGGTGAAACGCTGGGCGATGAGCTTCGTCACGGCGGACCCGTCCTCCTCCACCGTCACGACATAATCGCGATTGTAACGCTGCCACCCCGCCAGCATCGCCGCGCCGACGATCAGCACCAGCAGCGCGAGCGCCGCGGGCGCGCCATAGCGTTTCAGCAAAGCCGCCATCGGCCATCATCCAGCGGAGCAGCCTTGCCCCGCTGGTCCAGATCGATGAGGTGCGCGAGGACCGAACGCCCCGCCGCGCCGTGCAGGCGGGAGTCCACGCCCTTATACATTTCCGCCACCATCGCCGGGATGGGCGATGCGCCATTGCGTTCGAGGAAGCGGAGAATTTGCCCTTCGCGCTGCTTGCGATGGCCCATCATGCCGCGCACGAGCCGCCGGGGATTGTCCACCGCATCGCCATGGGCGGGGTAATAGATCGCATCGTCCCGATCGAGCAGCCGCTGCATCGAGCGCATATAATCCGTCATGTCGCCATCCGGCGGGGAAATGACGCTGGTGGACCAGCCCATGACATGATCGCCGGTGAACAGCGCCTTTTCCTCCAGCAGCGCGAAGCAGAGATGGTTGGAGGTATGGCCGGGCGTGGCGACCGCCTGAAGCGTCCAGCCTTCGCCCGCCACCTGATCGCCATCGGTCAATATGCGGTCGGGGCGATAGGCGGCGTCGAACGCCGCATCGGCGCGCGGGCCGTCATCTTCCATCGTCAGCGGCGCGCAGCCGATGATCGGCGCGCCGACAACCGCCGCCAGGGGAGCCGCCGCCGGGCTATGGTCGCGATGGGTGTGAGTGCACAGGATGGCGCGGACGGGACGGCCGCCGGTCGCCGCGACGATGGCCGCGATATGGTTCGCCTCGTCCGGGCCGGGATCGATCACGGCCACGTCGCTTGTCCCCACCACATAGGTCTGCGTCCCTGTATAGGTGAAGGGCGACGGGTTCGGAGCCAGCACGCGCCCTACCAGCGGGGACAGCGTCATGCGGATGCCGGTCGGCATGTCGGCCGGATCGATGGGGGCGTTCATATGTCCCATGTGCCTATTTCGGGGACTTTTTCAAGGGCGGCGCGGAAGGGATTCCGTTTGGGCGGGGCGTGGATTAAGGAAAGGGCATGACCGCATCTTCCGTCCTCATCGAAAACTGGCGACGCCATCTGGCGCTGGATCGGCGGCGGTCGGTGCATACGGTGCGCGCTTATGTGGCGACGGCGGAGCGACTGGCCGCCTTTCTGGAGGCGCATCGCGGCGAAGCGGTGACGCAAGGCCTGCTGGCGCGACTGGAGCAGGCGGATTTACGCGCTTTCCTGACGGCGCGGCGGATGGACGGGATCGGCAACCTGTCCGCCGCGCGGGAATTGTCGGCGGTGCGGGGGTTCCTGAAATTCGTGGGCGGCGAGGAGGGCCGCGTGCCGGTGCTCAAAGGGCCAAGGGTGAAGCGAGGGCTGCCCCGGCCGATCTCCCCGGACGAGGTCGTGGCGCTGGCGGACGATATTGCCGAAACGGCGCGCGACGGATGGATCGGGGCGCGGGACTGGGCGGTGCTGATGCTGCTTTACGGCGCGGGGCTTCGCATCGGGGAGGCGGTGGGACTGAGCGGCGATGTGCTGCCCCTGGGCGATACGCTGCGCGTCACGG
>Ga0180223_1001444_pt1 | contig 18408 bp, 14 predicted proteins | sample eDN5th30CKraftOP_FD_151337 | JGI IMG/M metagenome (GOLD analysis project Ga0180223, IMG submission 151337) | Enriched Organic Plus compost microbial communities from Emeryville, California, USA - eDNA 5th pass 30_C Kraft OP (version 2) (version 2) ...
ATATGCTCCTTCACCTGCATCGTCCACGACGCGCACATCAGGAAAACCGCGCCGAACAGCATCCACTGCAGCTCGAGCCACGCATTCGAAGACACGTTGAAAATCTTCCGGACCAGCGCGTTCACCGTTGCCACGACAACCGCGACCAGGATCAGCCACGCAACCTTACGACCGACAAACCCGTTAACCAGGTCAATCAAACCGCTCAATCTAAGGAGCTTCGTCATGCCTCGCCCCCGACGGCATCGATCAGGCCGCTGTCGAGCAGCTTGCCGGGATTCATCAGGTTCAGCGGGTCGAAGCAGCGCTTGAGCCGCGCCATCATCTCCAGCTCGATATCGCTCTTGTAGCGCCGGATCTCCGCGATCCGCAGCCTTCCGACCCCGTGTTCGGCGGTGATGGAGCCGCCGAGCCGCGCGACGATGTCGTGGACGATCCGGTTCACCTCCGGCAGACGGCCCTGCCAGGTCTCGGCGGGCTCGCCCTCGGCCTGGATCGGATTGTAGTGGATGTTGCCGTCGCCGAGATGGCCGAAGGCGAAGGAGCGGATGCCGGGAAAGCGCTGCGCCAGCGCGGCATTCGCCTCGGCGATGAAGCGGTCGACCTGGGAGATCGGCACGGACACGTCGTGCTTGAACGACGCTCCCTCGAGTCGCTGCCCTTCCGGCGCGCCTTCGCGGATGCGCCAGAGCGCCTCGGCCTGGGCCGCCGAGGAGGCGACCACCCCGTCGACGAGCTCCCGCGCCTCGAGCCCCGCCTCGAAGACCGCCAGCAGCCGCTCCTCGAGCGCCTCCGAGGCGCCCTGCCCGGTCAGCTCGACCAGGAGATACCAGGGGTGGACCGAGGCCAGCGGGTCCTGGATCCGGTCGTTGTGCTTGCGCGCGACCTCGATGCAGGCGCGCTCCATCAATTCGCAGGAGGTGATGGCCTCGCCCAGCGCGGCCTTGGCCCGCCGCAGCCAGGCGACGGCGTGGGACGGCGACGGCGTGGCGAGAAAGGCCGTGACCGTCGCCTCCGGGAGGGGCAGCAGCTTCAGCGTCGCGCCGGTGATGATGCCAAGCGTTCCCTCGGCGCCGATGAAGACCTGCTTGAGGTCGTAGCCGGCATTGTCTTTGCGCAGGCCGCGCAGCCCGTTCCAGACGCGGCCGTCCGGCAGCACGACCTCGAGGCCGGCGACGAGATTGCGCGCCGTGCCGTAGCGCAGCGCCTGCACCCCGCCCGCATTGGTCGAGAGGTTGCCGCCGATCTGGCAGCTCCCCTCGGCGCCCAGGCTCAGTGGGAACAGCCGGCCGGCCTCGCGGGCCGCCTGCTGGATCGTCGCCAGGACGCAGCCCGCATCGACCGTGATGGTGTCGTTGTCGAGGTCGATCGCCCGGATGCGGTTCATCCGCGTCGTCGAGATCACGATCTCGGAATCGTCGCCATGCGGCTGGCTCGCCCCGGTCAGGCCGGTATTACCGCCTTGCGGCACGATCGGCGTGCGCGTGCGATGGCAGATCGCGACGACCTCGGCCAGCTCGCTGGGGCTCGCCGGCTGCACGACGAGCGGCACCCGCCCGCTCCAGCCGTCGCGCCAGGCGACCATCAGCGGCTGCATCTGGTCGCGGTCAGTGATGACGCCACGCGCGCCGACGACGGCGCGGATCGGCTCGAGAACCTCCCGGGCGAACCGGGCCGGGTCACGCAGCAATCCGCTGCTGTCCTCGGTGCCTGCGATCTCAGACATGCTGTCTCCCTCCGGCAGGAGCGTGCGGAATGCGGACGTCAGACGCTGCGGCCACCATCGATATCCAGGATGACGCCGGTCAGGAAGGAGGCCTCGTCCGAGGCGAGATAGAGCGCCGCGTGGGCGACGTCGTCCGGGCGGCCGAGCCGGCCCAGCGGCACGATCCCGCGCATCTGCTCGCGCTTCTCCGCCGTGTCCTCGCCCAGGAAGGTGGCGAGCAGCGGCGTCTCGGTCGCCACCGGTGCCAGCGCGCAGACCCGGATGCCGTCGGGCGCCAGCTCCAGCGCCAGCGTCTTCGTCACATTATGGACCGCGCCCTTGCTGGCATTGTACCAGGCCAGGCCGGGCCGTGGCCGGTTGCCCGCCGTGGAGCCCACATTCAGGATGACGCCGCCGCCCTGCCCGCGCATCACCGGGACCGCCGCGTTGCAGTAGTGGAACACCGATTTGAGGTTGACGGCGAAGATCCGGTCGAACTCGGCTTCCGAAACCGTCTCGAACGGCCCCTTGCCATGGCTGGAACCGGCATTGTTGACCAGGATGTCGAGCCGCCCGAACGCCTCGACCGCCCGCGCCACCGAAGCCTGCACCTCGGCGACCTGCGTGACGTCGGCCCGCACCGCGATGGCGGCGGCGCCGAAGCGGGCCGCGGCCACGGCGGCGGCCTCGCCGTTCCAGTCGACCAGCGCGACCTTTGCCCCTTCCGCCACGAACCGCTCGGCCATCGCCAGGCCGAGCCCGGACCCCGCACCCGTGATGAGCGCGACCCGATCCTTGAGACGCATCGACGTTTCCCTCCTGCCCGCCTCGGGGCGGTTCCGACCATCCCGCATTCTGGCCGGAGCGCAGGGCGGCGGCGCCGCCCGGCCACCGGACACGGGTTTCCCTCATCTGTGGGACGTCCGCGGCGGCGAACCAATCAAGCAGGGCAAATACCAGCTATAAGGAAAGCGGATGGCCGGACACGTTCAGCCGATCGGCTCCGGCACCTCCCGCTCGCTGCGCGGCCGCGGCCTCGCGCCTTCGAGATTGCGGGTGACACCGCGCAGCACGTCGAGCGGCACGAGGCGCGCCACCTCGTCCTGCACGATCCGCATCACCGCCCGCGTCAGCGGCGTGAACGGCTTGTTGGCCGGCGTCGCCAGCACCAGCAGCGCCCGCATCGACGCGGAGCGGAAAGGGCGCACGCGCAGGCGCCCGTCGCGGACCTCGCGATGCACCGCGCCGAAAGGCAGCACGGTCGGCCCGACGCCGCGCTCGACCAGTTGCTTCAGCGCCGCGACGCAGTCGACCTCGGTCAGCACGCGCGGCCGGACGCCCTCGGCGGCGCAGGCGGCGTCCACCACCCGGCGCAGCCCGTTCTCCGGCCCGGGCAGGATGCAGGCCCGGCTGGCCAGCTCCTGCAACTGCACCGGCTCCGTCGCGGCGCGGGCCGCGGGCGGCTCGACCATGAAGAGGTCTTCGAGCAGCAGCGGCGTCGCCACCAGGCTGGGACTGCTGCGCGCGTCGTAGAGCACGGCGATGTCGACGCGCGCCGCCTCGGTCCACTCCAGGAGCACGGCGCTGAAGGCCTCGCGCAGCCGCAGCCGCGCCCGCGGAAACTCGGCGGCGAAGCGCAGGGCGAGGTCCGCGCCCATGCTCGCCGAGAGCGAGGGCGGCATGCCCAGCGTCACGCTGCCGGTATCGTCGATGGCGCCGGTGGCGAGCTCGGTGCGGACATCGGCCAGGCGCCGCACCACGTCCCGCGCCACCTCCTCGAAACGCCGGCCGGCATCCGTCAGCGAGACGCCGCGGCCATGGCGGTAGAACAGGTTCTGCTGCAGCGAGGCCTCGAGATTGCCGATCTGCCGGCTGAGCGCCGGCTGGCTGATGCCGAGGCGGACCGCCGCCCGCGACAGGCTGCCCGCCGCGACCGTCTCCAGAAAATAGCGGATCTGCTGCAGGTCCATGGCCAAGCGTTTCCTCGCAAGCCTCTCCTTGAGAGTTCCTCCGTAGCGGTTATAGCTCTTATCTACCAGCCTGCATGGCCGATCCCGCCAGGATCGCTAGGTTGCGGCAAGGCCCGCCGGCCGGGACGCCCCGCGGCGAAGAACCGGCCGATGAGGAGGAAAACCGACGATGCTTCCCGCCCGCGCCGCCCCGCGCACCGGCCGCTCCCGCGCCGCCCTTTCCCTTTTCGCCGGCTGACGCGATGAGCACGATCCTGAACGGGCTTCGCATCGTCGAGGTCTCGGCCTTCGTCGCCGCACCGCTCGGCGGCATGACCCTGGCGCAGCTCGGCGCCGAGGTGATCCGCATCGATCCGATCGGCGGCAATATCGACTATCGCCGCTGGCCGCTCGCACCCTCGGGGGCCAGCCTCTACTGGGCCAGCCTCAACAAGGGCAAGCGCTCGGTCGCGATCGCGCTCGACAGGCCGGAGGGGCAGGAACTCGCCCGCGCCCTGATCGCCCGGCCCGGGCCGGATGCCGGCATCCTCCTGACCAACCTGCCGACCAGCGGCTGGATGAGCCACGACGCGCTGGCGCAGAGCCGCGACGATCTGATCACACTGCGCCTGACCGGCAATCACGACGGCAGCGGCGCCGTTGACTACACCGTGAACTGCGCCTCAGGCTTCCCGCTGGCGACCGGCCCGGGGCCGGCCCCGGTCAATCATGTGCTGCCCGCCTGGGACGTCGCCGCCGGGCTCTATCTGGCGACCGGGCTGCTCGCCGCCGAGCGGGCCCGCCGCCAGGACGGCAAGGGCCGGCAGGTCTCGCTCGCCCTCTCCGACGTCATGCTCGCGAGCGTCGGCAACCTCGGCTACATCGCCGACGTCCAGGTCAACGGCGCCGTGCGCCAGCCGATCGGCAACGACCTCTACGGGGCGCTGGGCCGCGACTTCGCCACCGCCGACGGGCGTCGCGTGATGATCGTCGCGATCTCCAACCGGCAATGGCGCGCGATCGGCCGTGCCACCGGCCTGACCGACAAATTCGCGCTGATCGGCCCGATGATGGATGTCGATCTCGACACGGAAGGCGGCCGCTTCACCGCCCGCGCGGCGATCTTCGCCGTGCTCGAACGCTGGTGCGCCGAGCGCAGCCTGGCCGAGATCGCGGCGGCGCTCGACGGCACCGGCGTGCTCTGGGGCCCCTACCGGGATTTCGGGCAGCTCGTCCACGAGGACCCGCGCTGCTCGGTGGCCAACCCGATGTTCGCGACGATCGAGCAGCCCGGCGCCGGCCCCGTCCTCGCGCCCGGCTCGCCGCTGGCCTTCTCGGGCGGCACGCGGCTGCCGCCGCTCCCGGCCCCGCAGCTCGGTCAGGACACCGAGGCCGTGCTCGCCGAGGGGCTCGGCCTTTCGACGGCGGCGATCGGCAAGCTCTTCGCGACCGGCATCGTCGCCGGCCCCTCGTCCACCGCCTTCTGAGACCGATCATGCCGAACACCACCGACCACGACGCGCTGCTCGCGACCTGCGCCTCCCTGCTCGCGGCGGCCGAGACGCTGCACGCTGCCACCCGCGCCGCCATCCTGCCGACGCTGTCGCCCGAGGGCCGCGTCGACGCCGGGCGCCTCGAGACGCATCAATTCGGCGCGCATGGCTTCGCCTGGCAGGCGACCTATGTCGAGGCGCTGCGCCAGACCCTGTCCTGGGCCGACCGCCTCGCCGCCAGCGGCCGCCTCGGCATCGCGGAAGCGGCGATCCTGCATCTCGGCTTCGCCGAATACGGGGCGCAGCTCGCGGGCGGCATCGCCATGAGCCAGACCGAGACCGCGCGGCCCACGGAACTCGGCCTTACGCAGGACGCCGTCGCGGCCTTCGCCGCCGCGCCGGCGCTGGCACGGCTCGCGCATGGCCCGGCCCTCGAAGCCGCGCGGCGCGCGCTCGCCGGGGAGCTGGCCGAAGGCCGCTTCGGCGAGCCCGGCCTCGACGACGACATCCTGGAGGCGACGCGCGAGCAGTTCCTGCGCTTCGCCGCCAGCGAGGTCGCGCCGCATGCGCCGGGCTGGCATGCGCGCGACGAGCTGATCCCGCTGGAGCTGGTGCAGAAGCTCGCCGATATGGGCGTGTTCGGGCTGACGATCCCGGAGGAATACGGCGGCACCGGCCTCGGCAAAGTCGCGATGTGCCTCGTCTCCGAGGCGCTGAGCGGCGGCTATATCGGCGTCGGCTCGCTCGGCACGCGCTCGGAGATCGCGGCCGAGCTGATCCGCCTCGGCGGCACCGAGGAGCAGAAGCAGCGCTGGCTGCCGCGGCTCGCCTCGGGCGAGATCCTGCCGACGGCGGTGTTCACCGAGCCGAATACCGGCTCCGACCTCGGCAGCCTGCGGACGCGCGCTGTCCGCGACGGCGACGTCTACCGCGTCCACGGCGCCAAGACCTGGATCACGCATGGCTCGCGCTCCGACCTGATGACGCTGCTGGTGCGCACCGACCCGCAGGCCGAAGGCTATCGCGGGCTGTCGATGCTGCTGGCGGAAAAGCCGCGCGGCACCGAGGCCGACCCGTTCCCGGCGCCGGGCATGAGCGGCACGGAGATCCCGGTTCTCGGCTATCGCGGCATGAAGGAATACGAGATCTCCTTCGACGGCTTCGCGGTGCCGGTCTCCGGCCTGCTCGGCGGCGTCGAGGGACAGGGCTTCAAGCAGCTCATGGAGACCTTCGAGAGCGCCCGCATCCAGACCGCGGCCCGCGCGCTCGGCGTCGCCCAGAACGCGCTCGAGCTCGGACTCTCCTATGCGCAGAGCCGCGCCCAGTTCGGCAAGGCGATCCTGGCCTTCCCGCGCGTCCACGCCAAGCTCGCCTTCATGGCGACCGAAACGATGATGGCGCGTCAGCTCTCCTATTTCGCCGCCCGGCAGAAGGATGCCGACCGGCGCTGTGACATCGAGGCCGGCATGGCCAAGCTGCTCGCCGCCCGCGTCGCCTTCAGCAACGCCGATTGCGCACTGCAGATCCATGGCGGCAACGGCTACGCGCTCGAATACCCGATCAGCCGCGTGCTCTGCGACGCGCGCATCCTGTCGATCTTCGAGGGCGCGGCCGAAATCCAGGCCCAGGTCATCGCGCGCGGGCTGCTCGGCCGCTCGAATTAAAGCGTGCCGATTTCACGCTGAACCTTGCCCTCGTTCCGGACGAGCCGCGCGAGCGGCGCCCATCCGGAACGAGGGCAAGGTTCCGTGACCATGAAGCGAATTCTGGCCTGCGGGCCCGCAGGGTGGGCCGGAAGCACTCTCACAGATGCAAAAAGCAAGAGCCGGAAGCGGGTTTCCGCCTCCGGCTCTTGCTGCGTTCGGGCACCGCGCGGGCCCGGCCTTCCCGACCGGGCCCGGCTGGCGATCAGCGGCGGAGCGCCCTCAGCACGATGCTGTCGTAGGAGTATTCCGACACCTGGTTCCAGGTCGAGGATTCCTGCTGGAAGCGCCGCGCGCTCTCGTAGATCTTCTTGAACTCCGCATTGCTGGCGGAGAGCTCCTCGTAGAGCTCCTGCGACGCCTTGTAGGCGGCGTCGATGATCGGAGCCGGGAACGGGCGCAGCTTGGCCCCGCTCGCCACCACGCGGCGCAGCGCCGGCGGGTTGAGGTTGTCGTAGCGTGCGACGGCGTCGATGTTGGCGAGCGCCGCGGCGGAGGTCAGCGCCGCCTGATAGTACTTGGGCAGCTTCTCCCACTGGGCGGCGTTGATGAAGAAGTGCTCCATCGAGGTGCCATCCCAGAAGCCGGGATAATAGTAGTAGGGCGCGACGCGGTAGAGGCCGAGACGCTCGTCGTCATAGGGGCCGTTGAACTCGGCCGCGTCGATCGTGCCGCGCTCGAGCGCCGGATAGATGTCGCCGCCGCCGACCTGCTGCGGCACCGCGCCGAGCTTGGCCAGGATGCTGCCGCCAAGCCCCGAGATGCGGAACTTCAGGCCCTTGAGATCGGCGACGTCGTTGATCTCCTTGCGGAACCAGCCGCCCATCTGGCAGCCGGTATTGCCGCCCGGCAGCGCGACGATGTTGAACTTGCGGAAGAAATCGTCGAGCAGCTTCTTGCCTTCGCCATGGTAGATCCAGGCGTTCTGCTGGCGCGTGTTGAGGCCGAACGGCACATGGGTGCCGAGCGCGAAGGTCGGGTCCTTGCCGACATAGTAATAGGCGGCGGTGTGGCAGATCTCGACGGTGTTGTTCGAGACCGCGTCCATCGCCTGGAGCGCCGGCACGACCTCGCCCGCGGCGAAGACCTGGATCTGGAACTTGCCGTCCGTCGCCTCGGCCAGGTTCTTCGCCATGACTTCGGCGCAGCCATAGAGAACGTCGATGTTCTTCGGGAAGCTGGAAACCAGCCGCCAGCGGATCGTGGGCTCGCTCTGGGCGATGGCGGGCGCGGCGATCGCCACGCTGCCTGCGGCGCCGGCCGCCGCCGATTTCAGAAAGTCGCGCTTCCTCATGCCTTCCTCCAGCTCCTCGCTCTCGGTGATCGAGAGATTATTCATTCTATGAATTTACAATTCAAATCTAGCATGGTGCTCGAGATGGTGCTAGTCGAATTTCATTCCCCGGCCGCGCCGAAGCGGACCGGACGGCGAAACCAGCGATGGAGTGCTGCAGCGATGCTCGAGAAGAATCTGATTGGCGGAAACTGGGTCGGCGGCGCGCAGGCTCTCGAAATCCGCAACCCGTCCGACCTCAGCGACCTGATCGCGACCTATGGGCTCGCCGGCACCGGCGAGGTCGAGGCCGCCTTCGCCGCCGCCCGCAAGGCGCAGCCCGCCTGGGGCCGCGCCACGCTGGAGCAGCGCTCGCTGGTCCTCGAGGCGATCGCCCGCGGTATCTTCGACAACAAGGACAAGCTCGCCCAGATCCTGGCCCGCGAGGGCGGCAAGACCGTCCCCGACGCGCTCGGCGAGGTGATGCGCGCCGGCCATATCGCGCGCTTCTTCGCCGGCGAGGCGCTGCGCCTGCCGGGTGAGAAGCTGGGCTCGGTGCGGCCGAACGTCGATGTCGAGATCACCCGCGACCCGGTCGGCGTCGTCGGCCTGATCACGCCCTGGAACTTCCCGGTCGCGACCCCGATGTGGAAGATCGCCCCGGCGCTCGCCTTCGGCAACGGCGTGGTCTGGAAGCCCTCCGAGAAGACGCCCGGCATCTCCGTGGCGATCGCCGAGATCGTCGCCGCCTCCGGCATCCCGGCCGGGGTGTTCAACCTGCTGATCGGCGCCGGCCCGGATGTCGGCGCCGCCGTCATCGCCCAGGCCGACGCGATCTCCTTCACCGGCTCCTCGACCACCGGCCGGCGCATCGCCGTCGCCTGCGCCGAGCGGCTGATCCGCTGCCAGATGGAGATGGGCGGCAAGAACCCGCTCGTCGTGCTCGACGATGCCGATCTCGACCTCGCCGCCGACATCGCCGTCAACGGCGCCTTCTTCCAGCAGGGTCAGCGCTGCACCGCCTCGAGCCGCCTGATCGTGACGAGCGGCATCCACGACGCCTTCGTGAAGGCCTGCGCCGACCGCATCGCCAGGCTGCGCGTCGGCCACGCGCTCAAGGCCGAGACCCAGATCGGCCCGGTGATCGACGACACGCAGTTCCGCAAGAACCTCGGCTATATCGACATCGCCAAGAGCGAGAATGCCCGGCTGGCGACCGGCGGCGAGGCGCTCGAACTCGACACCAAGGGCTACTACCTCGCCCCGACCCTGTTCGCCGACACCACCAATGCCATGCGCATCAACCGCGAGGAGGTCTTCGGCCCGGTCGCGACGGTGATACGCGTCGCCGATTACGAGGAGGCGCTCGCCGTCGCCAACGACACCGATTACGGGCTGTCGGCCGGCATCTGCACCACCTCGATGAAGCATGCCCGGCATTTCCAGCGCAATGTCGAGGCCGGCATGACCATGCTCAACCTGCCCACGGCCGGCGTCGACTACCACACGCCGTTCGGCGGCCGGAAGGCGTCGAGCTACGGGCCGCGCGAGCAGGGCCGCTACGCCGTCGAGTTCTACACCCAGATCAAGACCAGCTACCTGCTCGCCTGAGCCCGGCCGACCAGAGCATCGGACCAGCAATGAGATCGATCATCGTGCGTCCTGAAGGACGCACGATGATCCAGAGAAACCGGAAGGAAACGCCCATGAGCAACCCGAAAATCGGCTTCATCGGCCTCGGCCGGATGGGCCGCCCGATGGCCTCCAACCTGCAGCGCAAGGGCTTCGCGACGCTGTCCTACGACGTCAACCCGCAGGGCGTCGCGGCGCTCGTCGCCCTCGGAGGCCGCGGTGCGGCCTCCATCGAGGAGGTCGCCCGCGAATCCGACATCATCTTCACCATGCTGCCGGCCCATCCCGAGGTCCGCTCCGTCGTGCTCGACGGCATCGTGCCTCATGCCCGGCCCGGCACGCTGGTGGTCGACATGAGCACCATCGACCCGCTCGCGACCGACGAGGTCGCGGCGGCGGTCGAGGCCGCCGGGCTCGGCTTCGTCGATGCGCCGGTCGGGCGCCTCGCGACCCATGCGGACCGCGGCGAGTGCCTGTTCATGGTCGGCGCCTCGGCGGAGAACTTCGCCCGCGTCAAGCCGATGCTCGAGGCCATGGGCACGACGATCCATCACTGCGGCCCGGCCGGCGCCGGCATCCGCATGAAGGTGGTCAACAACTATCTCGCCATCGCCGCCTGCCAGCTCAACGCCGAGACGCTGACGCTCGCCGCCCGCTTCGGCCTCGATGTCGAGCGCACCATCGACATCCTCAACGGCACCACGGCGAATAACGGCCACCTCAAGACCAACTTCCCGGTCAAGGTCCTCGCCGGCGACATCGAGCCGGGCTTCCAGATCGATCTCGCCCACAAGGATCTCGGCCTGGCCCTGACCTCGGCCTCGGCGATGAAGGTGCCGCTGGCGATGGGCGCGGCGGCGCGCGAATGCCTGCAGCTCGCCCGCTCGCGCGGCTTCGGCGGCAAGGACTTCTCGGCGCTGCTCGACGCCTGGTGCGACCTCGCCGGGGTCGCGGCGCCGCGCCTGCCGTCCAAGAGCTGACCCCGATCGCCGACGCCGCCACCGCCTCCCGAAAGCCGCCGACATGACTCTGCCCGTCGCGACCGAAAGCGCGTATCTCCTCGACATCTATGCGCGCTATCGGCGCGATCCGCTCTCGGTCCCGGCGGATTGGCGCATCCATTTCGAGGAGACGGAGCCGGGACGGCCGGCGGCGCCGGCCGATGGCGATCAACTGGCCCTGCGGCTGGTCGAGGGCTACCGGCGCTTCGGGCATCTCGAAGCGGCGCTCGACCCGCTCGGCCTCGCCGCGCGGCCGGCCGTCGCCGCGCTCGGGCGCCTGCGCGCCGAGGCGGCCGGACGGCCCGACCTGCCGGTCAGGGCGGTTCTGGCCGGAGCCGAGCGGGAGACGACGCCGGCGGCGCTCGTGGCCGAGCTGCAGCGGCTCTATGCCGGCACCGTCGGCCTCGAGGCGCAGCAGGTCGAGGACGACGAGGCCCGCGACTGGCTGCATGCGGCCTTCGAGGCGCTTTTCGCGGCGGAAACGCCGGTCGATCTGGCGAACCGGGCGCTCGACGCCATCGTCCTCGCCGACACCTTCGAGACCTTCATCAAGGTCAAGTTTCCGTCGAAGAAGCGCTTCGGCGTCGAGGGGGCGGAAGGGCTCATCGTCTTCCTGCGCGAGCTGCTGCGCGAGGCCTGCCTCGCCGGCTTCGGCGAGACCGTGATCGGCGGCATGCATCGCGGCCGCCTCGCCACGCTGGCGACCGTCCTCGGCAAGCCGGTCGGCGTGCTGCTGGCCGAGATCAAGGGCCGCGACCTCACCGATGGCGGCCCCGACTTCACCGGCGACGTGCCCTACCATCTCGGCTATGCCGGCGAGATCGGGCATGACGGCCGGCGCATGCGGCTCTCGATCGCGCCCCACCCCTCCCATCTGATGACCGTCGCCCCCGTCGTCACCGGCCTGGCGCGGGGCAAGCGCATGCGCGGCGGCGACGACGTGCTGTGCCTGCTTCTCCACACCGACGCCGCCTTCTCGGGCCAGGGGCTGGTCGGCGAGGTGCTGCAGCTCGGGGGGCTCGCCGGCTACGAGGTCGGCGGCACCGTCCATCTCGTCGTCAACAACCAGATCGGCTTCACGACCAATGCCGGCGAGGGCCGTTCCGCCCGCTACTGCACCGATATCGGCAAGATGGTCGGGGCGCCGGTGCTGCATGTGAACGGCGACGATCCGGTCGCGGTCGCGCGGGCCGCCGCGCTCGCCCTCGCCTGGCGCCGGCGTTACCGCCGCGACCTGCTGATCGACCTCGTCTGCTATCGCCGCAACGGCCATAACGAGCTCGACGAGCCGCGCTTCACCCAGCCGCAGGTCTGGGCCGCGATCGACGGCCGCCCGACGCTGCGCGAGAGCTTCACCGCCGCCATCGCCGGTCTCGACGCCACGGCGCCGGACCGGGCCGTGGCGCTCGCGGAAGCGTTCAAGGCCGAGATGCAGGATGGATACGCCGCCATCGAGAGCCTGCGTCCCAATGCAGGCCCGGCCGGCGAGGAAGCCTGGGCCGGCATCGCGCGGGCCGACCAGTCGGCGCTGCTTCTCCCGGTCGAAACCGGAGTGCCGATCGAGCGGCTGCGCGAGATCGGGCGCGCCGCCAGCCGGATCCCGGCCGAGGCCAGGCCTCATTCCAAGGTCGCCCAGTTCTACAGGGCGCGCCTGGAGACGATCGAATCCGGCGCCGACATCAATTTCGCCACGGCGGAAGCCCTCGCCTTCGCCTCGCTGCTGGCGGAGGGCGTGCCGGTGCGGCTCTCGGGGCAGGACTGCGTGCGCGGCACCTTCACCCAGCGCCATCTCGCCGTGCACGATGTCGAGACCGGCAGCCAGACGCTGCCGGTGGCGGCCGTCGCCACCGGCGATGCCGGGCTCGAGGCCGTGAACAGCCCCCTCTCCGAATACGGCGTGCTCGGCTTCGAATACGGGCACAGCCTCGCCGATCCCGACCGGCTGACCCTGTGGGAGGCGCAGTTCGGCGACTTCCTCAACGGCGCCCAGATCATGGTCGACCAGTTCATCGTCTCCGCCGAGGCGAAATGGGAGCTGCGCTCCGGCCTCGTCGTCATGCTGCCGCACGGGCTCGAAGGCCAGGGCCCGGACCACTCCTCCGCCCGGATCGAGCGCCTGCTCCAGCTCTGCGCCGGCGGCAACATCATCGTCGCCAACCCGTCGACCCCGGCGAACCTGTTCCATCTCCTGCGCCGGCAGGTGAAGGCGCCCTGGCGCAAGCCGCTCTTCGTCATCGCGCCCAAGGCGCTGCTGCGACAGAAGGCCAGCGTCTCGACGCTGGAGGCGATGGCGGCCGGGACCTCGTTCCGCCCGGTCGTCGACGAAGCCTCCGCGCGGCCGGCACGCCGGGTCGTGCTGTGCTCGGGCAAGATCGGCTACGAGCTCGCCGCCGGCCGCGCCAGCCGCGGGCTGGAGGACGAGGTCGCGCTGCTGCGTCTCGACCAGCTCTATCCCTTCCCGGCCGACGACCTCGCCGAAGCCCTGTCCCGGCACGGCGACGCGCAATGGCTCTGGTGCCAGGAGGAGCCGGCCAATCAGGGTGCGCTCGCCTTCGTCCAGCAACAGCTGCGCCTCGATGCCCGCTTCGCCGGCCGCGAGCTGGCCGTGGTTTCCCGCCCGGCCCTGCCGGTCGCCGCCGGCGGCTCGATCGAACGCCACGAGATCGAGCAGGCCGCGCTGATCGCGCGGGCGCTTGACCTGACCGCGGCCGATGCCTGAAGTGCCGGAGATGATGCCCGCCTCCCCGCCGCCGGTCCCGCCGGCGGCAACGATCCGCCCCCCGCCGCCACGAGGAGCCCGTCGACGCGTCCATGGCTTCCTTTGAACCCGTTCGCGCCATCACCCGCGGCCTGACGGTCCTGCGCCTCGTCAGCGAGCACGGGCCGATCACCGCCACCGACCTGGCGCGGGCCGCCAAGCTGCCCCAGCCGACGGTCGTGCGGATCCTGGAGACGCTGATCGATGCCGGCTACGCCTATCGCCGCGCCGACAACGTGACCTTCGGCGTCACCGCGCGGACCAAGCTGCTGAGCAGCGGCTATGACGCGACCTCGCGGCTGCTCCAGCTCGCCGAGCCGCTGATCGAGAGCCTGCGGGCCGAGATCGGCTGGCCGTCCAATCTGGCGACGCTGGAGGACGACGCGATGGTGATCATCTACACCAACCGCAACGCCAAGGGCCTCTCCATCCCCGGCCGGCTCGGCGCACGCATCCCCCTGCTCGCGACCGGGGTCGGCATCGTGCAGCTCGCGGGCCTCGCACCGGAGGCCCTGCAGGCCCAGCTCGCGCGCCTGCGGCAGTCGCAGGAGCTCTGGGACGCTTCGCCCGAGGTCTGGGAAGGGCTGGACGACCGGCTCGCGGCGGCGCGGCGCGACGGCCACGCCTTCGCGCATGAGCGCTATCTCGACGCCGTCTACCAGTCCCAGATCTGGGCCGTGGCGGTGCCGATCGTCGTCGAGGGCCGGACCGAGGCCGCCCTCAGCAGCCTCGTCCTGCGGGGCGCCGGCCCACGCCAGCAACTGCTCGACAACATCCTGCCGGCCCTGCGCCGGACGGCGGCGACCATCGGCTCGCAGCTCTCTGCCGAGGCGTGAGGCGGCGAAACACCGGCCCGGGCGGCGATCGTGATGAAAGCAGCCCTGCCGGCGAGAAGGGCACGAACCGCGCTGCGCCCCCGGATCGGCGCAAGCTCACGCCATGAGCGCCTATGTCACCTCGCCGCCGCTCTCCGGTAGCTCTCGATCAGCGCCGCCGCGGCGGCATCGAGCTCGGCGCCGTCGCTGCCGCGCCCCAGCGACAGCCTGACCGCCCCGAGCGCCGCGCCGGGCGCGATGCCGAGCGCGAGCACGATCGCGGAAGGCTGCGAGCTTCCGGCATGGCAGGCCGAGCCGGTCGAGGCCGCGATGGCCGGCGTCGCGGCGAGCAGATCGTTGCCGACGACGCCCGGAAACAGCAGGCTCAGCGTATTCGGCAAGGTCTGCGCTCCGCCGAGGCGCCGCAGCCCCGGCACGCCGGCCTCGAGCGCCCGCCACAGCCTTTCCTTCAACGCCGCGATCCGGCTCGCATCCTGCTCCAGCCGCTCGCGCGCAATTCGGCAGGCACGCCCGAGCCCGACGATGAAAGGCACGTTCTCGGTGCCGGGGCGGCGGCCGCCCTCCTGGCCGGCACCGTCGAGCACGCTCGGGATCGCATGGCCGGTGCGCAGGAACAGGGCACCGACGCCCTTCGGCGCGTAGAGCTTGTGGCCGGCGATGGTGAGCGCGTCGATGCCCCAGGCGGCGACGTCGACCGGGATCTTGCCGAGCGATTGCGAGGCGTCGACATGGATCGGGGCACCCGCCCCGCGCGCAGCCGCCGCCAACGCCGCGACCGGCTCCAGCGTGCCGATCTCGTTCTGGGCGTGGATGACGGTCGCCAGCGCGGTCCCCTCGCCGATCGCGGCGCGGGCGGCGGCGAGGTCGATCACGCCGTCGGCGTCGACGCCGATGCGAACCACGGTGAAGCCCTCCCGCTCCAGCCGGCGGCACGGCATCTCGCTCGCCGGATGCTCGACCGTGCTGGTGACGATCCCGCGGCGGCCGGCGGGCGCGACCGCGGCAAAACCCCGGATCGCATGGTTGCTCGCCTCGGTGCCGCCCCCGGTGAAGACGATCTCCTCCGGCCGTGCGCCGATCAGCCCGGCGACCTCGGCCCGGGCCTCCTCGATCGCGGCCCGCGCGGTGCGCCCCAGCGGAGTCGTCGAGGAGGCATTGCCGAAATGCTCGCGCAGGAAGGGCAGCATCGCGTCGAGCACCTCCGGCGCGACCGGCGTCGTGCCGTTATGGTCGAGATAGATCGGGGCATCGGCCTTGGTCATCGGCGGAAGGGCTCCACGGCGCGGGCGATCGCGGCGAGCTTGTCCCGGGCCGAGCCGGTGCAGCAGATCGGATTGTCGGCGAAGGTGGCGAAGCCGCAATCGGGATGGAGCAGCAGGCGCTCGCGGCCGAACAGCCCGATCGCCTGCGCGATCCGCGCCGAGACCGCGTCCACCGCCTCGGTGTTCGGGTCCTTCTGGTTGACCACGCCGATGCCGATGCGGGTATCCTGCGGCAGCGCCTTCAGGATTTCGGCCTCTCCGGCGCGCGGCGTGCACATCTCCAGCAGATAGGCGCCGACCCTGACCTGCGCGAGCGTCTCGACCAGCGGCGCATAGCTGCCGGCGAGCGCGACGCTCTCATCCGGCGTCCAGTTGCCGCGGCAGACATGCAGCGCGGTGCGCTCGCGCGGAAAGCCGTCCAGAACCGCGTTGAGCAGGTCGCGGGCGAAGCCGAGCTCGTGCTCCGGCCCGAGCGATTCCGAGAGCGCGCCGCACATGAAGGAGCGCTTGCTCTTGGCGCCGGAGAAGACGACCTCCGACAGCACCGGCTCGTCGAGCTGCACCAGCGCCGCGCCGGCCTCCATCGATTCGGCCAGCTCCTCGCGCAGCACGCGCACGATATCCTGCGCGATCTCCTCGCGGCTGGCATAGGCCTGGTCGGAGATGCACTCCATCCACATCGTCCGCGCCAGCAGATAGGGGCCGGGCAAAGCGACCTTGACCGGCTTCTCCGTCACCATACGTGCGAAATCGACCTCATGCGCGACGAGCGGCCGCGAGCGGGCGAGCCGCCCGAACACGGCCGGGTGGCGCACGTCGCCTGCGGGTATGTCGAGCGCGCGCAGCTCCGCTTCGAATTCTTCGGGATGGTCGACCAGCGGCAGCAGGTCGACCAGCGGGATGAGCTGGCAATTATCGAGCCGGCCCGCGACGAAGCTGGCATAGGAATCGCGCCGCTGCTCGCCGTCTGTGACGACGTCGACGCCGGCCTTCTCCTGCGCGGCGATGGCCAGGCGCACCGCATCGTCGGCCGTCTCCTGGAAGGCGGCCTCCGAAAGCCTGCCCTCGACATGGGCGTGCATGGCCTCCAGCATCCAGCGCGGGCGCGGCCAGGAGCCGATCCCCATCACCGAGAGCTCCGGGATCGGCGGCGGCGCGACGGGCGCGCGGCGCTTCGTGCCGGCCGAGATCGGCACGGCAGGAAGCGCTACCGGCCCCACCGGCCCGGGCGCGCGCTCGGCGAGCCCGCCCTTGCAGACCAGGAAGGAGCGCTGCTTCCGCACCTTGGTCCAGGAGACCAGCTCGTTGCCGGTCAGCCGGCACCAGGCCGGCAGGTCCTCGTCGACGGAGGTCTCCGTCGAGCGGATCTCGAGCAGGCCGCCGCGCGGCAGCGGGTCGATATGCTTGCGGATCAGCAGCAAGAGGCCGTTGCCGCAATCGAGATCGCCGCCGTCGAAGCCGGTATCGGGTTCATGGGCATGGGCCGTGACCGGATCCATTTCAGGCGCTCTCCCGGCTTCGCCTCAATAGCTGATCGAGGGGGCGCCCTCGCCCATGAACTCGACGAGCTTGGCGCCGCCGACGATCTTGGCGCCGTCGACCAGATTCTCCTCGTTGAGCCCGCGCTTCTTGAAGCAGGGCGAGCAGACATAGATCGTGCCGCCGGCGGCGGCGAAATTGCCCATCAGCTCCTTGAGCGGCGCGAAACCCTCCTCGTGGATGTCGTCGGCATAGCCCTTCTGCGAGAGCCGCGTACCCTCGATCGAGAGGAAGACGACCGTCTCCTTGTCGGAGGCGACAGCGGCGTTGGCGATGACGAAGCCGACGGTGGCCTTGTCGGTATCGTTCCTGGCGACGCTGATCGAGACGACGAATTTTCCGGGCATGGGGCGGCTCCTTGCAGGCTTTGCGGGTGGTTCAGCTCCAGTCCGTCCGCGAGCGGATCCAGAAGCTGTGGCTTTCCGGCTCGTGGCGGAGAAGTTCGTTGCGGGTCATGCGGCACCAGGCCGGGATATCCTCGGGCGCACCGGAATCGCGGGCGATCACACGGATCACCCGGCCGGGCATGGTCCGCAGCCTGATGCGCAGCACCATGACCAGCTCGCCGCAGCCCATATGGCCGGCATCATAGGTTTCCGACGCCTCGAGCGCTTCCATGTCGAACCCGGCCGGCCCGTACGGCGGGGCCGACGGAGCGCGGACAATATCCATCCGGTTGCGGAAAAGGGGATTGCTCCCGCCTACGCCCCGCCGACCACGGCGGTTGGCCAGCCCCGCCGGGGCATGGCGCGCGAGGAGCGATCACCCGGGCGAGCTTATCGGCGACGAGGGCGGCGTCAAGCCGGCTCCTGCGGATCTCCACGCTGGCGACGGCGTGATACCGTTCCCATCGTGCCGCGGGGCGGCGCATGAAGCCGGCGAAGAGGACGATGGCGAGCCCGGCCTCGGCGTCGCTCCGATCAGGAAGAGCCGGCGCACCCCGTCTCCGCTCGCAACCGCGTGGCCGCTCATCCCGAAGGGATGCCCGGACAGGCGCGAGGGTGAACGGCTGGTGCAATGAGATCGATCATCGTTACCGCGTCCGGAAGGGCGCGCGATGATCTAGGCTCAGGACCCATTAAAGGGTTGCGGGCTTGAATCTGTGGTGATTCCATTGCGGCAGGAGGTGTCGCCATGGATGATCTGCTGTTGCTGTCTGAGGCACAGATGCGTCGGATCGAGCCGTATTTCCCCTTGTCGCATGGGGTTGCGCGGGTCGATGACCGGCGCGTGTTGAGCGGCATCCTGTTCGTGATC
>Ga0180223_1001445_pt1 | contig 18378 bp, 19 predicted proteins | sample eDN5th30CKraftOP_FD_151337 | JGI IMG/M metagenome (GOLD analysis project Ga0180223, IMG submission 151337) | Enriched Organic Plus compost microbial communities from Emeryville, California, USA - eDNA 5th pass 30_C Kraft OP (version 2) (version 2) ...
GAGGTGGTGCTCCACCTGGTAGTTCAGCCCGCCCATGAGCCAGGTCGCCCACCAGCCTCCGGAGATGTTGCGGGAGGTGCGAACCTGCTTGCTGAGGAAGTCGAGCTTGGCGTCCCGAGCGATCACCGGCATGCCCTTGTGGTTGGGCGCGAACGACGCCCCCATGTAGACGCCGAAGACGACGAGCTGCACGCCGAGGAAGGCGAAGGCCATGCCGAGGGGCAGCAGCAGGAACAGCGGGGTGAGCAGGATCGCGAAACGCAGGGCGATGAGGCCGAGCTCGGTCCAGCGGCGCTTCACGCCGGCCCCGGTCAGCAGGTGGCGCACGCTGAGGAAATGCAGGTTCACGCCTTCGAGCGTGAGCAGGGGGAAGAAGAGCCAGCCCTGCCGGCGGGTGATCAGGCGGCGAAGCCCCCGGGCCTGCTCGGCGTCCTCCTCGAGGAAGGAGATGGTGTCCACCTCGATGTCCGGGTCGCGCCCCACCCGGTTCGGGTTGGCGTGGTGGCGGGAGTGCTTGGAGTCCCACCAGGAGTAGCTGATGCCCACGATGGCGCCCAGCAGCCGCGCCAGGCGATCGTTCCCCGGGCCCGCGTCGAGGATCTGGCGGTGCGCGGCCTCATGGGCGAGGAAGGCGGCCTGGGTGAACAGCAGGCCGAGCGCGAGCGCGATGAGCAGCTGGAACCAGCTGTCGCCCAGCAGCAGGAAGCCGGCCACGCAGCCGCCGAAGCCGGTGAGCAGCGCCAGGCCGACGAGGGCGTAGAACCAGCGGGTGCGGCGCAGCAGCCCGGCCTCCCGTACGGCGCGGGAGACCTCGCCGTACGCGTGGGCCATGTGCGGGAAGGCGTCCGAGCCGGCATGGGTGCGGCGCAGGCGCCCGGGCTCGGAGGCGGGCGGCGCTGCCGAGGACGCATCCGGCGGCACGACCGAGCCTGCGCGGGAGGAGGGGAGGACGGACGACGATGGTGCGGAGATAAGCCACCTGCTCGATCGGGCCGAACCGCGGGAACGGTTCAGAGGGGGAGCCAAAGGCGGGCGCCGATCGCTGCGGCCAGCTTAGGCGTCCAGGATGACCTTTCGCGGAACGGACGGCGGATGCTCAGGAAACCCTCGCAGCACGCCGTGCTAGAGTGAGGCATCCGCGCCGGCTCTCAGCCTGCGCCCCGCGTCGTTTGTCTCGCTTCCCGATCCTCCGGTGATCGTGGCTCTTTTCGAACGGCGAAACGATGCGCGATCCCGCGCCGTCGCCTGAACCGCCGCCCCTCAATCTCCGTGGGCGAGCCCTAGCTGAAAGCCTCCACCCCTCTATGTCCGCATTTCTCGAGCTCGGCGTACCCGCGCCGCTCGCCGCCGTCCTCGCCGATTCCGGCAAGACCGACGCGTTCCCCATCCAGCGGGACACCCTCCCCGACTCCCTCGCCGGCCGCGACGTGCTCGGCCGCGGCCGCACCGGCAGCGGGAAGACCCTCGCCTTCGCGCTTCCCGTGGTCGCACGGCTCAGCGCCGAGCGCGCCGCGCGCGTGCCCGGCCGGCCCCGAGCGCTCGTGCTCGCCCCGACCCGTGAGCTGGCCACCCAGATCCTCGCGACGATCGAGCCCCTCGCCCGTGCAGCGGGGCTGCGGGCCATGACCGTCTTCGGCGGAGTGAGCCAGCGCCCCCAGGAGAAGGCCCTGCAGGAGGGCGTCGACATCGTCGTCGCCTGCCCGGGCCGCCTGGAGGACCTCATGGGCCAGGGCGTGGCCCGGCTGGACCGGGTGCGGATCACCGTGCTCGACGAGGCGGACCACATGGCCGACCTGGGCTTCCTGCCCGGCGTCACCCGGATCCTCGCGGCCACCCCCGCCGACGGGCAGCGCCTGCTGTTCAGTGCGACGCTGGACCGCGGTGTGGACGGGCTCGTGCGCCGATTCCTGCGCGAGGCGGTGCGCCACGAGCTGGATGAGGCCAGCGTCCCCGAGGAGCGCATGACCCACCGCGCGCTGCTCGTGGAGAGCGCGGAGGACAAGACGCTCCTCGTGCGGCGTCTCGCCTCCGGCCTCGGTCGGCGCATCCTCTTCACGCGCACCAAGCATCAGGCGAAGAAGCTCGCGAAGCAGCTGAGCGAGGCCGGCATCCCCGCCGTCGATCTGCACGGCAATCTGTCGCAGAACGCGCGGGAGCGCAATCTCGCGGCCTTCTCCGCCGCGCCCGAGGAGGGCGGCGTCCGGGTCCTCGTCGCCACCGATGTCGCCGCCCGTGGCGTGCATGTGGACGGCGTCGAGCTCGTCGTGCACGTCGACCCGCCCGTGGAGCACAAGGCCTATCTGCACCGCTCCGGCCGCACCGCGCGCGCCGGGGCCACGGGCACGGTGGTGACGGTGGCGCTGGCCGCGCAGCGCCGTGAGCTCGCCGATCTGCTGCGCAAGGCCGGCATCGATGTCCCCATCGAGCGCGTCACCGCGCGGGACGCCGCCGTCGACGAGCTGGTCGGCCCGCAGGCGCCCCGCGCTCATCGCGTCGCCGTCGTCCCGGCCGCACGGCCCGTCGTCGCCGGGCCGGCGACCCCCGGCCAGGCCGCGTCACGCAACCGCCGCAACCGGCGCCGCCGCAGCGGCCGCAGCCGCGTCTCGACGCCCTGAGCGTTGCCCCGATACATCCCTGACCACACACCGCAGAGAGAAAGAAACAAGGAACGACATGACCACCGGCACCGTCAAATGGTTCAACTCCGAGAAGGGCTTCGGCTTCATCGCTCCCGATGACGGCGGCCCCGACGTCTTCGCGCACTTCCGCGCGATCTCGGGCACGGGCTTCCGCAACCTCGAGGAGGCGCAGCGCGTCGAGTTCGACGTGGAGCGCGGAGCCAAGGGCCCGCAGGCGGCCAACATCCGCCCCGCCACGGCCTGAGCCTCCAGAGCCGCCCGACTGGCTGCGCGCTGCCGCGCTCGGCCAGGCGGGCGGCTTTGCCGTCTGTGCCCCCCGGGCTCAGCCCTCGTCCGGGAACGGGACCACGAGGACCATCGCGCTGCGCAGCTGAGCGAGCGAGTGATTGATCACGCCCTGGTCGAGGCGGATGTGCTCGTCCTCCCAGGCCAAGGCCAGCGGGACGCCGTTTCCGATGGTCAGCGCGAGCACCTTCTTGCGCCCCGCCTCCTCCGTGTGCACATGCAGCTGGAAGGTCATGGACGCGCCCAGCGCCTGGCGCAGCACATAGTCCAGGTGCGCGAGGGAACGGTCGTCGACCTCCACCTCGACGCCCGTGCCATAGCTGAGGGTGCCCATAGATCAGAAGGTAGACCGTGGCGAGCGATCGCCGCCAGAGGAGAGCTTCGCACCGACCCGGCTCACGCCACGCCCCGCGGCGCCCGTCAGCCGGACATGGTGTTCGTGATCAGGCCGATGTGGGTGAAGAAGTTCAGCGCCCCGAACAGCAGGAAGGCGATCCCGGCGAGCGTCCACGCTACCCCGACGATCCACTGCAGCACGCTGATCGCCCCGCCGCGCTCCATCGCCGGCAGCGTGAACGGGAACAGCACCGCGCCGACGCCGACCAGCGCGAAGAGCGTGGACATGAACGTCGCCTCGATCCAGGGGTAGGCCGAGAAGGCGCCGGAGATCGGCTCCTCCGGGGGTGCCGCGAAGAGCTGGAAGATGATGCCGGCGAAGAAGATCGCGATCAGCGACAGCCCGATGCCGATGACGAAGATCGACAGCGGCCGAGCCGTTCGCGCGATCTCGGCGCCGGGGCTCTCGGCGTCCTCCAGCTTCACGCGCCTGCGCCACAGGTACAGGGCCGCCAGCAGGAGCAGGACGCCGAAGCCCAGGCTGGGCTCTCCGAAGATGATGTTGTCGAAGGGGAAGTACTTCGCGAAGGGCCAGGTCAGCGTCATGTGCAGCCCCGTCGTGAAGAGCACCACCCCCGGCGCGGCCAAGGCGATCGCCCAGCCGTCCGCGTTGAACGCCTCCCGGCGAGAGCGCAGGGAGAGGCCGAGCCAGACGATGGTCAGCAGCCCGGCGCCCGCCGCGACGGACATGATGGTGTTGTACGTGGGCATCTGCGTCCAGTCGATGACGAGCGCCGCATCCATGCGCATGATGGCCTCCTTCCTGCCGTGCCGCGGCCGCGGCACGAGTCGCAGGATAGGACCGCCGAGCCCGCTTCTTCTGGTGCTTGCGCCCGGGCTGTTCAGAGGCTAGGAGAGGGCGCCTATACGCGTCAGCTCGTGTCTGCGCAAGGGGTTATCGCTCGGCCCGGGGCGGGCGCACGATGGGCGTGTCCGCGTGGCGCGGGCGATATGGAGGTTCATCCCATGAGTGCAGGTGACAAGATCCAGAACGCCGCCGAGGATCTGGGCGGCAAGGCGAAGGAAGCTGTCGGCAAGGCGACCGACGACGACTCGAAGGTGGCCGAGGGCAAGTCCGACCAGGCGAAGGCCGACCTGAAGCAGGCCGGCGAGAAGGTGAAGGACGCCTTCAAGAGCTGACCTTCCTCGATCCCACCCAGGCCCGGCCCGGACATCGGGCCGGGCCCTCGTCTTCTCACGCGACCAGACAGGAAGGTCAGCTCATGAGCGCCCACGTCTCCCCTCAGGACGCCTCCGGGAACCGGAACGCCTCCGGGAACGATCCCGAGGTCTCCCGCAAGCCGTCCGCCCCCACCGACCTCAAGAAGCGGCCGTGGGGCTATGTCCTGCGCAAGACCGTGCGGGAGTTCTCGGCCGACCAGTGCATGGACGTCGCGGCCACGCTCACCTACTACGCCGTCCTCGCTCTCTTCCCCGCGCTCATCGCCATCTTCTCGCTGCTGGGCGTCATCGGGCAGGGCCGCGCGGCCGCCGATGCGGTCCTGGACATCATCCAGCAGGTGGCGCCGGGCGGCACTGCCGACCTCGTGCGCGACCCGATCGAGCAGTTCGCCAGCTCGCCGGCGGCGGGATTCGCCCTCGTCAGCGGGCTCGTCCTGGCGATCTGGTCCGCCTCCGGCTATGTCACCGCCTTCAGCCGGGCCATGAACCGGGTCTACGAGATCCCCGAGGGGCGGCCGTTCTGGAAGCTCAAGCCGATGCAGCTGCTCGTCACGGTGATCTGCCTCGTGCTCGTCGTCGTCGCCGCGATCATCCTGGTCGTCTCGGGGCCCGTCGCCGACGCCGTCGGATCGACGCTCGGCATCGGCCGGACCGTCACGGTGATCTGGTCGATCGCGAAATGGCCGGTGCTCGCCTTCGTCATCGTGCTGATCCTGGCGATCCTGTACTACAGCGGGCCCAACGTGAAGCAGCCGAAGTTCCGCTGGATCAGCCCCGGCGCGGTGCTCGCCATCGTCGTCCTCGCCGTCGCGACGCTGTGCTTCGGCTTCTACGTGGCCAACTTCGCCAACTACGACAGGAGCTACGGCTCCCTGGCCGGGGTCATCGTCTTCCTGCTGTGGCTGTGGATCGTGAACAACGCCATCCTGTTCGGCGCGGAGTTCGACGCCGAGCTCGAACGAGGCCGTCAGCTGCAGGCCGGCATCGCGGCGGAGCAGGAGATCCAGCTGCCCCCGCGGGACACCAGCAGGAGCGACAAGGCCGCGAAGAAGGAGCAGAAGGACATCGACGAGGGGCGGCGCATCCGCGAGGAGCACGGCGATTCGTGAGCGCCAGGGGAAGGCCGCCCGTCGGCACTCGGCATCGGCCGTGCCGATCCTGCCTCCGCGGGGGACGGCCTCGAAGAGCAGACCGTGCAGCACGACGGAGATCAACGTCCTCTTCGCGCGGCGGAAGTCCCTAGTCTTCAAGCGAAGACTCATGGGCAGGAGGCGAGATGGGGTTCGGCGGCGGCAATCGACTGGCCTGGGACGATCTCCCAGTGGCCGTGCAGGCGCTCATCGAGGAGCGGCTCGGCTCGCCCGTCGTCGCGTCGACCAGCGCCGCAGGAGGGTTCACTCCCGGTCTCGCCTCCCGAGTCGTCACTGCTGACGGCGCCTCCACGTTCGTGAAGGCCATCAGCGCGATGCAGACCCCCGACGGGCCTCGGTTCTACCGTCGCGAGATCGCCGTCGCCTCCGCGTTGCCCGTCTCCGCGCCGGCACCGCGTCTGCTGTGGAGCCACGACACGGGCGATTGGGTCATCCTCGCCTTCGAGTACGTGGAGGGACGAAATCCCGATCCGAGGGTGCAGGCAGAGCTCGACGCCGTGCTGCAAGCGCTCGAGGGCCTGGCGGGAGCGCTCAGTCCGAGCCCGATCGCCGCACCACGACTGGTGGACGAGTGCCGCCACGACTTCTCTGGCTGGCAGGGACTCGCCCGCACGGGATCGCCGTGCCTGGCGTCCTTCGGGGCCGAGGTCCACAGGGCCCTGCCGCAGCTGGCTGCTCTCGAGGCCGACTGGGAATCCGCCGCCGACGGGGATGCCCTGCTCCATGGCGACGTGCGCGTCGACAACATGCTGATCACGCCCGCGGGACGCGTGGTCTTCGTGGACTGGCCGCATGCGTGCCTGGGGTCCGCCTGCGTCGACCTGGTGCTCGCCCTTCCGAGTCTCGCCCTGGCGGGCGTCGATCCCCAGGAGGTGGTCCGTTCCCACCCCCTGACCCGCGATGTCGATCCACGGGCCTTGGACCACGTGGTCGTCGCCGTCGCAGGCATGTTCGTCAGCAGCTCGCTGCTGCCTCCTCCACCCGGTCTTCCGACGGTCCGAGACTTCCAGCGGCATCAAGGATCGGCGTGCCTGCAGTGGCTGCGCCGGCGCGGCGTGCTCTGACTGAACCTAGAATTGCGCGGATGCGATGGGGCTCGGTTCATGCGCGATCCACGGCGCACGGGGTGCGCCGCCGGCGGGTCGTGCTCATCGATGCGGGGTGGGCGTTGCTCCTCGCTGCTGTGCTGCTCCCCGCCACGGTTCAGACGATCTGGGGCAGTTCTTGGCCCCCGAGCCTCCAGGCCGTGGTGCTCGGGGCCGTGCTCACCGGTCATGCTGCCGTGGTTCTGCGACGCCGGGCGCCTCGGCTCGCGTTCGCGGTGGTCGGCGCCGTCGTTCTGCTCTTAGTCCTGGCACCTGCGATCGAACCGGCGGCCCCGCCCTACGTGGGCGAGTTCTCGGCGGTCCTGGTGCCCAGCCTGCTGGTCTTCCCGGTCGTCCTGTACTCCGTCGCCGCCTGGTGCCCGCATCGGACCTCGCTGCTCGCGTTGTGCCTGTCGTCGATCGGGGCATTGGTGGTGCTCGTGCGACTGTGGGATGCCGATTACCTCACCGTCGCTCAGCCCGGGCTGACCCCACCCGGTGAGCCCGTGCGCAGCTGGCCCCTATTCCTCGTCCTCGGCGTCGGCACCATCGTCGCGCTGCCGTGGCTGTCCGGACGCTACCGGCGGCTCCGGATGCTGTACGTCGCCGAGCTGGAGCGCCGGGCTCACCACGAAGAGTCCGAGCGGGCAGCACAGGCCTGTCAGGCGGTCTTCGATGAGCGGCGCCGGATCGCGCGCGAGATGCACGACGTCGTCGCGCACAGCCTCTCGGTGCTCGTCACCCAGGCCGAAGGCGGCCGGCTCTTGGCCAGGAAGGAACCTGAAGCGGCGAGCCGCGCGCTCAGCACCATCGCGCGGACGGGGCGCGAGGCGATGCAATCGATGGCGTTCGTCCTCAAGGTCCTCGATGCGCCGGGTGACGTGCATGATCGCGTCCAGAGTCCCCAGCCGGGGCTGGCCCAGCTGCCCGGCCTGATCGAGGAGGTGCGCCGCGCGGGTCTGCCTGTGCACGTGGAGGAAAGGGGCCAGCCCCAGCGGCTGGGCGAGGCCAGTGCGCTCGTCGCCTACCGGGTCGTGCAGGAGGCCCTGACGAACGTCCTCAAACACGCCGGCCCGCAAGCGGCGACCGAGCTCACGCTGACCTGGCGTCCTGCGTCGCTGGCGTTGAGTGTGACCAGCAGCAAGAGCTGCGAGCCGAGCGCCCCCGGCTCAGGCCTGGGACTGGCGAGCATGGCCGAGCGCCTGTCCGCCATCGGAGGTTCACTGCACGTGGCCGATGAGGCCGAGCGCTTTCGGATCGAGGCATGCATCCCTGTCGTCGAGGGCGCGATCGCATGACCATCCGTGTGTTCCTGGCCGACGATCAGGATCTCGTGCGGGATGGGCTCGCCATGATCGTCTCCGCCCAGGACGACCTCGTCGTCGTCGGCGAGGCCGACGACGGCGCCAGAGCGGTTGTCGAGGCGGGGCGGACATCGCCGGACGTCGTGCTCATGGACATCCGCATGCCCGTGCTGGACGGGGTCAGTGCTGCCGAGAGGATCCTGTCGTATCCGAAGCCGCCCCGCGTGCTCATGCTCACCACCTACGACGTGGACGAATACGCGTACGCCGCGCTGCGCGCCGGCGCGAGCGGCTTCCTGCTCAAGAGCGCCCGCGGCGAGGAGGTCGTGCAGGCGATTCGAAGCGTGCACCGAGGCGATGCCGTGATCGCCCCGCAGTTCACCCGCCGACTGCTGAGCCAGATCGAGCTTCCCGGTCCGCCTCGTGTTCCCCCGGAGCTCCGGCAGCTCACCGACCGTGAGCGTGAAGTCATGGTCCACGTCGCACGCGGTGCCACCAACGCGGAGATCGCCTCGCGACTGTTCCTGTCGGAGGCCACGGTGAAGACTCACGTCGGCCGGATCCTGAGCAAACTCGGGCTCCGAGATCGTGTCCACATCGTCGTCCTCGCCTATGAGGCCGGTCTGGTGGACCGGAGGCGATAGAGCCTCCATCCGACTCAGGGGGGACGGCAGTCCGCCCTGAGGAGGATTACGCGACGAGGCGGCACCGCGGATGCTGGGCCGATGATCGACAGCTACCTTCATCCAGCCGTCCTGAAGCTGCGGCACGCATGGGAGAGAGCGCACGAGCCCGTCGAAGGCGTGCCCAGCTGGGCACGCCGAGCGGCGCTCATCGTGCCGCTGCTTGTGCTGCCGTCCAGCCTCTGGCGAATCGCGACGTGCACCTTCCACCTGCCTTTGGTCGACGATCTCCCACCGGACGTCAGCGGCGAGCTGCCGCCGTGGCTGCCCTTGGAGATCTACGTTCTCCTGCTCTCGTTCGCCTCGGAGATCTTGGCCTTCACCGCGGTGGGACTGGTGGCCGCGTGGGGTGAGCGATTCCCTCGATGGCTCCCGATTCTCGGGGGCCGGGTGGTGCCCGTCTGGCTCGCTGCGGTTCCCGCCGCTGCAGGCGCCGCGGTGCTCACGATCGTGTGCAGCTGGGTGGCCGTCACCGCGACGCTCGGGCTCGATGTCCGAGGAGAACGGCCCGCGCTTCACCTGCTGACCCTGGATGACTGGCAGGGCGCTCTCACCGTCTTCGCCTACGCGCCGCTGCTGGCCTGGGGGCCGCTTCTCGGTGCGCTGACCGTCGCATACCTCCGCAGGAGAAGCAGCGCGGGGACGGCGGAGACGAGCGCCCACCCGCGGCATCGGCCAGAGCAGGGCGTCGAGCGGGGGCGTTCGAGCGGCCGAAGGATCCAATGGTGAGAACCGGCAGCAGGACGTCGTACCCGTGCCTCCCCCGTACGCTCACTGCGGGAAAACCCCCGGCCGTCGGGCGTATCCACTGGGCTCTCGCCTCCTGTGGCTGCCTGGCCGGGAGTCGTGGACCGGCGCGGCGGGCCCGGTGGCGCCGCTCACGCAGGCGTGCGCTCGCCGAGCCCGAACTGCATGAGATCCTCGCCCACGACGAGCCGTCCCGAGAACCCCCGCTCGGCCCGCTGCCAGACGTTGACGGGCGTGTCCGCCGGTGCCAGGTGGGTGAGGACGAGGGTTTTGACGTTGGCGGCTTGGGCTTGGGGGCCGACTTGTTCGATGGAGGTGTGGGCGGCGAGCATGTGCTGCATGAGGTTGGCGTCGGGGCGGGGGGAGCCGGGGCCCATCATGGCGTCGACCCATCCCATGTCGATGCATTCATGCAGGAGGATGTCGGCGTCCTGGGCGATGCGCACGAGGTTGGGGCAGACGCCGGTGTCCCCGGAGATGACGATGACGCCGTCGGGGGTCTCGAAGCGGAACGCGAAGGCGGGGAATACGGGGCGGTGGTCTACGAGGATGGCGGTGACGCGGACGAGGTCGTCTCGATAGATCTCGAAGGGCTCCATGTCGGGGCTGGGGTCGCCGTTGGGGTCCTCTCCGGTTCCCTCGGGCAGGGCGATGTCCTCGAAGGAGAAGATCTGGCGCAGGTCGCGTTTCGCGTTGTCGCGCATGCGGTCGTTGATGTCCATCGCGTAGGCCTGCAGGAGGCGGTGGGTGGACTCGACGAGCCCGGGGGTGGGCGATTCGGGGTTCCAGACCTCGGGGGGTTCCTCTCGCCGTTCGGGGGCGAAGATCGGGGGCAGCGCCCCCCGGTTGCCCGGTCCGAGCACTCGGATGGGCTGGCGCAGGCCGTCCGAGCCGTTGTGCCAGGCGAGCAGGAGGAGGTTGGGGTAGTCGACGGTGTGGTCGGAGTGGTGGTGGGTGATGAACACGGCTCGCAGCTGGTCCAGCCCCTTCTGGAAGCCCCGAGGGCCGAGGCCGGCTTGACGGTAGCGGGGGCCCCAGCCGTGGCCGCAGTCGATGAGATACACGCGGTCGTCCACGGCGATCGCGGTGGAGATCCCCGAGCGGTCCGAGTCGTCCCACCACGGCGGTCCTCCCGCGGTGCCCAGCAGCACCACCCGAGTCCGGTAACGACTCGCCTCCGCCAACGACAACGGCGCCGGAGCACTCATACCCGCATCCCCACTCGTCACAATCGAGGCGCGCCCGCTCGGCCGCCGTCTGCTTTTTCAGTTTCTGAGCGCCCTGGCATATAGAGCAAATACCTATCTGGAGCCCTCTCTATTCCCTTTTCGAATAGCCCGGATATACTGGCCGCGTGGAGATCCGCCAGCTGCGTTACTTCACGACGGTGTGCGCCGAGCGGTCCTTCTCGAGGGCGGCGGTGAAGCTGCACATGACGCAGCCTCCGCTCTCGACGAGCGTCGCCGCCCTGGAAAGGGAGCTCGGGGTCAAGCTGCTGCAGCGCACGCAGCATGGCGTCATTCCGACCGAGGCGGGGCGCTACCTCGCCCTCCGCGGGCAGCAGATCCTCTCGCAGGCCGAACAGGCCGAGACGCACCTCCGGAGCATCGGCGAGGGCAAAGAGGGCCACCTGACGGTGGCAGCGGCGCCCACCTTCGCCTGGGAGTTCATCCCGATCTTGCTGCGCCGCTTCACCTCGCTCGCGCCCAGCGCGGATATCACCCTGACCGATCCGGGAGCTGAGAGCGCCGTCGAGGCAGTGATCCGCGGCGCGGCCGACATCGGCATCGTCGTCACGTCCGATGCGGCGCAACTCGGCGCCATGTACGCGAGCGAGCTGCACGTGCTCGCCGTCCTCGACCTGCCGATGCTCGCCGTCCTGCCTCCGGCGTGGGAGTCCAGCCCCGACCCGCTGGACGCGCTCGAACTGCGCGATCAGACCTGGTTCCTGCCCAGCAAGAGCTCCCGGTTCCCGGGGCTCGGTGAGATGTTCGAAGCGCTGTGGAGCGGCTGGACGGACGCCCCGCTGCGCTACCGGGAGGTTTCCACGCTCCAGACGGCCGTCCCGCTCGTCGCGGGAGGGCTCGGCGTGAGCCTGATGCCCGCGACGATCCGGCAGTTCCAGCACCGTCAGATCGTCACCCGCACGCTCGTGCAGCACGTCCCTCCGATGCAGGGCGCCGTGCTCTGGCGCAACGACATCGATCTCACGCCGGTCCAGCGTCGCTTCCTCGACCTCGTCGTCGAGCTGCGCGACGACCCTGACGGACGGATCATCGACGACCCGACACGAGAGCGTGGCTCTTCGCCTCCTGAATCCGGGTGAACACGCGATTGCGCAGCTCGGCATATCGCGGGAGCGCCTTGGTCGCGACCTGGTCGCGGGGCATCGGGAGATCGACGTCCACGTCCTCCGTCACGGCGGTGGGAGCGCCGGATAGCACGATGACGCGATCGGCGAGGTAGACGGCCTCGTCGATGTCGTGCGTGACGAAGAGGATCGTCATGCGGTATCGCTCGCGCACCCTCAGCACGAGGTCCTCCAGGTCGATGCGGGTCTGCGCGTCCACGGCGGCGAAAGGCTCGTCCATGAGCAGCACGTCCGGCTGATAGGCGAGCCCGCGTGCGATGGCGGCGCGTTGCTGCATCCCCCCGGACAGCTGCCATGGATAGAGCGCGCCCTTGCCGCCGAGGCCGACGCTCTCGAGCGCCTCCTCTGCACGCGCGCGGCGCTGAGCCTTCGGGAGCGTGTTGCGCAGGGGGAGCTCGACGTTCGCCAGCACGCGCATCCAGGGCAACAGGCTCCTGCTGTAGTCCTGGAAGATGACCGCCATCTTCTTGGGCGGCCCGGCCACCACCTCGCCCTCGAACACCGTGTCGCCTCCTGTGGGCGTCTGCAGGCCGGCGACGCAGCGCAACAGCGTCGTCTTTCCCGAGCCCGAGGGGCCCACCACGCAGACGAACTCCCCGCGGCGCACCGCGAAGTCGACGCCGGCCAGGATGTGCGCCGCCTGGTCTCCGCGCCCGTAGCTGACGTTCAGGTCTCGGATCTGCAGCAGTTCGGCCGCGTCCGCCCGGGTGTCTTGCATGGATCTCTCCGCTCCTGGGGCCGTGTCATTCGGCATTGGTGCTCCTCCTCATTCCCGTCTGCCACGCCAGCACGCGTCTCTCCACCTGCAGGAACACGAGGGTGGCGAGATACCCGAGCACACCGAGGACGATCGTCGCCGCCCACGTGTCGACGACCTGGAATGACTGCTGCGACTTCAGCACGTAGTAGCCGATGCCCGACGTCGCGCCGACCATCTCACTGACGACGATGAGGATGATCGCGATCTGCAGCGACGTCCGCATGCCGGCGAAGATCTGCGGACCCGCGGCGGGCAGCAGCACGAAGCGGATGCGCTGCCATCGCGTGAGGCGGTAGGAGCGGGCCATGTCGCGCACCTGCTCGTCGACTCCGCGGATCCCGTCGGCGGTGTTCAGGAGCGTAGCCCAGACCGAGCCGAAGACGATGATGAAGACGTTCATCGAGACGCCGATCCCGAAGATCAGGATCCCGATGGGCAGCAGGACGGGAGGCGGGAGCGAGCGGAGGAACTGCACGAGAGGATCCGTAGCGGCCCGCGCGAGCGGGCTGAGCCCGAGCAGCAGGCCGATGGCGACCCCGAGCAGCATCGCGAGAAGGTACCCCGAAGCGAACTTGCCGACGCTGGGGAGCAGGTGCTGGAGGAAGTACGGCCCCAACCACTCGGTGCGCACCGCGTCGAGGATCTTCGACAGCGGCGGGAAGTAGACGGAGGTGCTCCCCGCCGACGCGAACCACCACGCGAGGAGCGCCACCACCGGCAGCCAGAGCCGGAGAAGGGCGAGTCGGAGTGCGCGCTTCATGCGGCCGTCCTCTGTGAGGCGTGCCAGAACAGCAGGAAGCGGTCGATCACGCGGAACGCGGCGTTCACCGCGAGGCCGAGCAGGCCCGCCGCCACGATCAGGGCGTACATCGAAGGCAGCTGCCCGCCGGTCTGGGCGAGGGTGATCGCCTGCCCGATGCCGGGCGCGCCTGCGACCATCTCCGTGACGACGGAGATGATGAGCGCGATCGCCGCCGACACCCGGAGACCCGTCGCCGTGAAGGGCAGCAGGCTCGGGATCACGATCCGACTCGTCGTCAGCCACCAGCCGAGCCTGTACGACCTCGCCATGCTCAGCGCGACCCCGCTGACCTCCCGCACACCGTAGATCATCTGCGTGAGGAGCGGCCAGAGCGAGCCGAAGACGACAAGGAAGAGCTTCATCGTCGGTGAGGGACCCCAGAGGAGCAAGGTGAGCGGGATGAGTGCGACGGGCGGAATCGGCTTGAGGAACTCCAAGGGGATCCACAGCGATTCGCGCACGAACTCGGACCGCCCGATCGCGAGCGACAGGGGTGTGGCGATGACGAGCACGATGAGCAGCCCGAGCATCGAGCTCGACATCGTCAGGCCGACCTCGCCCCAGAACGTGCCGCTTGCGAGCTCCGATCCGAGTGCGATGAAGACGGCGTCCGCGCTGGGGACGACCGTCGACGGCAGCCACCCGGCGACCGACGCCGTCTGCCAGAGGAGGATGACGAAGGCGACACTCGCGGCGCCGACGAGGACCCTCGTGCGCGCTCCGACCCGGCGCCGTCGCGCTCGGGTCGAGGCGAGACCCGAGCGCGACGCGTAAGACAGGGCCGAGCTCGTCATTGATACACGAGATCCGAGGCCGAGGGGACGTTGTTCGTGAGGAAGCCCTGTTGGACCATGACGTCGAGGAACTTCTGGATGGCGTCCGTGGGCACCCCGGCCGAGTAACCCGGCAGGTAGATCTTCGCGGCGACCGACGGGTCGATGTTTCCGTACTTCACGAGCGCGTCGCGGATGAGCTGCGGGTCGGCCGTCGAGGCCTCCGCCGCCCGGTTGAGCGCCCTCGTGAACGCCGCGACGGTTCCCGGTGCCTGCTGGATGAACTGCTCGGACGTGAAGTAGATCGCGTCGCTCTCTCCGGGGATGAGGGCATCGTGGTACGTGCGCGCGATCGGCTTCAGCCCGGCCGCGACGGCGGTGGAGAGGAACGGCTCCACGACGAAGGCCGCATCGACGTCGCCGCGCTCGACGGCGTTGGCCATGTCGGGGAATGCCATGGCCACGAAGGTGGTGGTGCTCGCGTCACCCCCGGCGTTGTCGATGGCCTGCCGGGTGACGAGCTCGCCCATCGCTTGGAGAGCGTTTACCGCAATCGTCTTGCCCGAGAGGTCCTTGGCCGAGGTGATGTCGCTGCCGGCCTTCACCACGACGGCGGACGGGTCCGCGTCGCGGTCCTCGGGCACGTCGCCGCCGTTCGCGACGATCTTGAGCGGCAGCCCCTGTGCGACGGCCGAGATCACGGGCGGGATGGCGGCCGAGCCGAACTGGACCTGTCCGTTCATCACGCCCGGGACGATGGCAGCGGCGTTCTGCATCACCTGCGTGTTGACCTGCAGTCCTTCGTCGGCGAAGTAGCCCTGGTCGAGCGCGACGTACACTGTCGCCGCGTCGGCGGTGGGGATGACTCCGACGTTGATGGACGTCACCTCCGCAGCGGCGGTTCCGCCGGCGGTCGAGCCTCCGGTCGGCGCGGGGCCCGCGTTGCTCGCGCAGCCCGCGAGGCTCACGATCAATGCCGCCCCGAGGACGACGGCGAGTTTCTTCATTGAATTGCTCGATTCTCCTGCCCCGCCTGTGCCGGGTGGGGTGTGTGCTGGACGTTTGGGCAAAGCGGGCTCGTCTTCGAACCCTGACCTCTCGGCCCAGCCTTGCCGTGCTGGAGACCACTGGCAAGTACATATCGCTCTCCCCCGTTATACGAGAACGGTATAGCCGGCCCCCGCGCGACGTCGGTAAGACTGAGCGTCGTGACGCCCGCAAGCATCGATCCTCCGGCAGCCGGCAACGCCTCCGCGAGGAAGTCGTGAGCACGCAGGAGCCGCAGGACATGCGGCGCTTCCCCGCGCGCCTCTACGAGCACGGGTCGGAACCCGATCCCCGGTTCTCGCTCGCCAACGAGCGGACGTTCCTCGCGTGGATCCGAACCTCGCTCGCGCTGCTGGCGGGAGGAGTCGCGCTCGAGGTCTTCTCGGTCCCTGTGCAGCCCGGGCTGCGGCTGGCGGCATCGCTCCTGCTCATCGCAGCGGGCATCGCAGCACCGGTCCAGGCATGGATCGGGTGGTTGCGCACCGAGCGCGCGATGCGGCTCGGCCGCCACCTGCCGTCACCCCTGCTCGCCGGCCCCCTCGCGGCCGTGCTGATCGTCGCCGCCGTCCTGGTCGTGATCGGGCTTGGCGTGTGGGCATGAGCGAGGACGTGTTCGACCCCGGCCTGCAGCCGGAGCGCACCGCTCTCGCGTGGCAGCGCACGCTGCTGTCGCTGACCGTGGCGTTCCTCGCCGCGAGCCGCGGCTTGCTGCCGGTGCTCGGTGTGTGGTCGTACACGGTCGCGGGTATCGGCGTGGCGCTGAGCCTCGCGCTGGCCGTCGTCACGCACCGGCGGTATCGTCGCATCCACGTCCATCTGACGACGGTCCATCCGCACTCGCTCCCTCACGGGGGCGCGCTCATGCTCGTCTGCTGCTGTCTCGCGCTTCTGTGCGGTGCGTTGGCGTTGGCGTTCACCCTGCACGGCATGCTGTGATGGTCGCAGCGTAGCGGGGAACGCTGCAGGCTCCGCGGGGCGCCGCGTCGAGGGCGGAAGAGCGCCTCGCGGAGCGATCCGACAGAATAGGGTGCGTCAGGAGGGCTGTCCGAGCGGCCGAAGGATCCGGTCTTGAAAACCGGCAGGCAGCAATGCCTCGTGGGTTCGAATCCCACGCCCTCCGCCAGCCGCCGTGTGGCACGGCCGCAGCGTCGAGGCGCGCCCTCCGGCCGCCGTGACCTCAGCCGCCCTCGGGCAGCGCCATCCTGGGCGGAGCTGTCTCCGGCGATGGCCGCTCACCAGCTCGGATCGATCGGAGTCCTGACGTCGCTCGCCCGCTCGATCGCCTCCGCCGCGTCGAGACACTCGTCCTCGCGGAAGCGCCGCCCTGTGATCAGCACGCCGATGGGGAGGCCCGTCTGCTCGTCACGGGTGACTGGAACGCAAGCGCTCGGCAGGCCGAGGAGATTCGCGGGCATCACCGGCCGCATCATCTCCAGGGTCTGCCCGATCGCCTCCTGCGACTGCACGTCGAAGCCGTGGACGAACGGCAGCTGCGTCCATGTGGGGGAGAGGATCAGCGGGTAGACGGCGAGGAACTCCGACCAGGCGCGCGAGAGCTCGTCGCGGGCCATGAGAAGCCGAGACACGTCGGCGGCGGATCGCAAGGGGGGATAGCGATCGAAGATGCTCGCGAAGAAGTGCCGGCCCTCCTCGCCCATGAGCGGGCCCATCTGATCCCAGAGCGGCGCGTAGTCACCCATCAGCAGCTGGCCCCAGGCGAGCATCACCTCCTCGTAGCGCGGCGGCGTCACCTCGTGAACCTCGTAGCCCGCGCGCGATAGCGCTTCCGCCGCCTCCCCCACCGCCGCGCTGACCGCAGCGGCGCAGGTGCCTCCGGGCGGCTCGCGGACGACAGCGACGCGCAGGGCGCCTTTCGGGCCGTCGAAGGGCGCGGCGACCGCCAAGGGGTCGCGGGGGTGCGCGCCCATGATCGCCATCAGTCCGAGGCGGACGTCGCTCACCGATCGCGCCATCGGCCCCTGCACCGCCATGCACTGCCATGCGAGAGGCCGGTTCTCGAAGGGGGGCTGGGCGGCGTCGGGAACACGCCCGGCGGAGGGCTTGATGGAGGCGACGCCACAGGCATTGGCAGGATTGCGAAGCGATCCGCCGATGTCATTGCCGAAGCCCAGCGGGCTCATGCCGGAGGCGAGGGCGGAGCCCTCTCCGCCGCTGGACCCTCCGGCGGTCCGCTCGCGATCCCAGGGGTTCCTCGTCAATCCGTGCAGCGAGCTGTCGGTGTGCACGCGCATGGCGAGATCGGGGCAGTTGGTGCGCGCGAGGGGGATCGCCCCGGCGCGCCGCAGATTCTCCACCAGCGGAGCGTCCTGTTCGGCGACAGCGTGTTCGAGCGCGGGGACGCCCCAGGTGCTTGCAATGCCCTTCATGTCGATATTGCATTTGATCGACACCGGCACCCCGTGCAGCGCTCCGAGCTGCGCGCCCGCCCTGACCGCCTCGTCCGCCGCGTCGGCCGCTTCCCATGCCTCATCGGCCAGCACCTGCACGACGGCGTTGAGCCGCGGGTTCACCTCTGCGATGCGCTCCAGGTGCGCCCCGACCACCTCGCGCGAGGAGAGCTCTCGTCGGGCGATCGCCTGCGCCAGCTCACCTGCAGAGCGCTCCCACAGTCCGGTCACGGCTGCACTGTAGTTCCGTGGACGCCTCTTCGTACGGTTACTCACAGCTGTGCTCGGCCCGCTCGTGGGCGCCGCGGTCAGCGGCGCCTCCGGCGCCGCGAGCCGAGCACGAGGAGCACCACGATCAGCGCCGCCGCGGTGCCGGCGATCAGCGCTGCGAGCGGCCACCACCGCGCGAGGAGGCCGAGCGGGTCGGTCACGCTCGCGCTCGGCGGCGGTGCCGGATCGGGGGTCGGGGGCGGTCGGCCGGTGATCGCGTCGGCGACGCGCTCGGCGAAGTACGCCACGCCTCGCTCGTTCGGGTGCAGCGCGCCGAGCTTCGCGTAGAGCATCGGCAGGGGGGTCTTCGTCCCGTCGGCCGGATCGGTGGTCACCGTGGCGCCGAAGATGTACGCCTGCTCCGGGCCGGCGCAGGCGGTGTGCTCCTCGGTGTCGTCCAGCGTGGAGAGATAGGTGAAGCCGGCGCTCGCCGACGCTGCGCGCAGGACGGCGTCCAGCCGCACGCCGAGCTCGT
>Ga0180223_1001446_pt1 | contig 18370 bp, 18 predicted proteins | sample eDN5th30CKraftOP_FD_151337 | JGI IMG/M metagenome (GOLD analysis project Ga0180223, IMG submission 151337) | Enriched Organic Plus compost microbial communities from Emeryville, California, USA - eDNA 5th pass 30_C Kraft OP (version 2) (version 2) ...
GGCCAGAGCGAGGCGCCCGCGAAGGGAGCGCGCAGGCGCGCACGAGCGGGACGACGCGGTGTGAGGCGCGCAGGCGCCGAACCGGCCGACCGACCGGATTTGCCCGGCCCACACACCCTGTGGCCGTCTTAGAGCAAAAAAGCATAACCGCTCAGGACACCCTGTGGCCGTGCCAGAAACGAATGGCACGTAACGCGCGCCCACACCCCATAGCCATGCCAAAGCGAAACAGCGACTGACTTACCGAACGACGGCGACGCAAAAGAAACTAACCAAGCAGCGCCCTTACCTTGTCCCGCAGCGGATCGGCCGGCGCCGTCTCCTGCCGCGTCAGGGCGACGCGGGCCAAGTCCCGGGATTCGGCGCTGCGCACATCCACCTGACGCACCACCTGCCCCGCCTCATAGACGAAAGCCATGTCGGCCAGCGCCAGCACGTCCTCGGCGTCGTGGGTGATCATCAGGGCTGGAATCCCCCATTGCCGGCACGTCTCGGCCAGCTCGGCGCGCAGGTCGGCGCGCAACATGGCGTTCAGCGCCGCGAAGGGCTCGTCCAGCAACAGGACTCTGGGTTCGCAGGCCAGCGCCCTGGCCAGCGCCACGCGCTGCTGCTGGCCGCCCGACAGCTTGCCGGGACGGCTGTCGGCCATGGCCGACAGGCCGAAGCTTTCCAGCAGGGCGTCGACCTTTTCGTTCTGGGCGGGCGACAGCCTGTGCCTGCGCCAGGTCGTCAGGCCGAACGCCACGTTCTGCCGCACGCTGATGTGGGGAAACAGCGCATAGTGCTGGAACAGATAGCCCACGCGCCGCCGGGAGGCGGGCACGTCGATGCCCGCCTGCGCATCGTAAAGCGCGACCCCGTCGATGCGCACATGGCCGGCCGAAGGACGCAGCAGGCCCGCGATGGCCTGCAGCGTCAACGTCTTGCCCGCGCCCGAAGGCCCGTATAGGGCGACGAAGCGGGCCTGCGTGGCAAAGCGCGCCGCCAGTTCGAAGCGCCGTTCGCCGTCGAGCAGGGTGGCGCGCAGGTCGATGTCTATCATGCGCAGCCGGGCTCAGGGCTTGCCGAAACCATACTGCTCCAGGATCTTGCCGGCCTCCGGCGTGGCCAGGTAGTCCAGGAACTTGGCGGCCAGCTTCTTGTTTCTGGATTCCTTGATGACCGCGGCGGGATAGCTGACCGGGTCATGCCCTTGCGCGGTCAGGACGATCTTGACCTTGTCCCGCATGATGGCGGCGTCGGTGCGGTACACGAAACCGGCATCCACCTCGCCGCGGCTGACGTAGTCCAGCACCTGGCGCACGTTGTCGGCAAAGACCAGCTTGGGCTGCAGCGTCGACCACAGGCCGGCGCTTTCCAGCGCCTGCTTGGTGTAGCGGCCCACGGGCACCGTATCGACCTTGCCGACGGCGACGCGGGTGATCTTGCCGTCGGCAAGGTCTTTCAGCGCCCGGACCTGCGCGCCGCCTTGAACGGGCTCGATCAGCACCAGGCTGTTGGCCGCGAAGTCGCGGCGTGTCGCGGCGTCGATCAGGCCCTGCTTGTCGCCGCGGTCCATGGTGGCCTGGTCGGCGCTGGCGAAGACGTCCACCGGCGCGCCTTGCTCGATCTGGCGCAGCAGCGCGCCCGAGGCGGCGAAGTTGAGCTTGACCGACACGCCCGGATTGGCTTTCTCGAACTGCGCGCCGACGTCCTTGAAGGCATTCGTGAGGCTGGCGGCGGCCGACACCGTCAGGTCCTGCGCGCTGGCGGCCAGCGGCACGGCGATCAGCGACAAGGTGGCTAGCAGTCTGGATAAGCGCATGGGGAACTCCCTGGATAGTGGATGAGTGGATGAAGGCGCGCTAGCGGCGGGCCAGGAAACGGTTGGACAGCGCCAGCACCAGCACGGAAATGACGGATGTGATGATGACGAGCATCAGGGCGAGGTCGTCATTGCCTGCCTGCGATGCGTTGTAGATGGCCATGGACAGGGTTTCCGTTTTCCCGGGAATGGAGCCGGCCACCATCAGCGAGGCGCCGAACTCGCCCATGGCCCGGGCGAACGCCAGCAGCGTGCCGGCCAGGATGCCGGGCCAGGCCAGCGGCAGCGTCACGCGCACGAAGACGGAAAAGGCGGATTGGCCCAGGGTGGTGGCGGCGGCTTCCAGCGATTTGTCCACGCCGGCGAACGCCGCGCTGGCCGACTTGAGCACCAGCGGCAGGGCGACGATGGCCGAAGCCGCCACCGCGCCGTGCCAGCTGAAGATAAGGGTGTAGTCGAAATGGCGGTACAGCCAGGCGCCCAGCGCGCTGCGCCGGCCGGCCGCCACCAGGATGGCATAGCCCACCACGGTGGGGGGCAGCACCAGTGGCAGCATGAACAAGGCCTCCAGGAGGCTGCGGCCGGGAAACCGCCTGCGCGCAAACAGCCAGCCCAGGCCGGTGCCCAGCAGCAGTGCGAACAGGGTGGCGGCCACGGCCACCTTCAGGGATAGGCCAAGCGGAAACCAGTCGAGGGAAGTCAGCGTGGAGAACATTCGCTATATTTTTTAAAATACAGCGAAATTCTCGCACAGTCCGCCGCGGGTGTAAAACGGCGGCGGGCGGCGAGCGGGCAACTGCGGCGGCCGCCGTCAGCGGGCGATCAGGGCGGTAAGCGCCTTGATGTCGCCCGCCGCCGCCTGGATGGCGGCGGCTTCGGCGTCGCGATAGTGCCGGATCAGTTTGCGGCCCGTCTCGGTAAGCTGGGTGCCGCCGCCCGAGGCGCCGCCTTCGGACGATGTGACGGCCGGGCGCTTGAGCGACCTGTTGGTCTCGTCTACAAGCAGCCAGGCTCGGCGATACGACATTTTCAGGTGCCGGGCCGCTGCCGAGATGGAGCCGGTGTGCTCGATGGCCTCCAGCAGCGCGATCTTGCCCGGCCCCACGGCGATCGTCTGGTCGCGGTAGACCCGCATGCGAAGCTGGACCTTCGGATTGGCTGGACTCATGGTCATGGCGTAAGAAGAATGGAGCCACTAGTGTACCGGCGCCGCGGCCGCCTTTGGCGTTTTCGTTGGAACGGGGCGGTTCGGCCGCGGGCCATAGTGTGGATACAATCCAGATTCCCCTTTGGATTTTGAGCCTCGCACCGTTCATGGCAAACAGAAAACCGGCATTCAGGGTGGTATTGGCATTGGCGGCGGCCGCGCTGATCGGCGGCGGCCTGTACTGGTGGCATTGGCGCGGCGGCGGGCAAGACCATGTGCTGACCCTGTACGGCAATGTCGACATACGGCAGGTCGCGCTGGCATTCGAGGATCCGGGCCGCATCGAGAAGATGGGCGTCCAAGAGGGCGACCGCGTGCAGGCCGGCCAGGTGCTGGCGACGCTGGATACGCGCACTTTACGGCTGCAGCTGGAGCAGGCGGCGGCCGAGGTCGCGGGGCTGGATCAAGCCCTGCTGGCGATGCGCCATGGCAGCCGTCCCGAAGAGATCGCGCAGGCCGACGCCCAGGTGACGGCCGCCCAGGCCGAACTGGAACGTGCCCGCCTGCTGGTGCGCCGCCTGCAGGATACCGCCGCGCAGACTGGCGGCCGCGCGGTGGGCCGCCAGGACCTGGACAACGCGCGCGTCCAGATGCGCGTGGCCCGGGCGCAGCTGGACGCACGGCGCCAGGCGCAGCGCCTGGCCAAAGCGGGACCGCGCGAAGAGGACATCGCCCGCGCCGAAGCGCAGCTGCGCGCCGCCCAGGCAGGTCGCGCCCTGCTGCAGCACAGGCTGGACCTGGCCGCGCTGCGCGCGCCCCAGGCCGCCGTGGTGCGCTCGCGCCTGCTGGAGCCCGGCGACATGGCGTCGCCCCAGCGGCCGGTCTATACGCTGGCGCTGACGGACCCCAAATGGGTGCGCGCCTATGTCAACGAGGTGGAGCTGGGCCATGTGCGTCCGGGCATGCGCGCGCAGGTCTACACCGACAGCGCGCCGGACTCGCCCGTGGCGGGGCGGGTCGGCTATATTTCGTCGGTCGCCGAGTTCACCCCCAAGACAGTGCAGACCGAAGACCTGCGCACCGACCTGGTCTACGAAGTGCGCATCCTGGTCCGGGACCCGGACGACAGGCTGCGCCTGGGCATGCCGGCGACGGTCCGCCTGGACGTGGATGCGCGGCGCAAAGCGCGGCCATGAGCACCTGCCGCCCGGCCGCCCGAAGACGGGTGCGTTCCTCTCTCCGGCAGGATGTCGCGCAGCGACGGGAGGGCATGACGGCAGCCCCCCGCCGCCCGGCGGTCCTGTGGAGGGCCGCCCGGTGAGCGGCGGCGATTGGGTAGTGGAAGCGCGCGGAATCAGCAAGCGCTTTGCCGACCGGGCGGCAAAGCGCAGCGTGCACGCTTTGGAACAGATCGACTTGCATGTGGCGCGCGGCGGCCTGGCCGCGCTGGTGGGGCCGGACGGCGCGGGCAAGACGACTTTTCTGCGCCTGGCGGCCGGACTGATGCGTCCGGACGAAGGGCGATTGACGGTGCTGGGGCTGGATGTGGTCGCCCGGCCGCAGCAGGTGCAGGACCGCATCAGCTACATGCCGCAGCGTTTCGGCCTGTACGAGGACCTCAGCGTGCAGGAAAACCTGGACCTGTACGCCGACTTGCACGGGGTGTCGATGCCGGCGCGCCGCGAACGTTTCGACAGGCTGCTGGACATGACCGACCTGAAGCGTTTCACCGCAAGGCCGGCGGGCAAGCTTTCCGGCGGCATGAAGCAGAAGCTGGGCCTGGCATGCACGCTGGTCCGTTCTCCGGAACTGTTGCTGCTGGACGAGCCCACCGTCGGCGTGGACCCCTTGTCGCGGCGCGAACTGTGGGAGATTCTGCGCCAGATGGCGGGCCAGGAGCATCTGTCGGTGCTGCTGGCCACGTCGTATATGGACGAAGCTGAATACTGCGCGCAGGTCAGCGTGCTGCACGAAGGGAGGATACTCGCCGGCGGCAGCCCGGCGCAGATCGCCGCCCAGGCGCGCGGCAGGTGTCACGAGGCCGCGCCGCCGCAGGGACAGCCCGCCCGGCAGCTGCAGGCCAGGCTGCTGGATGACGACGAACGCATCGTCGATGCGGTGCCGCGCGGCGGGCAGGTGCATTTCATCTGCCGCGAGGGTGTCGATGTTCATGGCCTGGGCCTGCCGCCGCAAAGCCTGCGGCAGGTTGCCGAGCGGCTGGAGGACGGTTTCATGGTGCTGCTGCGCGCCCGCGGCGGCGAAAAGCCAGCCGAGGCCGCGCGCGCCATGCCGGGCCGCGACACCGGATCGGCATGGGCGGATGCCGCCCCTGTCTCCAATGCCGCCCATGCGGCCCATGACGCCCATGCCGCCAAGGACGCCAAGGACGCCAAGGACGCCAAGGACGCCAAGGACGCCAAGGACGCCGGGAACGCCAGGAACGCCGAGGACGGGCAGGCGCGCGAGGGCGCTTCCCGCGCGGGCGATGCCGTCATAGAGGTGCGCGACCTGGTGCGCCGCTTCGGCGACTTCACCGCCGTGGACAAGACCACCTTCACTGTCCGGCGCGGCGAGATATTCGGCCTGCTCGGCCCCAACGGCGCGGGCAAGACCACCACATTCCGCATGCTGTGCGGGCTGCTGCCCCCCAGCGGCGGCGTGGCGCGCGTGGCCGGCCTGGACATGCGCACGGCCCGCGCCCAGGCGCGGGGCCGCATCGGCTATGTGTCGCAGAAGTTCGCGCTGTACGCCAACCTGGCCGTGCACGAGAACCTGCGTTTCTTCGGCGCGGCCTATGGCCTGCGGGGGGCCGCGCTGCGCCGGCGCATGGACGCGGTCATCGCTCAGTTCGGCCTGAACGGGCACGAGGCCCAGCCGGCGGGGCAACTGCCGGGCGGCGTCAAGCAGCGCCTTGCCATGGCCGTCGGGCTGCTGCACGAGCCGGATATTCTGTTCCTGGACGAACCCACCAGCGGCGCGGACCCGCTGGCGCGCCGCAGCTTCTGGCGCCGCATCACGGCCCTGGCGAACGCGGGCACCACCATCGTGATCACCACGCATTTCATGGAAGAGGCCGAATACTGCGACCGCATTGTCATCCAGGACGCGGGCAAGCTGCTGGCGCTGGGCACGCCCCGGGAAGTCAGGCGCCAGGCGGGCGAGACCCCGCAGCGGCGGCTGGACATGGAGCAGGCCTTCATCGGCATCGTCGAGCGCGGCCGCGCGGCGCGGGCCGAGCCCACGGCGCAGGTGACGGCATGACGGCCGCAAGCGGCCATGGCGGACTGCGCGACTTTCGCCGCCGGCTGTTCGCGCTGATACTGAAAGAGTTCCGCCAGCTGCTGCGCGACCGCAGCAACCTGCTCATCGGCGTGGGCCTGCCCATCGTGCTGATCCTGATTTTCGGCTACGGCCTGTCGCTGGACGTGCGCGACGCGCGCGTGGTCGTGGCGCAGGAAGACGCGTCCCCGGCGGCCAGCGACCTGGTGGCCAGCCTTTCGGGCTCGCCTTATCTGATCGTGGACGTGGTCCGCTCCCATGCCCAGGCGCGGCGCAGGATGGATGCGCACAAGGCCGATGCCATGCTCTATCTGCCCAGCGACTTCGCCCGGCGCGCCGCGGCGGGCGACGCCCAAGTGCAGCTGCTGCTGCACGGCGGCGACCCGACCCGGGCGGCGGCGATCCAGGCCTATGTGGGGGCCGCCGTGGCCCTGGCCGGCTACAAGCAGCTGGACAGGCAGGGCGCCGCCGCGCAGGCGGAGGGCGTAACGGTGGTCGACCGCATGTGGTTCAACACCGCCAACAACAGCACCTGGTATCTGGTGCCGGGCCTGATCGTGCTGATCATGACCCTGGTCGGCACTTTTCTGACCGCGCTGGTCATGGCGCGCGAATGGGAGCGCGGCACGCTGGAGGCGCTGTTCGTCACGCCGGTGCATCCGGCCGAGGTGCTGCTGGCCAAGATCGTGCCGTATTTCCTGGTCGGCCTGGCGGGGCTGGCCATGTGCCTGGCGGCCGCGCGCCTGCTGTTCGGCGTGCCCATCCACGGCTCTTTGCTGGTGCTGCTGTTCGCCAGCATGCTGTACATGGTGGTGGCGCTGGGCATAGGCCTGCTGATATCGGCCTTTACCAAGAATCAGTTCCTGGCCAGCCAGATCGCGCTGCTGACCAGCTTCCTGCCGGCGATGATGCTGTCGGGCTTTGTCTTCGACCTGCGCAATGTGCCGCAGGCGGTGCGGGTGGCCGGCCATCTGCTGCCGGCCACGTACTTCATGGAGCTGGTCAAGACGCTGTTCCTGGCGGGAACCTACTGGCCGCTGGTCCTGAAGAACTGCGCCATCCTGGCGGCCTATGCGGCGGGCCTGCTGGCTCTGGCGCGCATGGTGACGCGCAAGCGCCTGGATTAGGAGGCAGGCCATGTTCCACGACGCCATCGACTACCTGCGCCGCCTGGCCAGCCTGTGCCTGAAGGAGTTCCTGGCCGTGCTCAAAGACCCGGCCAACCGGGTGATCCTGGTCGTCCCCGTGCTGTTCCAGACCTTGCTGTTCGGCTATGGCGCCACGTTCGACCTGAACGACGTGCCTTACGCCGTGGTGGACCAGAGCCATGGCGAACAGTCCACGCGCCTGCTGGCGAGGCTGGACGGCACCGGCGTGTTCCACCGCGTGGCCACGCTGCGTTCGCCGGCCCAGATCGCCGATGCCATCGATTCCGGCAAGGCGCTGCTGGTGCTGCATTTCGCGGCGGACTTCGACAGCCGGCTCGGCAGCCAGGGCGGCGCGCCCTTGCAGGTGATACTGGACGGGCGCAATTCCACCACCGCGGGCAATGCCGCGGCGCAGATCAACGCGGTGGTGGCGCAGTTCAACGCCAGCCTGCCAGGCGCGGCGCGGGCCCCGGTTTCCGTGGTGGCGCGCGCCTGGTTCAACCCCAATCTGGAGACGCGCTGGAACATCCTGCCCGGGCTGATCGCCTCGCTGAGCATGATCCAGGTGATGATGCTGGCGGCCTTGTCGGTGGCCAGCGAGCGCGAGCAGGGCACGTTCGACCAATTGCTGGTGACGCCGTTCACGCCGGGGCAGATCATGGTGGGCAAGGCCTTGCCGTCCATCGCCATCGGTCTGGTGCAGTCGGCGCTGGTGCTGCTGATGTCGCTGTACTGGTTCGGCATTCCCATGGCCGGCAGCCTGGCGGCGCTGGCCGCGGGCCTGCTGCTGTTCACGATCGCCATCGTGGGCGTGGGCTTGTCTATCTCGGCCGTGTCGGCCACTATGCAGCAGGCCATGCTGTATACCTTCGTGCTGCTGGTGCCGCTGGTCCTGCTGTCGGGCCTGGCCACGCCGGTGGGCAATATGCCCAGGATATTCCAGCTTGCCACCTACGCCAACCCTTTGCGCTTCGCCATCGACCTGGTGCGCCGGGTGTACCTGGAAGGCGCGCCGCTGGGGCAGGTGTGGCACGACTTCATCCCTCTCGTCTGCGTGGCGGTGCTGACCCTGCCGCTTGCCGCGTGGCTGTTCCGCCATCGTCTAGTCTGAGGCCGGCACATGATCCATTTGCGCTTCCGTTCTTCCTGCTTCCACCGGCTGGCCCTGGGTCTGGCGGTCGTTCTGTCGGGCTGCGCCAGCGTGGGGCCGGATTTCACCGCGCCGCAGGCGGATGCGCCGGCGGACTGGCGCTCACGCCCCTCCAGCGCGCCGGAGCTTTCCGGAACACTGTCGCCGGACGCGGCCATGCTGCCGCAGGCCTGGTGGACAGTGTTCGGCGATGCGACGCTGGACGCCTTGCAGCAGAGGGCGTTGAAAGCCAGTCCCGACCTGGCCACGGCCACGCTGCGGTTTGCGCAAAGCCGGCTGCAGCGCCGCATGGCCGCGTCCCAGGCCGCCCCGCAAGTGGACCTGAACGCGCAGCGCACGCGTCAGCGGCAAAGCGAGACCTCGGCCGAGACGCGGCTGGTCAACGCCATAGGCGGCGCCAGCGCGCCGCAGCTGGTGGACTTGCTGAGCGACCCCTTCGACCTTTACCAGGCGGGCTTCGACATGTCGTGGGAGCTGGACTTGTGGGGCCGGGTGCGGCGCTCGATAGAAGCCGCCGACGCGGGCGTGCGCGAGGCGGGCGAGCAGTTGCGCGACGCCAGGCTGGTACTGTCCAGCGAACTGGCGCGGGCTTATTTCGAGCTGCGCCAGCTGCAGCGCCGCCAGGCGCTGCTGGCGCGCGACGTGGCCATCGGACAGGAAGCGTTTGCGCTGCAGCAGGCGCAGGCCGCGAACGGCCTGGCCAGCCAGGATCCGTCGCTGGCCCAGGCCCAGGACGTCGCCCGGCTGCAGGCCGCGCAAGCCGAGTTGCGGGCGGGGCAGGCGGCCCTCGTCAACCAGATAGGGCTGCTTACCGGCGACGCGCCGGGGCAGCTGAATAGCTTGCTGGCGCCCGCGGCGCAGGACCTGGGCAGCGAGCCGGCGCCACGGCTGCCCGGGCTGGCGCTGGGCGAGCCGCAGGAACTGCTGCGCCGCCGTCCCGATGTGCGGGCCGCCGAAGCCAGGCTGCATGCGGCCACCGCCCGCATCGGCGTGGCCGTTGCCGACCTGTATCCGCGCATCGCCTTCGGGGCATCCGCGGGCTACCAGTCCATCGAGGCGGGCACTTTCGGCGACTGGGCCTCGCGCACTTGGCAGATCGGTCCGGTGCTGAGCCTGCCCCTGTTCGACCGGGGCAGGCGCAAGGCCAATGTCGAGTTGCGCCGCAAGGACCAGCAGCTGGCGGCCGTGGCCTGGCGGCAGGCCGTGCTGAAGGCCTGGCAGGAAGTGGACGACGCGCTGAACGACCATGCTGCCGAACGCCAGCGCAACCGGCGCCTGCGCGAGCGGGAAACCGCCAGCCGTGAACAATGGACATTCGCCCGCGCGCGCGCCGCCAACGGCCTGGACAATGAGCTGTCCGCCTTGCGCGCCGAGCTGGCCTGGCGCCAGGCCCAGGCCGATCTGGCCGAAAGCGACGGCCACCTGCTTACCTCGCTGGTGAAGGTGTACAAGGCCGTGGGCGGCGGGGCGAACGCCCCGTCCGCGGGGGAGTCTTCCATAGCCGATTGAGGCCGGGTCGGCGTATGGCGCCGCGCAACGCCGTGGCCGCGCTGGCTTGCCGGTTGTACATCCAGACGGGATCCGCCCGCGACGGCCTGGACCGCCTAGCGGGCCGCAACGGTATCGGGAATGGCCGTGATCGCCCGGATTTCCGCCAGCAGCAGCTGCGTGCCCGGCGAGGGCCGGTCGTCGTTGCGGCGCAGGACGCCGATCTGCCGAAAGGTTTCGGGCAGGTCTATGGGCAGGCGCGCCACCATGCCCGCCGTGGCTTCGCGGTAGAACTGGTGCGGCGAAATCGCCGTCAGCATGTCGCTTTCCAGCAGGACTTCGCGGATGATGGCCAGGTCGGTGGTTTCCAGCACCACGTTGGGCGGCGCCAGCCCGCGCTGGGCAAGCAGCCCTTCGAACAGATTGCGCGTCGGCGTGCCTGCGTGGGGCAGCACCCATTGCGCCTCGATGATGTCGCGCAGGCCAAGCCGCCTGCGCCGGCGCAGGGGGTGGCCCGCGCGCACCATGACGGCCATGGAATCGTCCAGAAAGGATTCGCGTATCAGGCCCTTGCAGTATTCGGGCGGCCGCAGCGCGCCCAGCACGAAGTCGATTTCGCCGGCGCGCAGGGCGGCGGCCAACGTCTCGAAAGGCCCTTCCATGGTGGACACCTTCAGCGCGGGGTATTTGGCCAGCAGCCGGGTCACGGCAACCGGCAGCAAGTAGGTGCGGCCCAGCGACAGGGCGCCGACCCGGACTTCGCCTTGTTCCAGGCCGCGTATGGCGGCGATTTCGTCGGCGGCGATGCGGATCTCGTTGAGCGCCAGGCGCAGCTGCCAGGCCAGGGTTTCGCCCGCCTCGGTGGGGCGCAGGCCGCGCGCGCCGCGCTCGAACAGGCGGGCGCCGACGCTTTCCTCGATTTCGTGCAGCAGCTGGCTGACGGCCGGCTGCGAAATGGCCAGGGCGTCCGCCGCGGCCCCCATGTGGCGCTTGCGGGCCAGCTCGACCAGCACCCTCAGCCGGCGCTGCGACATGTGCAAAGCATAGATCTGCCCGCGCCGGGCCTGGCGCGTCAGCACGGCGACGTCCCGATAGGCCGTGTCCATGTAGGCGAAGGCCCTTTCCACCCGCCGCAGCAGGATATTGCCGAACTGGGTGGGCAGCATGCCGTTGACCGAGCGCTCGAACAGCGGCACGGACAGCTCGCGCTCCAGCTGCAGCACGGCCCGTGTCACGGCGGACTGGGCGCGGCACAGCGCCACGCTGGCGCGCGACACGCTGCCGTAGCGGCACACTTCGTAGAAGGCGCGCAGGTAGCGCGTGGGTATTGCAAGGACGCCGCCGCGCGCGGGCGCGAAAGTGGCCATGGTCAGATATAAGTTTTTTAGATGGATACCGGGGTGATTTTCGTCTGTTCAGGCCCGCGCGTCCACCCTTAGACTGGTGTCCAGCGGCTAGGGAAAACGCCAGGTTCGGCCGGCCGCCGCCGCTATGCGGCGGCGTGCGCCCTACGCCTGCACGATACTGCAATGGGGGAATGCGACTTGCCTGTTTCGATACCTTACAGAATGCCCGATTATGTCCTCGAGCGGGTCATGCAAAAGCGGGGCAGGCTGCGCGTCTTCGACCGCTTCGAGCCCTCGCGCACGGCGCTGGTCGTCATAGACATGCAGAATTTCTATGTCGCCGACCTGCCGCCGGCGCTGGACATCATCCCCGTCATCAACCGGCTGGCGCAAGGTTTCCGCGCCAAGGGGGCGGCCGTGGCCTGGGTCAGCATGACGGCGGGTCAGGACGGCAAGAGCACCTGGCCTCTGTACCACGATTATTTCTTTCGCCGCGACAACGGGGCGCGCCACCGCGACCAGCTGTCGCCGGGCAGCGAGGGCCACAAGCTGCATCCGCGCCTGGATGCCCGGCCCGGCGACATTTACGCCGCCAAGACGCGCTTCAGCGCCTTTCTGCCTCAGGCCTGCGACCTGCACGGGCAACTGGCCGCGCGCGGCATACAGAACGTGGCCATAGGCGGGGTGGTCACCAATTTCTGCTGCGAAACCTCGGCGCGCGACGCCATGATGCTGGACTACCGCGTGGCCATGGTGTCGGATGCCAACGCGGCGCGCTACCCCGAGGACCATCAGGCCGGTTTCACCACCGTATTCCAGAGCTTCGGCGACGTGCTGACGTCGGACGAGATGCTGGACGACATGTTGCGCTAGAAAGGAGATGACCATGCAGGCATTGCTACATTCCAGGCGCCGTCTGGGCGCCGCGCTGGGGGCCGCCGCCCTGTGCCTGGCGGCCGGCCAGCATCACGCCCGGGCCGCCGAACCGGTGGTGAAAGTGGGCGTCATCGGCGAGTTTTCCGGCGCCTATGCCATATACGGGCAGCAGTCGCGCCGCGCCATCGAACTCTATATGAAGCAGCACGGCGACAAGGCGGGCGCGGCGCGCGTGCAGGTCGTCTACCGCGACACCACCGGCCTGAACCCCGAGGTCTCGCGCAGGGCGGCGCAAGAGCTTGTCACGCGCGACAAAGTGCAGTTCCTGGCGGGCTTCGGCCTGACGCCCAACGCCCTGGCGGTGGCGCCGGTGGCCACCAAGACCCGCACCCCCATGATCATCATGAACGCGGCCGCCACGGTGTTCGTGCCCACGCGCTCGCCCTACATCGTGCGGTTGTCGGTCAGCCAGCAGCAGGTGGCGCAGCCGCTGGCCAAATGGGCCGCCGCCAACGGCATCAAAAAGGTCTACGCCATCGTGCCCGACTATGCGCCGGGCATCGATACCGAGAAATACTTCAGCCAGGCCTTCCAGGCCCAGGGCGGCCAGATGGTGGGCTCGGTCAAGACGCCGCTGGGCGGCGTCGAATACGCACCCTATCTGCAGCGCGCCGCGTCGGCCAGGCCCGACGCCATACTGTTCATGAGCCCCTCGGGGGACCAGGGCCTGCAGTTCCTGAAGGCGTTCAAAGAGCGCGGCATGGACAAGGACATGAAAGTGCTGTCCACCGGCGAACTGACCGACGAGGTCGTGCTGGACAGCCTGGGCGACGACGCCCTGGGCCTGATCACCGGCATGCATTATTCGGCGGCGCACGACTCGCCTGAAAACAAGGCCTATGTGCAGGCATGGCAGCAGGCATACGGCGAGAAGGCCTTGCCGAACTGGTATGCCACCGGCGCCTGGGACGGCATGGCGGCCATCTACGGCGTCGTCGAGAAACTGGGCGGCAAGGTGGACGGCGACAAGGCCGTCGAGCTGCTCAAGCAGTTCAAGTCCGAAAGTCCGCGCGGCCCGATATCCGTGGACGAGAACCGCGACATCGTGCAGAACATCTACATCCGCCGCGTCGAGAAGCGCGACGGGCGCCTGGCCAATGTGGAGTTCGAGACCATGCCCGCCGTGAGGACCACGCAATGACGGCTGCCCATTCGGCCGCGCCGCCGCCGGCGTGGGCGCGGCTGGACATATCCGGCATGCGCAACGGCAACGAGGACTACGACATCGACGCCCGCACGCCCGACGTCGAGGGGCTGCTGCAGCGCTTCCAGTCCCAAAGCGAAAGCGCGCGCAGCGCGCCGGGCATGGTCCATGACAGCATCGCCTACGGCGAACATCCCCTGGCCGTGGCCGACCTGTTCCGCCCCGCCCAGGGCCCGGTGCGCGGCACGGTGGTGTTCGTGCACGGCGGCTACTGGAAGGGCGCCGGCCGGCCCAACCGCGCCTTCCTGGCGCCGGCCTGGGTGCGCGAAGGCGTGCAGTGGGTCAATGTAGGCTATCCGGTGGCGCCGGACACGCCCATGCCGCGCATCGCCGACTATGCCGGCGGGGCGCTGCGCGCCATCATGGAGGCCCAGAAGCCTTTCGATCGTGTGCGGGGGCCGCTGGTCCTGAGCGGCAACAGCGCGGGCGCCCATCTGCTGGCTCTGGCGCTGGCCAGCCGGGCGCCGGGCAAGAAGGCGTCCGGCGGCGGCCCTGGCGAATGTGCGCCAGGTGGGGCCGCGGCTGGCGCAAGCGGGGCGCGGCAGGCGAAGGAGGACGTGGCTGGCTGCATGCTGCTAAGCGGCCTGTACGAACTGGAGCCCCTGCTGGAACTGCCTTCGCGCGAATGGATGCGCCTGGACCGGGAAACCGCCGCCGGCCTCAGCCCCTTGCGCCTGGCGGCGCCCGAGCTGCGCGCGCCCGTGCTGGTAACGGTGGGCGCCGACGAGCCCGAGGCCTTTCTGGCGCAGTCGCGCGCCTACGCGCGGCATTTGCTGGGGCATGCGCAGGTCGACTACCAGGAAATGGCGGGGCTGAACCACCTGACCATGATCGCCGCCCTGGAAAGCCCGCGGGCGCCGCTGGGGCGCATCGTCGCGCGCTGGCTGGGACTGGCCAGCCAGGCGGGGTAGGGCGCGATGCTGGTCAACGCCATCGCGGTCTTGCTGGACGGCCTTGCATACGGCGCCCTGCTGTTCCTGATGTCCGTCGGGCTGTCCATCACGCTGGGCCTGATGGGCTTCGTCAACCTGGCGCACATGGCCATCGCCATGCTGGGCGGCTATGCGCTGCTGACGGCCATGCAGACGGCCGGCCTGTCTTTCGCGCCGGCCCTGCTGCTGGCCGTGGCGGCCACCAGCGTGTTCGGGGTGGCGCTGGAACGCGGCCTGTTCCGCTTCGTCTACGGGGCGCCGCCGCTGGCGCAGGTGCTGCTTACCGTGGGGGCGCTGTTCATGATTTCCGCCGCCGTCACTTACCTGTGGGGGCCGGGCCTGCAGTCGCTGCGCCTGCCGGATGTCCTGAACGGCCGCGTGCAGCTGGGGCCTTTCGGCTTCGCCCGCTATCGCCTGTTCCTGCTGGCCGTGGGCCTGGCCGTGCTGGCGCTGCTGCGGCTGGGCATGGACCGCACCCGCTTCGGCGCCATGGTGCGCGCGTCGGTGGACGACCAGGACGTCGCGCGCAGCCTGGGCATTCCCGTGGACAAAGTCTTCATGGGCGCGTTCGCGGTCGGCTCGGCGCTGGCGGCGCTGGGGGGCGCGCTCAGCGTGCAGGCCATCGGGCTGGATCCGGGCTTCGGGCTGAAATACCTGTGCTGGCGCTGCTTATCGTGGTGCTTGGCGGGGCGGGCTCTATAGCCGGCACCTTCCTGGCTTCGATGCTGATCGGCACCATCATCATCGCCAGCGCGTTCTACATGCCCTCCATGGGCGCCTTTATCATTTACATCGTCATGATCGTCGTGCTGACCCTGCGCCCCATGGGCCTGCGCAGCGTGCGGGGAGGGCATTGAGCATGGACGGAAGAAGCTATCTGCGCGAGCAGGGCCGCTGGCATTGGGCGGAGGCTGTCTTCTGGCTTGCGGTGGCCGGCGCCTGGCTGGCGTTTCCGGACCACCTGGTGCTGGGAACCCAGATCCTCATCGCCGCGCTGTTCGCGCTGTCGCTGGACCTGGTCATGGGCTATGCGGGCATCGTGACCCTGGGCCACGCGGCCTTCTTCGGCATCGGCGCCTATGCGGCGGGCAAACTGGGCCAGCAGGGCTGGACGGAGCCGATTTCCGGGCTGGCGCTGGCCTCGCTGGCGGCGGGGGCGGTGGCCGCCGCCACGGCCCGGCTGGTGTGCCGCGGCAATGACCTGAGCCGGCTGATGGTCACGCTGGGCCTGGGCATGCTGTTCTTCGAGGTCGCCAACAAGGCCTCCGGATTCACGGGCGGGCTGGACGGCATGCTGGACATCGTCATCGCGCCCCTGTTCGGCGTGTTCGAGTTCGACATGTGGGGGCGCACGTCATACATCTATGCGGGGGTGTGCCTGTTCGGCGCCTTCCTGCTGGCGCGCCACCTGGTGCGCCAGCCTTTCGGCCTGGCGCTGCACGCCGTCAGGCTGAACCCGATGCGGGCCGATGCCATCGGCATCGACAATACCCGCGTGCTGGCCCGCATCTATGTGCTGTCCGGCGCGATGGCGGGTATGGCGGGCGCGCTGCTGGCCCAGACCAACCAGTATGTGGCCATCGACGTCCTGTCCTTCCAGCGCAGCGCCGACGTCGCCACCATGCTCATCATAGGCGGGCTGGGGCAGTTGTATGGCGGCCTGGTGGGCGCGGGCGGCTTTCTGGTGGCGCAGGACACCTTGGCCAGCGTCAATCCGGTGTACTGGCAGTTCTGGCTGGGGCTGGCGCTGATACTGGTGGTGCTGTTCGTGCGCGGCGGGCTCATCGCGCTGCTGCGCCGGCTGGGGCGCCGCCTGGCGCGGCGCCCCAAGGGGGCGGCATGAGCATGCAAGACGAAGCGCCGGTGGCGCTGGAAACGCGGCGGCTGTGCCTGAGCTTCGGGGCGCTGGCCGTCACGCGCGAGGTGTCGTTCGCCCTGCATGCCGGAGAGCGCCACGCCCTGATAGGCTCCAACGGCGCGGGCAAGAGCACGTTCGTCAATCTCCTGGCGGGCCGCCTGCGCGCGGACTCGGGCGACATTCTGCTGGACGGCGCGCGCATCAACCACCTGAAGCCCTTCCAGCGCGTGCGCCGCGGGCTGGTGCGCACCTTCCAGATCAGCGCCCTGTTCGGCGAAATGACGCCGCTGGATTCCGTGGCCCTGGCGCTATGCCAGGCGCGCGGCGGCGGCCTGCCCTTTCTGCGCGCGTCCGCCATGCACAGCGAAGCCATCGACGAGGCGGCGCAGATACTGCGCCAGGTGGGCCTGATCGAACAGGCGCGCGACGAGACGCGTTTCATGGCCTATGGCCACCAGCGCCTGCTGGAGATCGCCCTGGCCCTGGCATGCAGGCCGCGCATACTGCTGCTGGACGAGCCGGCGGCGGGCGTGCCCATGGCCGAAAGCCGGCGCCTGTTCCAGACCCTGGCCGAGCTGCCGCAAGACCTGGCGATTCTGCTCATCGAGCACGACATGAAGCTGGTGTTCCAGTTTGCCACGCGCATCTCCGTGCTGGCCGAAGGCGCCCTGCTGGCGCAGGGCTCGCCCGCCGAGATAGCGGCCGACCCGCTGGTGCGCCAGACCTACCTGGGGAGCAGCCATGCCTGAACTCATCGCGCTGGAGTCGGTGGCCGCCGGTTATGGCGACAGCACCGTCATCGAGGACATGAGCCTGTCCATCGAAGAAGGCGCCAGCCTTGCCGTGCTGGGCCGCAACGGCGTGGGCAAGACGACCCTGCTGCGGACCATGCTGGGCGCCACCCGCCAGACGGCCGGAACCCTCCGTTGGCGCGGCCAGCCGCTGGAGGGCCAGGGGCCGGCGCGGCGCGCCGCGCTGGGCATGGGCTGGGTGCCGCAGCAGCGCGGCGTGTTCCGTTCGCTGACCGTCGACGAAAACCTGTCTGTCGTGGCGCGGCCCGGCCCCTGGGACAAAGAAAAAGTCTGGGCGCTGTTTCCCCGCCTTGCCCAAAGGCGGCGGCATTACGGCGACCAGCTGTCGGGCGGCGAGCAGCAGATGCTGGCCATAGGCCGCGCCCTGATGCTGAACCCCCGGCTGTTGCTGCTGGACGAGCCCCTGGAAGGCCTGGCCCCCCTGGTTGCCGAAGAGGTCGCCCAGGCGGTGCGCCGCATGATGGACCAAGGCGCGGTGACGGCCGTGGTGGTCGAACAGCATCCCATCGTGGCCTTGCAGATGACCGCGCAGGCCATCGTGCTGGACCGGGGCCGCATCTGCCACCAGGCCCCCAGCGGCGAACTGGCCGGGGACGAAGGCGTGCTGGAATCCATGCTGGGCGTGGCCTAGGGCCTGTTGACACTAAAAGGGCAGCCGCACTGGCGGGCCTTGCGCGCGGCGGGTGCCGCGGCCCGCGGGACGTTCGTGCCTCAGACCTTCTTGCCGTGCCGGACGTCCGGCAGGAAGAAGGCCACGCAGCCCAGCAGCGGCAGGAAGGCGCAGACGTGGTAGACGAACTCGATGCTGGTGGCGTCGGCCAGCGCGCCCAGGGCCGCGGCGCCTATGCCCGCCATGCCGAAGGCCAGGCCGAAGAACAGCCCGGAGATCATGCCGATGCGGCCGGGCACGAGTTCCTGCGCATAGACCAGGATGGCCGAGAATGCCGAGGCGATGATGACGCCGATGACGAAGGCCAGCACCAGCGTGCCCTGAAGGCTGGCGTAGGGCAGGGCCAGCGCGAAGGGCGCCGCGCCCAGGATGGAGCCCCAGATGACGCGCTTGCGGCCGATGCGGTCGCCGATGGGGCCGCCCGCCACGGTGCCGACGGCCACGCCGAACAGGAAGATGAACAGGCTGTACTGCGCGTGCTGGATGGACACGCCGAAGCGGTGCATCAGGTAGAAGGTGAAATAGCTGGTCAGGCTGGTCAGGTAGAAGTATTTGGAGAACACCAGCGTCAGCAGCACCGACATGGCCTTGACGAT
>Ga0180223_1001449_pt1 | contig 18344 bp, 16 predicted proteins | sample eDN5th30CKraftOP_FD_151337 | JGI IMG/M metagenome (GOLD analysis project Ga0180223, IMG submission 151337) | Enriched Organic Plus compost microbial communities from Emeryville, California, USA - eDNA 5th pass 30_C Kraft OP (version 2) (version 2) ...
GAGCTCGTCGATCGTCGCATCGAGTCCGTCCGGACGCAGCGCCGCGAGCGACACCGCCCGCTGCGCCGCGAGCGCCCACTCCCGTCGTGCGAAGGCTGCGGCGGCGATCGCCTCGGCGTTCGCGCGAGCGACGGCGATGAACGGGGTGCGGTAGGGCACCTCGAACAGCGGCATCCGGTGCGCGCGGCAGGCCGCCTCGAGCTCCGGGGGGATGCCCTCGCGCACGACCTCGGTGCCGAAGCCGAGTCCCAGAACGCCTCGCGCGCGCAGGCGCGCGACGTAGTCGTCGTAGGCGGGGTCGTCGGCGAACTGCGTCCCGGTCGTCAGCAGCGCGAGTCCCTCCGAGAGGAACGGCGTGGGGTCCGCCAGATCCGAGCTGTGCACCCAGCGCACGGGCCGGTCGAGGGCGCCGTCCTCCAGGTCGGCCTCGTCGACCGCGAGACGCAGGCGCAGATCCCGTCGCGCGAGGAGGGCGCGGAGGGTGGGCGGATCGGCGGTGGCGGCAGGCATCCCGCACTCCTGTCATGACGTACAGATCGGTGCCTTCGAATGTACACGGCGGACAATGCAGGCGGATGCCGCGGCCCGTACTCTCACACCATGACGATCATCGACGCGCCCGCCACCACGCCTCTCGGAGGACCCTCGCTCCCGCAGGAGCGCCGGGTCGTCACCGCCATCCCGGGGCCGCGCTCGCAGGAGCTGCTCGACCGCAAGGCGGCCGCCGTCGCCGCGGGCGTCGGTCACACCGCGCCGATCCACGCGGTCGCCGCCGGCGGCGGTGTCGTCGTCGACGCCGACGGCAACTCGCTCATCGACCTGGGGTCGGGCATCGCGGTCACGACCGTCGGCAACGCGCACCCGAAGGTCGTCGAGGCCATCCAGGCCCAGGCGGCGCAGTTCACGCACACGTGCTTCATGATCTCGCCGTACGACGGCTACGTGGCCGTCGCGGAGGCGCTGAACCGCCTCGCGCCCGGGGATCACGCGAAGAAGAGCGCGCTGTTCAACTCGGGCGCCGAGGCGGTCGAGAACGCCGTCAAGATCGCCCGCAAGTACACGAAGAAGCAGGCCGTCGTCGCGTTCGACCACGGCTACCACGGCCGCACGAACCTCACGATGGCGCTCACCGCCAAGGCCATGCCCTACAAGAGCGGCTTCGGTCCGTTCGCGGGCGAGATCTACCGCGCGCCGCTGTCCTACCCGTTCCGTGACGGCCTGAGCGGTGCGGATGCCGCGGCGAAGGCGATCGCGCTCATGGAGAAGCAGGTGGGCGCCGACAACCTCGCCGCGGTCATCATCGAGCCCATCCAGGGCGAGGGCGGCTTCATCGTCCCCGCCGACGGGTTCCTGCCCGCCCTCGTGGAGTGGTGCCGCGCCAACGACGTCGTGTTCATCGCCGACGAGGTGCAGACCGGATTCGCCCGCACCGGGGCGATGTTCGCGAGCGAGCTGTTCGGCATCGTGCCGGACCTCATCACGACGGCGAAGGGCATCGCGGGGGGCATGCCCCTCGCCGCCGTGACCGGCCGCGCCGAGATCATGGACGCGTCCCACGCGGGCGGCCTCGGCGGCACCTACGGCGGCAACCCCGTCGCGTGCGCCGCGGCGCTGGCCGCCATCGAGGCGTTCGAGACGGAGGGGGTGATCGAGCGCGCGCAGGCCGTGGGCGACATCCTCACCTCCCGCCTGACCGCGCTGCAGGCCGCCGATCCGCGCATCGGCGATGTGCGCGGACGCGGCGCGATGATGGCCGTCGAGTTCGTGGACCCGGCGACGGGCGAGCCGGATGCCGCGCTCACCGGGGCGGTCGCGAAGGCCTGCATCGCGCAGGGCGTCATCGTCCTGACCTGCGGCACGTACGGCAACGTCATCCGGTTCCTGCCGCCGCTGTCGATCCCCGACGCCCTCCTCGAGGAGGGGCTGGACGTCCTCGCGGACGCCCTCGCCGCGACCGCCCGCTGAGCGCGGCGGCCGGGGCGTCGGCCGCGTCGGCGTCGCGGCACCTCGCGCATGATCCAAACTGGATGCACCCGTATCGAAGGAGACCCGAGATGAGCGACTACGCCGTCGTGAACCCCGCCACCGGCGAGACCCTCGCCACCTATCCGACCAGCACCGACGCCGAGGTGCAGGCCGCGATCGCGGCCGCGCACGACGCGTACCGCTCCTGGCGCGACGTGCCCGTCGCCGAGCGCGCGGCCATCATCCGCCGCATCGCCGAGCTGCACCGCGAGCGCCGCGACGAGCTCGCCGCGATCATCGTGCGCGAGATGGGCAAGCCGCTCGCGGCCGCCGAGGGCGAGGTGGACTTCGCCGCCGACATCACCGAGTACTACGCGGACCACGCCGACGAGATCACCGGCGACCAGCCGATTCCGATCGAGGGCGAGGGCACGGCGGTCATCCGCCGCTCGCCGCTGGGCGTGCTGCTGGGCATCATGCCGTGGAACTTCCCGTACTACCAGGTGGCCCGCTTCGCCGCGCCGAACCTCGTCATCGGCAACACGATCCTCCTCAAGCACGCGCCGCAGTGCCCCGAGTCCGCCGAGGCGATCGCGCAGATCTACCGCGACGCGGGCGTGCCCGAGGGCGCGTACGTCAACCTGCGCCTCACCAACGAGCAGGCGGCGGACGTCATCGCCGACCCGCGGGTGCAGGGCGTCTCCGTCACCGGATCCGAGCGCGCCGGTGCCGCCGTCGCCGAGATCGCGGGCCGCAACCTCAAGAAGGTCGCCCTCGAGCTGGGCGGTTCGGACCCGTTCATCCTCCTGTCCACGGACGACCTCGACGCGACCGTGCGTGCGGCCGTCGACGCGCGCCTGGACAACACCGGGCAGTCCTGCAACGCGGCCAAGCGGTTCATCGTCGCGGACGAGCTGTACGACGCGTTCCTGAAGAAGTTCACCGCCGCGATGACCGAGGCCAAGACGGGCGACCCGTTCGCCGAGGACACCGTGCTGGGCCCGCTGTCGTCGCTCGCGGCCGCCGAGCGCCTCGAGGCGCAGGTGGACAAGGCCATCGCGCAGGGGGCGACGCTCGTCGCCGGCGGCAAGCGCGACGGCGCCTTCTACGAGAGCACCGTCCTCACGGGCGTCACGAAGGACATGGACGCCTACCGCGAGGAGTTCTTCGGGCCGGTCGGCGTCGTCTACCGCGTGCACAGCGAGGACGAGGCCGTCGAGCTCGCGAACGACACGTCGTACGGCCTCGGCTCCTACGTGTTCACGACCGACGAGGAGCAGGCGGCGCGCATCGCCGACAAGATCGACGCCGGCATGGTCTACGTCAACATCGTCCTGGCGGACGAGCCGGGCCTGCCGTTCGGCGGCGTGAAGCGCAGCGGCACGTCCCGTGAGATGGGTCTGCTCGCCGCCGACGAGTTCGTCAACAAGAAGCTCATCCGCGTCGGGGTCTGACCGGGGGAGCCGGGGAGCCTCGGGGTCGCACGGCCCCGGGGCTCTTCGCCTGCCCGGGAGAGGGCGCCCCGGCGGGGGCGCGGGTAGGGCTCTTGGGATGAGAGGCGCGCCGCGGCGCCCGCGGCGGGCGGCGGCGTCCCGCCGTCAGGGGCCGGAGGCGGCGATCGCGGCGCGGCACCGGGTGAGGGCGTCCTCCGCCCGCTCCCGCTGCTGCGGCGTGCCCCACCGGGCGGCGGCCTCCTTCGCGCGCAGGAAGGCCGCCAGGGCGTCCACGAGGCGTCCGGCGTCGAAGTGCGTCCAGCCCGCATCGGTGTGCACCGCCACGGCCCAGCGGAGGGTGCGCGGGTCGTCGACGCCGTCCAGGACGGCGAGGGCCTCCCGCGTCCACGCCTCGGCGTGCGCGGGCTCGGCGATGGCGAGCATGTGCAGGGCGTCGACGCGCAGGAACGTGAGCCCGACGGCCGCCGCCACGGCGGCCGCCTCGCGGAACAGGGGCGACGCGGCATCCGCCTGCCCGGACGAGGTGCGCAGACGGCCGCGCTCGAGCGCGACGCGCACCCGCACGACGGGCGTGTCGACGGGGATGCCGTCCAGCAGGGCGTCGGCCTCCGCGAAGCGGCCCTGCAGCCCGAGGGCGCGGGCGATCTGGGTCTCCCACTCGGACCGCTCGACCCCCTCCGCCGCCGACGCCGCCTCGCGCAGCCGCGCCTCCGAGCCCGCCGGATCGGCGAAGTCCCACACCGCGTCGATCGAGGCCTGCGCGAGCATCACCTCGGCATCGTAAACCCGCCTCCCGGTGGATGGGGACGTGCCTGCGCGCCCGTGCGCGGTGCGCGAACATGGAGGCATGGATGACGCGGATGTCGTGAAGCGGCTCTCCGACGAGGAGTGCCTCGCGCGCCTCGCGCAGCAGGTGCTCGGGCGCATCGTCACGCGGGTCGGAGACGTGCTGGACATCTTCCCCGTGAACTACGTCCTCGACGGCTCGGACATCGTCCTGCGCACCGCGGAGGGAAGCAAGCTGTTCGAGCTCACCGTCAACGACGAGGTGCTCTTCGAGGTGGACGACCACACCGAGCAGGATGCGTGGAGCGTCGTCGTCCGCGGGACGGCGCGCCGTCTCGAGACGAGCGACGAGATCGCCGCGGCGGACGCGCTGCCGCTGGTGCCGTGGATCCCGACGCTCAAGTACCACTACGTCCGGATCACGCCGCGCGTGCTCACCGGGCGGGCCTTCCGCCGCACCGGTGAACCCGACCGATACGGGCTGGGCGGTTACTGAGCAGTCTCGTCCAGGGTTCGCGGGTCCTCCGACCATGCCGTAGACTGAATCGTGCAGTTGTTTTCTGCATTCTTTCGTCGTGCCCGGCTTCTGGGCGATCCTGATTCCAGTGCGGCGGACGGGTGTGGATGCCCGAGACCTCCCGGTCTCTAGGGCGGTAGCTCAATTGGCAGAGCAGCGGTCTCCAAAACCGCAGGTTGCAGGTTCGATTCCTGTCCGCCCTGCGCGTCAGCGGAAGCTGGCACATGGAAGGTAATTCAGGTGGGTTCGATGGTCCAGGATGAGCCGGGTGGCGAAGTCGTCGTAGGCGGCGACGCCACGCGCGAGAAGAAGCCCAACTTCTTCAAGCGCATCGCCATCTTCATCCGTCAGGTCTTCGCAGAGCTCCGCAAGGTCGTCACGCCGACGCGCCAGGAGCTGCTGAAGTTCACGGGCGTCGTGCTCGGATTCGTCGTCGTGATGATGGCGATCGTGTACGGGCTGGACGTCCTGTTCGTCTGGCTCACGTCCGTCGTGTTCGGCGTGCCGGGCGCGAGTTAGGCCGCGCGGTGCCGGCCACTGAAGGGGCCGACCGACACTCACGAACGGAAGAGAACACAAGTGTCTGAAAAGTATCTCGACGACGCCGATTGGGCGACCGCCGCAGAGCAGTCGAGCGAGGACGACGAGGCCCAGGAGGGCAACACCCTCGCGGCCGAGGAGCGCGCGGTGTCGGCGGCGGAGCACCTCGCGGTGCACGTCGTGGACGACGAGGACGAGGACGACGACATCAGCGCCGACCTGGATGACATCGACATCGACGACCCGGAGGCGGACGCGATCGTGAACGACGCGCTGAACATCGACGAGACGGCTGAGGTTGAGGCCGCAGCAGAAGTGCTGAACGACTCCATCGCGGAGGAGGAGGCGGAGTACGCCGCCGAGCACGCCGACGACGTGACCCCGTACGACGGTCCCGACGTCAACGGCGACGAGGACGAGCCCGTGCTCGAGCAGGAGTTCGTCGACGAGGTGGATGCCGCAGCATCCGTCGTCGACGAGGTCGAGGCCTCCGTGGACCCGGCCGACGCGGCCGAGGCGCCGGTCGACCTCGAGCTCGCGGAGGAGTCCGACGAGGACGCCGCGTCCGACGAGGACCCCTACGAGGCGTTCCGCGCCGAGCTGCGCTCGCTGCCGGGCAAGTGGTACGTCATCCACTCCTACGCGGGCTTCGAGCGCAAGGTGAAGGCCAACATCGAGCAGCGCAAGTCGACGCTCGAGGTCGAGGACGACATCTACCAGGTCGAGGTCCCCATGGAGGACGTCGTCGAGATCAAGAACGGACAGCGCAAGATGGTCACGCGCGTCCGCATCCCCGGCTACGTGCTCGTGCGCATGGAGCTCAACGAGGACACCTGGTCGGTCGTGCGCCACACCCCGGGTGTCACCGGCTTCGTGGGCAACGCCCACAACCCGACGCCGCTGCGCTTCGAAGAGGCCTTCAACATGCTGAAGAGCCTCGTCGAGGTCAAGGACGTCGCGCCGGCGAAGGCGGGTGCCGCCAAGGGTGCCGCCGCCGCACAGCGCAGCGTCGTCACCGAGGTCGACTTCGAGATCGGCGAGACGATCACGATCAAGGAGGGCTCGTTCGCGGGCCTGCCCGGCTCGATCAGCGAGATCAAGCCGGAGAGCGGCAAGCTCACCGTCCTCGTGTCGCTCTTCGAGCGCGAGACGCCGGTCGAGCTGTCCTTCGACCAGGTCACCAAGCAGTAAGCAGACATCCTCTGCCCGAACGCCCCGCCGGATCCCGGCGGGGCGTTCTCGTGCGTGCGGGGTGCGGGCTGCGGCGTGCGGCGCACGCGCGGTGCGCGAAGCGGGTGCGCGCAGTGCGCTGAGACGCGGCATCCGTGCGGAAACGCGTGCGGAGCGCGTGCGCCTCGGCGCGGAAGGTGCGTCTCACGGGAGTGGGAAGGGCGCCGGAGCGCAGAGAGCATGGGGGCGAGGGGGCGGCGGGGCGCGGAGCCGGAGAGGCGCGGCGTGCGGGGAGGGGCGCGGCTGAGGTAGACTTGCTTGGTTTGTGTGCGCCTTCGCGCGCCCGACGCACCGCGGTCCGGAGATGCCGGACACGCGGGAGAACGGATGCCGCTCGGCATCCGCTCGATGAAAGGAAGAGGAAATGGCACCGAAGAAGAAGGTGACCGGCCTGATCAAGCTCCAGATCAACGCCGGCGCCGCCAACCCGGCGCCGCCGATCGGGCCTGCGCTCGGTCAGCACGGCGTCAACATCATGGAGTTCTGCAAGGCGTACAACGCCGCGACCGAGTCGCAGCGCGGCAACGTCATCCCCGTGGAGATCACCGTCTACGAGGACCGCAGCTTCACGTTCATCCTGAAGACCCCGCCGGCCGCTGAGCTCATCAAGAAGGCCGCGGGCGTGGGCAAGGGCTCGTCGACGCCGCACACGACCAAGGTGGGCAAGCTCACCAAGGAGCAGGTGCGTCAGATCGCCGAGACGAAGCAGCCCGACCTGAACGCGAACGACATCGAGGCCGCCTCGAAGATCATCGCCGGCACCGCTCGTTCCATGGGCATCACGGTCGAGGACTGAGGGGGATAACGAACATGGCTACCAAGTCCAAGGCCTACCGCGCCGCTGCCGCGAAGATCGAGGCCGACAAGTTCTACACGCCGACCGAGGCCGTCGCCCTCGCCAAGGAGACGGGCTCCTCGAAGTTCGACTCCACCGTCGAGGTCGCGCTCAAGCTCGCCGTCGACCCGCGCAAGGCGGACCAGATGGTCCGCGGCACGGTCATCCTTCCGCACGGCACGGGCAAGACCGCCCGCGTCATCGTCTTCGCAACGGGCCCGGCCGCTGAGGCCGCCATCGCCGCGGGCGCCGACGAGGTCGGCGGCGCCGAGCTCATCGAGAAGGTCGCCGGCGGCTGGACCGCATTCGACGCGGCCGTCGCGACGCCCGAGCTCATGGGCCAGGTCGGTCGTCTCGGCAAGGTGCTGGGTCCCCGTGGCCTCATGCCCAACCCGAAGACCGGCACCGTGACGCCCAACCCGGCCAAGGCCGTCGAGGACATCAAGGGCGGAAAGATCGAGTTCCGCGTCGACAAGCACGCCAACGTGCACTTCGTCGTCGGCAAGGCCTCGTTCACGGCCGAGCAGCTCGACGAGAACCTCAAGGCCGCGCTCGAGGAGATCGTGCGCCTCAAGCCGTCGAGCTCGAAGGGCCGCTACATCCAGAAGGGCGCCGTGTCGACCACGTTCGGCCCCGGCATCCCGCTGGACGTCAACGCCATCTGACGCCTGCGCGTCGCTTCGAAGAGGCCCCACCCGGATCGGGTGGGGCCTCTTCGCGTCCGCGTTCCCCTATGCGGGACGGCCCATTGTCCGGCACCCGACGGCATCGTGAAATGGACTCACCGATCGTCCGCTCTCCGCGGCGACGGACGACGATGACGCACCGTCCCGAGGCGCGTCGACACAGCACCAGGACATGGCAAAGGAGCTCCTTGTGAGGAACATCAGCAAAGTGGTCGCAGCCGCGGTCGGCGCCGCAGCACTTCTCGTGGTCACGGCCGGCTGCGCGTCCGACGCGCCCGCCTCGCCGACCAAGAGCGCGGCCTCGGCCGACATGCAGAAGCTCATCGACGCGGCCAAGGCCGAAGGCGAGCTCACGTTCTACGGCGACGCGAACGAGACGTCGCTGCAGTCGTGGACGCAGGGCTTCACCGACGCCTACGGCATCCCGGTGAACGTGCTCCGCCTGCCCGGCAGCGAGCTCGCGCAGCGCTTCCAGCAGGAGCAGGCCGCCGGCCAGGCGCAGGCCGACGTCTTCAGCATCGCGGACCGCGCATCGATGGAGAAGATGGTCGACGCGGGCTACATCGCCGAGTTCACGCCCTCCGGCGCGGCCGACTACCCCGCCGACCAGTCCAAGGCGGGCTTCTACTACCCGCTGCAGAACGGCTACTTCCAGACCATCGCCTACAACACCTCGACGCTGTCGGCCGATGACATCAAGGCGATCCAGAAGGACCCGGTGAAGGCCGCCGGCGACCCGAAGTTCAAGGGCAAGCTCGGCGTCAACATGCCGCAGTCCTCGCAGCAGATCGCCGCGCTGTACTACGACTGGTCCGAGGGCGACGCCGCCAGCACCTACGGCTGGGACGCGCTGCAGGCCATGGCGGACAACAAGCCGCTCATCCAGAGCTCGGCGACGCTCGTGCAGAGCCTCGTCCAGGGCGAGGTCTCGATCGCGGTCGGCATCACCGACTCGCTCGAGTTCTCCTACGTCGCCCAGGGCGCGCCCATCGAGTTCGTGTACCCGGACCCCACCGTCGGCGGCTTCTTCTCCGACGCGGTCGTCAAGAACGCGCCGCACCCGAACGCCGCGAAACTGTTCATGGACTGGGCGAGCACGCCCGAGGCGAACGAGCTCTACACGAAGATCACGAACACCGCGCCGATCAACTCCAAGGTCAAGGACACCCGCGACATCGTGAAGCAGCCCTGGTACAAGGCGCCGAAGGACTCGCAGGTGTGGTTCGACTTCATCAACGATGAGGCCTTCCTCAAGGCTTCCGCTGCGGACGGGGACTTCCTGGCCAACTGGGACGACGTCTTCGGATACAACGGATGACATTGCTCGACCGACCCGGCGCCTCGGCGCCCGAGGGCACCGTGACTGAAATGGTCTCGGTGCCCTCCGGGCGGCCCCGGCGCACCCGGCTGCGGCCGCCGTCCGCCCTGGCCATCGTCATCGTCCTGCTGCTGCTCGGCCTCGTGGCCGGTCCGGTGCTCATGGTCTTCGTGGGCGCCCTGCAGAGCGAGGCGCCGGGCCTTCCCGACAATCACTTCTCCCTCGATGCGGTCTACCGTGTCTACCTCAGCGGCGAGTTCTACGGATCGCTGGTGGGCACCCTCGCGATGGCGATCATCACCGCCGCGCTCTCGGTCGTCTTCGGCGGCGTCGCCGCCTGGTTCCTCACCCGCGTCGCGGTGCCGCTGCGCCGGGTGTGGGAGTTCGGCCTCATCCTCCCGCTGTTCCTGTCGCCCTTCGTCGGCGCGCTCGCCTGGCTGCTGCTGGCCGCGCCGAACTCGGGCATGATCAACGTCAACCTGCGGTGGATGCTGGGGCTCGACCAGGACGCCGTGTTCGTCAACATCATGACCCTGCCCGGCGTCATCTTCGTGATGCTGCTGTTCTACGTGCCCTACGCCTACCTGTTCATCTCCGCGGCCCTGCGCAACATGGACCCCTCGCTCGAGGAGGCCAGCAGCATGAACGGCCGCGGGACCCTCGCGACCGCCCTGCGCGTCACGCTGCCGATGATGCGACCGGCCATCGTGGCATCCTTCTTCTTCGTCGCCGTGCTCGCCACGGGGGTGTTCGTGATCCCGGCCGTCCTCGGCCTCAACACGTCCTTCTCGCCGCTCGCCGTCGAGGTGTACCGGGCGATGACGGTGTTCCCGGCCGACCCGCCCACGGCGGCCGCCCTCGGCACGCTGCTGTTCTGGTTCACGCTCATCGGGGTGTTCCTCTATCGCCGCTCCGTGCGCAACGCCAACCGCTATGTGACGCTCAGCGCGCGCGCCACGCGCCCGCGCCCCGTGAAGCTTCCCGTCGGCCGGTGGGTGGCTGCGGCGGTGTTCGCGATCTACGTGCTCCTGGCCGCCGTGCTGCCCTACATCACCCTCATCCTGATGAGCCTCACGCCGTTCGCCATCACCGACCTGCGCAGAATCCGACTCTCGCTCGACGGGATCGTCCAGGTGTGGCAGCGACCGGACGTCGCGACGGCGTTCGGCAACACGGTCCTCCTCGGGATCGTGGTCCCGACCATCGTGGTGATCATCGGGCTCGGCATCTCCTACGTGGTGGTGCGCGAACGTGGCAGGTTCGGGGCCCTGATCGACTACCTCGGCACCTTCCCGATCGCCGTCCCCGGCATCGTGTTCGCAACCGGTGTGCTCTGGCTGTACGTGCGCACCCCGGTCTACGCGACGATCTTCGTGGTCATGATCGCACTCATCGGCGCGTACATGCCGCAGGGCGCCCGCTTCGCGAGCGCCGGACTCATCCAGATCGACAGATCCCTGGAGGAGGCGGCCCGCATGAACGGCGCCAGCAAGCTGAGGATGCTGTTCACCGTCACCTTCCCGCTGCTGCGCCCGTCGCTCCTCTCGGCGTGGACGCTCCTGTTCGTCTTCGCCACGCGAGAGGTCAACGAGGCGGTCATCCTGTCCGGGCCGAAGTCGCGCCCGCTCTCGGTGCTCGCGTGGAACTACGTCGAGCAGGGCTCGCTGCAGCAGGCGGCGGTGGTAGGCCTGTTCCTCACCGTCGTGATGGCCGTCGGCATTCTGTTCGCCCGGTTCGTGCTCCGCGCGAAGCTCGACTCCTCCAACCTCTAGAACCCCGAAGGATCCATCGTGAGTCAGATCACAGCAGAACAGCAGGCGCCTGCCGTCCGCCAGACCAGCGGGGCCGCCCTCGAGGTCAGCGACCTGCGCATCAAGTACGGCGAGACCGAGGCCGTCAAGGGCATCTCGTTCTCGATCGAGCCGGGCGAGTTCCTCACCCTGCTCGGTCCCTCCGGCTGCGGCAAGACGACGACGCTGCGCTGCATCGCCGGCCTCGAGCCGGCCTCCGGCGGCACGATCGCGATCGACGGCGCCGTCGTCGCCGGCCCCGGCAAGCACGTGCAGCCCGAGAAGCGCGGCATCAACATGGTCTTCCAGTCCTACGCGGTGTGGCCGCACATGACCGTGGCCAAGAACGTCGGCTACGGCCTCAAGGGCGCCTCGAAGTCGGAGATCTCCGATCGGGTGGCCGAGGTCCTTCAGCTCGTCGGCCTCGCCCCCTACGCGAAGCGCTACGGCACCGAGCTGTCCGGTGGACAGCAGCAGCGCGTGGCGCTCGCCCGCGCCATCGTGACCCGACCGAAGATCCTGCTGTTCGACGAGCCGCTGTCCAACCTGGATGCCGGACTGCGCGAGCAGATGCGTTTCGAGCTGCTCGAGCTGCAGCGGACGGTCGGCATCACGAGCGTCTACGTCACGCACGATCAGACCGAGGCGATGTCGATGTCCGACCGCGTCGTGCTCATGCGCGACGGCACGATCGAGCAGCTGGACGTCCCGCGGGAGATCTACCGCCGCCCGGCCTCGGAGTTCGCCGCGACGTTCATCGGCCGCGCCAACCTGATCCGCGCGACCCTCGGAGCCGGCGGCACGACCGCCACTGCGGCAGGCCTCACCGTCACCTCGGAGGACGCGTACACGGGTGAGGGCACCGACGTCACCGCGGTCTTCCGCTCCGAGAACGTCCGGGTGGGCGAGGCCGCGGCTCTCGTCGAGAACCGGTGGGATGCCGTCGTCGAGCGCGTCATGTTCCTCGGACGGCACCTCGACGTCACGCTGCGCGTGGCGACGGGGACGCTCCGCGCCGAGGTGCCGATCGACACCTCCGTCGTCGAGGGCGCCACCGTGCCGGTCGGAGTCAAGGCACGCGACGTGCACTTCGTGCGGACGGACTCCTGAGGTGGCTGTGCGGATCACGGGCGCGGAGGTCCTCCACGCCGCCGCTGGAACGCGGGTCTGGGCGTACCTGAAGCTCACCACCGACGAGGGCATCGTCGGGTGGTCGGAGTTCACTGACGGCGCCTACTCGTCGCGCGGCAGCCACGAGGTGATCAAGCGCTACGCCCAGTTGGTGATCGGCTGCGATGCGCTGAACACGAATCGCCTCGAGGCGATCCTGTACTCCGCGACCCACGAGGCGGCGGAGGGCCTGAACCGCCGTGCCGTCGGCGCCATCCTCAACGCGAGTCTCGACATCCGCGGCAAGGCGCTGGGCGTCCCCGTGTCCGCGCTCCTGGGCGGTGCCGTGCGTGATCGGATGCCCCTGTACTGGTCGCACTGCGGCCTCGGGCGCATCCGCATGTCGCAGGCGGGCGTGCATCCGCCGCTGCGGTCCCTCGAGGACATCACGGCACTTGGGCGCGAGGTGCGCGACCGCGGCTTCCGGGCGCTGAAGACGAACGTCATCCTCTTCGAGGACGGCGCCGCGAAGCTCTACCTCCCGCTGTGGGATCCCTACGGGGAGCCGTCGCTCGAGCTCGGCGACACCACCGTGGAGGGGATCGTCGACGTCATCGAGGCGTTCCACGAGGGCACGGGGCCGGGTGTGCAGATCCTCCTCGACACGGTCTGGACGGTCAAGGGCGAGGGCATCCCGCGCCTCGCGCGGCGGCTGGCGCAGACACCGCTCACGTGGCTGGAGGCCGACACCAACGATCCCGAGCAGCTGCTCGCGGCCCGCGGCAACGGCAAGCTCAAGATCGTCTCGGGCGAGGCGCTGTCGGGCGTCCGCGACTACCGCCGCTTCTTCGAACGGCGCGCGATGGACATCGTCAAGGTGGATGTCGCATGGAACGGGATGCCCGAGGCCAAGCGCATCGCGGACCTCGCAGCGGGATTCGACCTCAACGTCTCCCCGCACAACCCGATGAGCCACCTCATGACGCACATGAGCGCCCAATTCGGCGCCGCGCTGCCCAACTTCTCGATTCTCGAGATAGACGTGGACGGCGTTCCGTGGCGCGACGAGCTGGTCACCCCGCCCGTCATCGAGAACGGCGAGCTCGTGCTCGGCGATGCACCCGGGTGGGGGTGCGAGGTCAACGAGGAGGCCATCCGCGCCCACGCTCCGGCGACGGAGGTCTGAGGCTTCATGACCTCTGAGATCGTCGCGCTGAGCGCGCGCGTGCACACCTGGCGGTTCGACGACCGGCCACGGGAGATCGGCACCGGCAGCATCCTGCGCCGGGACTTCGTCCTGGTGCGCGTCGAACTCGCCGACGGCACGGTCGGCTACGGCGAGGCCTTCCACGGCCACGCCGGCACCGCTGTCGCCGAGATCGTCAACACGACCATGCAGGATGTCGTCGTCGGGCGCCGCGCGGACGAGATGCTGGCGGTGCGCGAGGAGACCCGCGACAGGTTCCTCGTCGCCAGCGGCATGGGCGGTTTCATCTTCGCGCTCAGCGGCGTCGACATCGCGATGTGGGACGCCTACGGGCGCTCCGAGGGGAAGCCCGTGTGGCAGCTCGCGGGCGGCATCCGTCCCGACGTCCCCGCCTACGCGGGCGGATTCACGCTCGGCTACGCGACGCCCGAGCTGCTCGTCGCCGACCTCGCCCGTCTCGTCGAGCGCGGCTACTCCGCGGCGAAGGTGCGCGTCGGCGACGGCTTCGACGCCGACGCGTCACGGCTGCTGGCCGCTCGCGACACGCTCGGCGACGGCTTCCGCCTCATGACCGACGCGAACCTCGGCATGAACTACGACCTCGCCCGTCTCGCGCCGGTCCTCGCCGAGGTCGGCGCCGACTGGCTCGAGGAGCCCTTCCCGCCGGGCCGCCGCGAGCGCTTCCGTGCGCTGGCGGCGCTGCAGCACGTTCCGCTCGCGGCGGGGGAGAACATCTTCGGAGCCGACTCCTTCGCCGAGTGGATCGCCGCAGGGGCGATCCAGGTGGCGCAGCCCGACGTGAGTCGCGTCGGCGGAATCACAGAGGCGATCCGGGTGGGACATCTCGCTCAGGCGCTCGGCGTCCGGTTCGTCCCGCACATCTCGCACACCGCGCTCAACCACGCGGGGACGCTCTCGGCGATGTCCGCGGTGGGGTCGAAGGATTTCTTCGAGGCGGATCCGACGCCGGTCAACCCGTTCCGCACCGGCGCGATCTCGGGCGGCGTGGAGGTCGCCGACGGGCGTGCGACGCTGGGCGACGCGCCCGGTCTCGGCGTCGAGGTCGACGAAGAGGCCCTGCAGGCGAGCTATCCGGGGGAGTCCGGCTCACCCTGGCCGCGCGTGCGCCGCTAGAGCGGTCCGCGAAGCCGCTGGAGCGGCCAGCACGCCCGTCCCTGCACGGCAGGGGCAGGCGTCTCAGTCGGCGACGAAGACGTCGACCTCGTGGGCGGCGATCCAGTCGCGGTTGAGGGGAGTGCCGAGGCCGGGGCCGCTCGGAACGCCGACGGTGCCGTCGGCGTCCACCTCGTCGAGGCGATCGGCGTAGTCCTCGAAGAACGGCGGAGTGATGTCGTTCAGGCTCGGGGCGACGAGACCCATCTCGTAGAAGTTCGAGTTGCGCAGCGACGCCATGAGGTGGCGGTGCACGGGGCTCGTCGCGTGGAGCTCGACGTCGATGCCCAGAGCCTCGGCCGCGTGCGCGATCTTCAGGACGCCCGTGACACCGCCGTCGAGGCCGGCATCCGCTCGCATGAAGTCGGTGCCGCCGGCGATGACGTTGTCCATGTGCGCCTGCAGGCCGCGGATGTGCTCGCCCTGCAGGAACGGCGTGCGCAGCATCCCGCGGAGCTTGTCGTACGCGAAGGCGGAGGTGCCGCCCTCCATGCCGGGGTCCTCGAACCAGAAGAAGTTCGCCTCGTCGAGCGCGCGGCCCACGGTGAGGATGTCGGCGAACGTGCGGTACGCGCCGGAAGGATCGAGCATCAGCGCGATGTCCGGGCCGACGGCCTCGCGCACAGTGCGGACGAGATCGATCTCGCGACGGATGTCGCCGTCGTTCCAGCCGTGGAGCTTCACCGCGCGGTAGCCGAGTGAGACGCAGTGCTGGGCGAAGTCGGCGTACTTGTCGGGAGTGCCCAGCGGGCCGACGCCCGCGTCGTCGCCGAACAGCGTCGAGGCGTAGGCGGGGAGGCGCGTACGGTAGCCGCCCAGCAGCTCCCACAGCGGAGCGTCGTAGGTCTTGCCCGCGATGTCCCACAGGGCGCAGTCCAGCGGGCCGAGTCCCAGCTGGTCGTACTTGCGCCACACGCGGCGCAGCTCGTTCCAGATCCGCTCGCGCTGCATGGCGTCCTGGCCGACGAGCCAGCCGGCGATCGAGGCGATGTGGTCGGCCGCATGGCCGTTGATGCCCGTCGTCCAGGTGTACTCACCGGTGATTCCCGCGTCGGTGCGGATCTCCAGCACGTAGCCGGTCTGCGGCGTGACGCCGCCGTCGTAGGCCGTCGGGTAGAAGCCCGCCTCCTGCCGTCGGCCGTGAGCCTCCCAGCGGAGTCGGCGGATCGTCACGGACTGGATGCGCTGTGCTGCCACCCGTCCATGCTCTCCCGAAGGCGGGCCGCTGTCAGTCCGCGTCCCGCTCCGCGGATCGCGCGGACTGCTCGCGGGCGCTGCCGCTGCCCGGTGCGCCCAGCGCGTGCGAGAGCGCCTGCGCCGACGCCAGCACCACCCCCGCGAAGCTCCGCGCCTGACTGCGTGAGGTCGCACCGGTCACGGAGATCGCGCCCACCACCCGGCCGGTGCGCGCGAAGATGGGCGCGCCGACGCAGAACAGGCCGAGCTGCGACTCCTCGAAGTCATACGCCACTCTGGTCTGTCGCACGTTCGCGATCTCGCGACGCAGCGCCGCCGGCTCGGTGATCGTCTTCGGCGTCAGACGCGTGAGGTCGCCGTCGAGCACGGCATCCACGAACGCGGTGCTGCTGTACGCGAGGATGGCCTTGCCGAGCGCGGTGCAGTGCATCGGCAGTCGTCCGCCGACGCGGGAATGCGGGACCTTGAGGTCGCGGCTCGAGATCTTCTCGATGTAGATGATCTCGCTGCCCTCGCGCACCGCGAGGTTCGATGTCAGGTGGGTGATCTCGTTGAGCGAGTGCGCGAACGGGATCGCCAGCTCCCGCAGGCGGCTGTGATCGGGCACGAGGTGGCCGAGCTCGAAGAGCCGCACACCCAGACGCACGCCCCCACGTCCCTTCTCCAGCGCGCCCCATCGCAGGAGATCTCCGACGAGTCGGTGCGTCGTGGACTTCGGCATACCGGTGCGCCGCGCCATCTCACTGATGGACATCTCGCTCTCATCGGGCGAGAAGAGCTCCAGCAGACTGAGCCCCCGAGAGAGCGACGATTCGGTGTCGCGCGCTTCCGCAGTGGCCATGTGCTGCTCCTTCGGGATCGCTGAACATTATCGCCCCCGGGAGAGGGGGTGGGGCGCGCGCTGGTCTGTCTCAGGCGTCCTGCATGGCGGAACCCCCGCTTCGGTCCGGAGACCGCGTTGCACACAATGGCGGGAGTGCCGATATGCGACGTCAACGTCGGGCGGCCGGATGGGAGAAGCTTCATGGGCTCGGATACACGGGTGCGTCATGTCGATGCCGCGACGGCGATCGACGCGGTCAGCGCAGCTCTGCGCGTGGCCGGCGCGGACCCGGACGCGGCGCTGATCCAGTCGCAGCACCTCGTCGAGGCCGAGCTGCGCGGTCATCCGTCCCACGGCCTGCGGCGCCTGCCGACTCTGGTGGGACGGATGCGCGCGGGGCTCCTCGACGCCGAGGCCCGCCCGTCGCTCGTATGGCACGCCGAGTCCGCGCTCGTGGTCGACGGCAGGAAGGGCTTCGGCCCCGTCGTCGCCTATGCGGCCATCGACGCGCTCCTGGAGCGCACCGCGCGCACGGGCGTCGCGGTCGCCGCGCTGCACCGCACCCACCACCTCGGCATGCTCGCGCCTTACGTCGAGCGGCTGGGCGAACAGGGCTGCATCGGCCTCGTGCTCTCCTCGACCGAGGGGCTCGTGCACCCGTGGGGCGGTGTCGGCCCGCTTCTGGGCACCAATCCGCTCGGCGCGACCGTTCCCACATCGGGCGGCGGGGTGACGCTGGACATGTCCACCGGCGCTGTCTCGGCGGGCAAGATCCTCGAGTTCGCCGAGCGCGGCTCGCCGATCCCGGACGGCTGGGCGATCGACGCCGAAGGCGCCGAGACGACGGATGCCGACGCGGCGGCGCGCGGCGCGATCTCCCCGTTCGGCGGCCCCAAGGGGTATGCGCTGGGCCTCACGCTGGGGGCCATCGTGGGTGTGCTCACCGGCACCGCGTTCGGACCGGACGTCCGCGGCACACTGGACACCACCCACGATGTGACCAAGGGCGACGTCATCGCCGCGATCCGCCTCGAGGCCTTCGGTCAGCGCGCCGACTCACCGGCGCTGGCGCAGTACCTCGACCTCATCCGGGAGAGCGGGCGCAACGGCCGTACCGTGACCGTCCCGGGCGACCGCTCGCGCCGCACGAGGGAGCAGGCGCTCGTGGACGGCTTCGACGTGCGCGAGGACGTGTGGTCGACGGTGGTGGCGCTGGGCGAGCACGCGCACGCGCGATCGGGAGGGCGGATCGCATGAAGATGGTCTTGGCAACCGCATTGTGAAACGCATGTTCACTCTACGAACAGACATGACACAATGGACGAGGTCGACGGCGGGACGCCGCCGCGAAGCGAAGGGGAGGATCGCATGAGCGCATTCGGGATGCTGAGACTGCCGCGGGAGGTGCGCTTCGGCGCGGGCGTGCACCGGGCGGTGCCCGCCATCGCGGCGCAGATCGGGCACCGAGCGGCGTTCGTCGTCGACCCCTTCCTCGTGGACACCCCCGTGCTGCGCGACCTGCTCGACGAGGCCGCAGGCCTGGGCGTCGAGACCACGGTCGTCAGCGACGTTCCGGCCGAGCTGCCCGTCGAGGCGGTCGCCGCCTCCGCGGAGCGCGTGCGCGCGTTCGCGCCGGACGTCATCGTCGGGATCGGCGGCGGCAGCGCCCTCGACGCCGCGAAGCTCATCGCCCTCCTCGCGACGCACGACGGT